>ERZ1034920.1517-NODE-1517-length-14696-cov-6.173759_pt1 | contig 14696 bp, 14 predicted proteins | sample MGYA00520688_ERZ1034920 | MGnify/ENA primary metagenome ERZ1034920 (study PRJEB33766, sample SAMN09781785) | gut metagenome | biome: gut microbiome | host: Homo sapiens | place: Madagascar | study: EMG produced TPA metagenomics assembly of the PRJNA485056 data...
CCGCGGTGGGCGGCTCCTCCACGATGTGGCGGTCCTCGTAGGAGATGCCGTGCTCGTCAAGCCACGCCTTGGCGCGACGGCACGTGCTGCACTTGGGGTACTCGACAAACAAAACGCTGCCCATGGGGCTCCCTTCCGCAGGTTGACCGCTCCAGTCTAGCGCCGGACGGCGACCGCACGCCCCGGCGGCTACTCCTGCCCGCCAGCCTGGTGGCGCACCAGGCGCCGCGAGAAGAGCCTGGTCTCGTGGCGGTTCTCCCAGAGCTTGAAGAGCTCGGCCACCAGGGTGGGCACCACGGCCAGCGCACACGCCACCGCCCAGCGTACCCAACCCAGCGCGGACATGCCAAAGACGGCGCCCAGGGGCTCCGCCAGCACCAGCGCAGAGAAGACCACCACCATGGCCGCGGCGCTCCACACCAGCGGCATGTTGTCGCGCACGGTGCGGCAGAAGACCGGGCCGCGACTGCGCACGGTGAAGACGTGCAGCACGCTCGTCACCGCCATGACGAAGAAGCACGTGGTCTGCCCCACGCCAAAGCCCGCCGCCACGGCGCCCGGCAGCTCCACGAAGCGGCCCAGCCAGAACGCCAGCAGACCCACCGCGGAGAACGCCACCGTCTGCTGCAGCGTGGCCCGCACCACCAGCGGCGAGAAGAAGCTCTCGTTGCGGCCAATGGGCTTGCGGCGCATGATGCGCTCGTCGGAGGTGTCCTGGGCCAGGTGCAGGCCCGGGATGCCGTCTCCCAGCACGTTGGTGAGCAGCAGCATGACCGGCGTGAGCGCCGTGCCCCAGCCCGCGAGCTGGGCTCCCAGCATGACCACGATCTCGGACAGGTTGCAAGACACCAGGAAGTACACGGTGCGCTTGATGTTTGAGAAGACGTTTCTTCCCTCGCGCACGGCCTCCACGATGGTTGCGAAGTTGTCGTCGGTCAACACCATGTCGGCGGCCGCCTTAGCAACCTCGGTGCCGGCCGCGCCCATGGCAACACCCACGTCAGCGGCCTTGAGCGCCGGGGCGTCGTTGACGCCGTCGCCCGTCATGCTCACGACCTCGCCCTGCTCCTGCCAGGCCTCCACGATGCGGATCTTGTCCTCGGGAGAGACGCGCGCGTACACGGAGTAGCCGCGCACGTTGGCCACGAGCTCCTCGTCCGTCATGGCGGCCAGCTGCTTGCCCGTGACCACCGCGCCCTTCTCGCCGAGAATGCCGATCTGCCGCGCGATGGCCGCGGCCGTGGCGGCGTGGTCGCCGGTGATCATGACCGTGCGGATGCCAGCGCGGCGGGCCGTCTCGATGGCGGCCGCCACCTCGGGGCGCGGCGGGTCGATGAGGCCGACGATGCCCTCGAAGGTGAGGTCGCGCTCGAGCTCCTCCAGGTCCCCGCTGACGGGAAGCTCGTCCACCACGCGGCTGCCCAGCGCGATGACGCGCAGCGCGTCCGCTGCAAACCCGTCGTGGACCTCCTGGCGGCGCCGCAGCTCCTCCGCAGGCGCCGGCGAGAAGGGCAGCCGGTCGAAGGCTCCCTTGGTGAGCACCAGGTAGCCGCCCTGCGGCAGCGCGTGCACGCTCGTCATCATCTTGCGAGCGGACGAGAAGGGCACCTCGCCCACACGCGGCCGCTCGCGCTCAAGCTCCTCGCGGGCCTGGCCGCCCTCCATGAGCAGGCGCATGATGGCCGTCTCGGTGGCGTCTCCCACGATGCGCGTGCCGCCCTCGCCGTCGGGCTCCACGGTGGCGTTGCTGGCCAGTGCGAGCTTGCCAAGCAGGTCGAGCTCGGCCACGCCCTCCACCGGGCCGTCCACCGCCACGGGCACGCTCACGGGCAGGAGTGGCGAGGCCGCCCACATGCGCCGGATGGTCATGCGGTTCTGCGTGAGGGTGCCGGTCTTGTCGGAGCAGATGACCGAGACCGAGCCCAGCGTCTCCACGGCGGGCAGCTTGCGCACCAGCGCGTGCTTCTGGACCATGTTGTGGACGCCCTGGGTGAGCGTGAGGGTGACGATGAGCTGCAGGGTCTCGGGCACGGCGGCCACGGCCAGGCTCACGGCCGCCAGCACCATGGCCCAGAACTCCTCGCCCTGCTGCAGGCCCGTTGCCAGAAGGATCGCCGCGGCCACCATGGCGACGGCGCTGATGGCGCGCACCACGCGGACCAGCCGCAGCTGGAGCGGGGTCTGCATCTTCTGGGCGTCGTTGAGGTAGCCGGCGATGCGGCCCATCTCGGTGCCCATGCCGGTGGCGGTCACCACGGCCGTGGCGTTGCCGGCCGTGACCAGGCAGCCCGAGAAGACCATGCTCGTGCGGTCTCCCAGCGCGGCGTCGTCCTCGGGCGTGGCGGAGGCGTCCTTCTCGGCGGCCTCGGACTCTCCGGTGAGGGAGGACTCGTCCACGGCCAGGCCCGTAGCCTCTATGAGGCGGGCGTCCGCGGCCACGAGGTCACCGGTCTTGAGCAGGAGGATGTCTCCGGGCACCACGTCGGCGGTGTCCACCTCCACGCGGGCGCCGTCGCGCAGCACCAGGCAGGTGGGGCTGTTGAGGTTGGAGAGCGCCTCCAGGGCGCGCTCGGCGCCGCGCTCCTGCGTTACCGCCAGGACCACGTTCAGGCAGATGATGACCAGGATGACCACGGGCTCCAGGTAGCCTGCGCCCTCGCGGACGGCAAGCGCCAGTGAGAGCGCGGCCGCCACCAGCAGGATGACGTTGGAGACGTCCCTGAACTGGCGCAGGGCCTGCGCGGCGACGCTCTCGCCCTTTGCCTGCTGGTAGGCGTTTGCGCCGTGGGCTGCCAGGCGGCTGGCCGCCTCGGCGGAGGAGAGGCCCGTCCGGCTAGACGTGCCCCGCTCGTGGATGAGCTGGTCGATGGGGGTGTTCCAGTGCTTCATGTCCCTCGTTTCGTGCGACGCGCGAGCGGGAGACGGGCGCCCCCAACCGCGGGGGCGTCTCACATTCGCTGGTTTTCAAGGTGCGCCGGCCGTCCGGCCACGCAACGTTTGGTTAAATACCCCCTTTCGAGGGGGTTTATACGCCCTGGCTTGGAGCCCGCGGCAAGAAGGGCTTCTCGCCGCCGAGAAACACGCGCTACCATGGGAGGCCCACGCCAAAACGTCACCCCCACCGCCTCGAGGAGCGCCCATGACCCCCGACTTCTATGACCTTCTGTACAACGGCTACACCGGCGAGTACCAGCTCATGAGCTCGCTGTACCGCAACGGCCTGGACGCCGTGCGCCCGCCCGCAGGCTGAGCACCTCCTCGGCCTGCGGGCGAGCATGGTCGCGCTTCTCGCAGAAGTCCTGGTAGCGGGGGTGCCTCTCCAGCCGGTACGCCGCGTCCGCCACGCCCTTCTGGCCGCGGCAGAACAGCCACCAGGTGCCCCGCGGCGTCTCCAGAAGCGTGGTGGGCGTGCGGCCCGCGCGAGTGGAGAAGTACCGCGCGGTGCGCTCGTCCTGGAAGGCCAGCACCAGCTGGCGGTCGCAGTTGCCCACGATGGAGTTGGCCGCGGCCTCGCCGTAGCGCGCCTCCAGCTGGCTCACCGTCTGACAGACCACGGTGCAGCTGATCTCCCTGCTGCGGATGACGGAGAGCACGTCGTCAAAGTCCGGCAGGCGCAGGTTGGCAAAGTCGTCCAGCATGAAGCGGACCGGCACGGGCAGCCGGCCTCCCTCGGAGGCGTCGGCCTCGTCGCACAGCGAGCAGAACGCCTGGCGCACAAACAGGCTGGTCAGCGCGGTCATGCTGTGGTCGAGGTCGTCCATGGTCACAAAGAGGGCGCACTTCTTGTGGCCGAGCGCGGCAAAGTCGACCTGCTGGGGGCGCTCGTAGCTTGCCATGGCGGCCTCGTGCGAGAAGGGCAGGATGTCCGCGGCGATGATGCCCATGATGCTCGCGTGCATCTTCTCCGCCCGGCCCGTGGCGCGGGCGCGTCGGTAGAGCGAGACGGCAAAGCTGCTCGGGTTGTCGTGCTCCAGGTCCTCAAAGAGCTCGCCCGCGTGGCCGTCTGCCGCCTGCTCGAAGACGCGCACCACCGAGGCCATGTTGCAGGAGCGCTCGGGCATTGCCTCAAGGACGTAGGCCACGTAACTGGCCAGGTAGTTGGCGGCGGCGTGTCCCCAGAAGGGGTCGCTGCCCATGTCCTCGGCCGAACAGACGGCGTTTGCCACCGCAATGACGTCCTGCGTGTTGGGACGGCCGTGGCTCCAGCGGACGTGCGCCAGCGGGTCGTAGCCCACGGTGCCCGCGCCCTCGCGGGTGAAGTCGAGCTGGTCCACCTGGTAGCCGTTGGCGCGCAGGTACGGTGCGAGCTCGTCGTAGAGCGACCCCTTGCCGTCAAGGACCACGTAGGACCCCTGGCACTGGAGCAGGTTGGGCACGAGGTGGTTCCTGGTCTTTCCCCCGCCGGAGCAGCCCAGCACCAGCACGTTGTTGTTGAGGCCGGTCTGCCAGGCGTCCGTGCTGGCGGAGTGGTTGGCGGTGAGGAGCAGCTCGCTGGCATAGGCGGCGCGCGGGTTGGCGGGGGCGGCGAGGACGTCTGCGTTCTTGTCGATGTTCATCTATTTATCCCTTTCCAAAGGACGGCGAGAAGTGTGTGCGGCTAGAGGCTTGCGACGACCGCGTCGGCCAGGTCGGCCTCCACGGCCGCCTCCGCCTCGAAGTAGGTGTCCTGCGCGGTGAGCTCGAAGACGCGCTCCAGCGTCATGCCCGTGTGGCGGGCGAGCACCTCTCCGGTGATGTCGCGGATGCGCATGAGGTCGTCGGCGCGGGCCTTGACGGAAAGGGCGCTGCCGCCAAGGCCCGCGCCGATGAGCGGGTCATGGATCATGACGCGACTGTGCGGAAGCATTTCTCGCCGAGCGCCAGAGACAAAGACCAGTGCCGCCATGCTTGCGGCCATGCCCAGGCAGATGGTGGTGACGGGGCAGGAGAGCGTCTGCATGACGTCGTAGAGCGCAAGGCCGGACTGAACCTCGCCGCCCGGGCTGTTGATGAACATCTTGATGGGAGCGACGGCGTCGGCGCGCTGCAGGTAGAGCAGGTTCCTGATGAGGATGGCGGCCGAATCGGCGTCGATGGGGCCGCAGAGCTCCAGCTCGCGGTTGGCAAGCATCTGGTCACGCGCGTCGAAGCGGCAGATGCCCTCGCAGGTCTCTTGCAGGACCTGCGGCTGGTAAAGGGGGTAGATGGGTTGGCTCATGGGAAGCTCCTTCCAGAGGTTTGGCCGGTCGCAGGTGCGCGACCGGACAGTGTTTGGGTAGCAGTCATGGTTAGCTGCCATATTTTTTCTCTGGGTTGTGGAGCTTCCGCCGCATACGTCTGGGCGGTGAGCGTATCACGCACTCTAGCACATCGGCCGGACGGTTGCGCGAGTTTTTTCTGGCGAGAAGGGCACTCCTTTGGGCGCCGCAAATACCGACCTGGGTGTCCGCCGGTCAATACCCAAGTCGGCTTTTCTCGCCAGATGACCGCTAATCCCGACCTGGGTATCCGCTTTTGGACACCCAGCTCGGTTTTTGTGGCGGCCCCATTTTGCGTCGGCTCCATTTTGTGACGGCTCCGTTATGCCCCTTGCGCTGAACCACACTCTAAGTCCTAGGGTCTTCTCGACCACAAGACGCGGACCGCAGGCCCAGAGGAGCCGTCCGCGGCACCCCAGGCGAGAAGCGCGTTCTTCTCGCCTGGGACATACCATCAAGAAAGGAAGCAGCATGACCATCAAGCAGACCGCAGGCCACGACGTCCTGGGCGAGTTTGCGCCCGAGTTTGCCCACCTCAACGACGACGTCCTCTTTGGCGAGGTCTGGAACCGCGAGGGTCTCTCCCCCAAGCTGCGCTCCATCGTCACCGTGAGCGCGCTCATCGGCAAGGGCATCACCGACAGCTCCCTCAAGCATCACCTGGCCTTCGCTCGCGCCAACGGCGTGACCCAGACCGAGATGGCCGAGCTCCTGACCCACATCTCCTTCTACGCCGGCTGGCCCAACGCCTGGGCGGCCTTCCGGATGGCCAAGGAGGTCTACGCCGAGAACGGCGCCGACGAGGCCCAGTCCCACGGCGGGTTCTTTGGCCTGGGCCAGAAGAACGACGCCTTTGCCCCCTACTTCATCGGCCAGTCCTACCTCAAGCCCCTGACCGGCCCCGATGACTACCTGGCCATCCACAACGTAACCTTTGAGCCGGGCTGCCGCAACAACTGGCACGTCCACCACGCCACCAAGGGCGGCGGCCAAATGCTCATCTGCGTCGAGGGCGAGGGCTGGTACCAGGAGGAGGGCAAGCCCGCCCAGGCGCTCAAACCCGGCGACATCGTGGAGATTCCGGCCAACGTCAAGCACTGGCACGGCGCCAAGAGGGACAGCTGGTTCAGCCACCTGGCCTTTGGCTTCCCCGGCGAGGACTGCTCCAACGAGTGGCTCGAGCCCGTCACCGACGAGGTCTACGACGCCCTCTAGGCCTTGGGGTCGGACGGGGGCTTAGACTCCGACTTGGGCACCAGGCCCTGGTTGCAGTAGAACTTCAACGTCTGATAGGTCATGCCCAGCTCTCGGCAGACCTGCATCATGGTGTACGTCATGTGGAGAGTCCCTTCCGCGCCGGACGAGCGCTTTGCCATCGACAACGACTTCACGGGCAAGAGGGTCGTCACCTTCTGCACCTCCACGTCCTCTGGCCTGGGGCAGAGCAGCCAGCTGCTCGCGCAGGCCGCCGGCAGCGGGGAGTGGCGGGACGGCCAGCACTTCTCGTCTGAGGCAAGCAAGGACGAGGTCCGTACCTGGGCAAAGACGCTGTAGACGGCGGTAGCAGGACAAACGAACAAGGCGGCCGGAGCCCCAGGGCCCCGGCCGCCTATCTATTTGCGCTGCATGTAAGCCTAGAGCAGGCACTTCACGCTAGAAACCCACTGGTCTATCTCATGCTGGGGCGTCTCCTGGCGGCTGCCTCCCGTGGAGTCAAAGCGGACCTCGAGCGACGGGCCCTCGGCGGCGTCCCCAGCGGCGTCGAACATGTCATCGATGACGCTGCCCGGCCAGCCGCCGTTGGTCATGAACGGCACCACCGTCTTGCCAGCCCAGTCCGCGCCGGCAAGGAACGTGCTCACAGCCGGCGCCATGGTGTACCACCAGGTGGGAGTGCCCACGGCAATGACGTCGTAGTCCGCCGGGTCGTGCTCGAACGGGCAGATCTCAGGCTGGAAGCCGGAGTTGACCTCGTCCTGGCCCTGCTGGACCGTCTGGTCGTAGTCCTCCGGATACGGCTCCACCGTCTCGATGCGCTCCAGGTCCGCGCCGCATGCGTCCGCGAGCTGCTCCGCGACCTTCTCCGTATTGCCGTTTGACCAGCTGTAATACGCCACTAGCATCTTCTTTGCCATGGTCTTCCCTTCCCTTGCGTTGACGCCTCAGACCATAGCCCCTGGAGTCGGCTCCAGGTCAAGAATTACGCCTCGAGGCGCCTCGGCTTGCCGCCCCGCGATCTCTCCCACCGCAAACTCATGATAATGGACCGGAAAAACCCGCTTTCGGCTGCCCGCGACCCCTAGAGCGTAGCGTCGACGGCGCGGATGAGGGCGGCGCGCAGGCCGGAGGCCTCCAGCTCGGCCACGCCGCGGATGGTGGCGCCACCTGGGGAGCAGACCGCATCCTTCATGGCAGCCGGGTGCTCACCAGTCTCTAGCTGCAACTTTGCCGTGCCAAGCATCATCTGGCTCACGATTCTGTACGCGTCCGCACGCGGAATGCCATGCTTGACGGCGGCGTCGGCCAGGGCCTCGATGCCCATGGCGACAAACGCGGGAGAGCAGCCGCCCACCGTTCCGCCCACAAACAGCAGGCGGCTCTCAAGCTCCACCACCAGGCCAAGCTTGCCCAGCAGGTCAAGCACCTCGGCGCGTATCTCCGTGCCCATCGTTGAGGCGCGCTCCACCGCGATGACGCCCTCGTTGACGGAAACCGGCGTGTTGGGCACGCAGGAGAGGTGCGCCGCACCAGGCAGGAGCTCCTCCCACTTGGCGCAGTCCCAGCCCCAGGCAACGGAGAGCACGGCCTTGCCGGAGAGCTCATCTGCCAGCGGCCCCACGACCTCGGCGATAAGGTGCGGCTTCACGGCAACAATCAGCAGGTCAGACGCCGTGACAACCTCCGCCGCACCCGAGCAGGCCGTCATGCCGCGCGCCTCGCAGCGCTCGCGCAGCGCGTCAAAGTGCCCCGCGCAGGCGCTCATCCGCCCCGCGTCCACGCCCGCGGCAATCCAGCCGTCCGCCATGGCGCTCGCCATGTTGCCAAAGCCAATGAAGCCAATCCTCATAGCCGCCCCTTCCACGATGCCTTTCGCCGCCAGTATGCCAGAGCATGCCCGCACGGACGCCTCCAACCGTGCATACGCAAAACAGCGTACATAAACGCAAGAGGCCCTTCTCGCCAACTGGGCAAACGCGGCGAGAAGGGCGCGGGCAACGACCACCTAGCGCGGGGCTAAACTCCGCAATAGCGAAAAATATTCGATATTGGGGAGTTTAGGCCCAGTTCTATTACGCAATATTGCAGTCCAGCTGAGAGGAACGTCTCTACACCAGCCTGGCGTAATCCTGACTCTGGTGAAAAACGTGGACTACGTAGACCTCCTCGCCTTTGACACGGTACAGAGCAAGATAGCCCTCCAGCGCTGCCTTGCGATATCCCAAGTGGGCAAGCCACGACTCCCTGGCTGTGGGATACATCAGCGGAAACGCCTCGACCTTGGCCACAAAGCCATCGAAGGCGTCCAGCAGGTCGCCCGCTGCCGCAGGGGCACCCAGGGACTCCGTCAGACACAGCACGGCCGCCTCGAGGTCTTCCTTGGCTTCATCGGTGACCACGACCTCACAGGCCATACTTGGCCCTCAGGCCTGCAGAGGCCTCGCGCACATCGGTCACCCTGCCGGCGGCGATATCCGCCTCGGCGCGGTCGATGGCCTGGTAGAGCTTGGCCCGAGCCGCCTCGGCGCAAAGGGCCTCGTAGCTGCCCATGGAGAGGGCGACAAACGCCTCTCGCCCGTTCTTGGTCACCAGGACCGGGCCGGCGGCATTCTGGACGGTGTCCGTGAACTCCGCCGTGTTCTTGAGCTCCTTCATGGGCACGCAGGTAGCAGGCGCCATCTTGCCATTCCCTTCTTCTCGGTAGCTTAAAAATACCACGATTGTGGTATTTCTCTAACAGCGACGAGAGGAAGTCACCCAAACTCCGTCACCGGCGGACACTTTGGCGAGAAGAACGTCCGCGGGTGACGGAGTTTGTCGCCGCCCGCGGCGTCCGCGCCGCCAGTCCGCGCCGCCAGCCCTACCCGCGGTACCTCGCCGACGGGAGGAATTTCTCGCCAGAAAAGATGGACTCCACGGCAACCCGGTACTCTCCCACCTTGCGGGCAGACCTCACCCTGCGGCGAACGGACTTCTCGTCAGCGAAGGCGCAGCTGGCGTAGAGCCACCACTCCTTCATGCGCATCACCGCGTTACCGCCCATCTCCTCCTCGTAGGCGGCAAACAGCGCGTCGTGAAAGCGCCGCAGCTCGGCGGTCGCAAGCGGCGCGCCGCCGCGCAGCACGCGCGGCAGGGCGGGGTTGGCGAGCACGCCGCGGCCCAGCATCACGTGGCGCGTCTGCGGATACGCGCTGGTCAGGCGCCCAAGGTCATCAGCATCAAAGATGTCGCCGTTGTAGGCCACGGCAAAGGGTGCCTCCTCCAGCGTCCGCCCGTAGGGCTCCCAGCGCGGCGTCCCCCGATAGGCGTCCACCCGCAGCCTCGGGTGCACGATCAGCTCCGCCAGGGGGCAGCGGCAGTAGGCGGCCAGGACCTCCCCGTACTCGTCGTCCCTCTCCACGCCGATGCGCGTCTTGACCGAGACCGGCAGGGGCGACCTCTTGCACACGTCCTGCAGAAACGCCTCCAGCTCCCGCGGCTCCCGCAGGAAGCCCGCGCCCTTGCCCTTGGAGACCACGGTGCCCGAGGGGCAGCCCGCGTTGAGGTTGACCTCGCGGTAGCCCATCTGCTCCAGAAGGCCGGCCGCCCACACAAAGCGGTCAGCGTCACAGGTCAGCAGCTGGGGAACCACGTCCAGCCCATCGTTGGCCGCGGGGTCCAGCTCCTTCTTGGCGCGGCCGACAAACCCCTTGCCCACCTGCGGCGGAGCCACAAACGGCGTGTAGTAGCGGTCGAGCGCGCCAAAGCACTCGGCGTGGACGCGCCTGAAGACGTGCCCGGTGACCCCCTCCATGGGGGCAAGCGAAAGAATCATCCTTCTCTCCGTTCTTCTCCCCGCCATTGTGGCATGCCGGCCCGCCGGGCAGAAGCGCCGGCAGGGCGCCGAGCTCGCCCGCGGGCATGCGCCGGCTCTTCTCGCCTACCTCACGAACACCATGAGCAGCGTGCCGGCAACGATGAGCGCCAGGCCGGCGCCGGAGCGAGCCGTGAGCTTCTCGCCAAACACCAGGCGAGAAAAGCCAATGGTCACGAGGATGCTCAGCTTGTCTATGGGCACCACGACGCTGGCCAGACCGTCCTGGAGCGCCTTGTAGTAGCAGAGCCACGAGGCGCCCGTGGCCAGGCCGGAGAGGCAGATGAAGGCGAGCTCGCGGCAAGGGACGGCGCGGACCTCGCCCGCCTTGCCCGTCACGCCGACCATGACCCAGGACATGACCAGCACCACGATGGTCCTGATGGCCGTGCCCAGGTTGGACTCCACGCCCTCGATGCCCACCTTGCCCAGGATGGCCGTCAGGCTGGCAAACACCGCGGAGAGCACGGCAAACACCAGCCAGGAGCCCCCCGCAGCAGGGGCGCCCGTCGAAGTCGCGTCTGTCGCCGCGGTCGGCTTGCGCTCGATCATCATCAGCGTGCCGGCGAGGATGAGCGCCATGGCGACGACGCTTGCCCAGCTCAGGGGCTCGCCCAGCAGCAGGAAGGCAAGGAGCATGGTGAGGACGGTGCTGGACTTGTCGATGGGCACGACCTTGTTGACGTCTCCAGACTGGAGCGCCTTGAAGTAGCACAGCCACGAGGCACCCGTAGCCAGGCCGGAGAGGCCCAAGAACGCCCAGGTCATAGGCGTAATCGAGCCAATCTGCCCCGCCGAGCCCACCACCGCGACCATGACCCAGGCAAACGCCAGGACAACGATGGTCCTGATGGCGGTGGCAACCGTCGAGTCGGTCTCGCGGATGCCGCACTTGGCCAGGATGGCCGTGATTCCCGCAAAGAACGCCGACCCGCACGCAAACGCAACCCACATAGCAAAGCCTCCGAACCCAAAATCGCACCAAGGGCAGCGATCCAGCATAGTCCTCGCGCGTAACGGGGGCGTAAAGAGGCGCGGCCACGGGCTTTTCTCGCCAGGAGGGCCGTTCCAAAGACAAAACTCGCCTATGTTTGGCTCTTGTATTGGAAGGTCCGAGTATTGGCCTCCAAGCGGCAGCGTTTTCCCAGTTGGCAAAAGGCCAAAACCGGGGGCTACTTGGCACTCTCAAAACAAGAGCCAAACATAGGCGAGTTTTGCGAATCGGCCGGCCTCAGGAAGACTCCTCTCGCAACGTTACGGCCTCAGGGGGCCGTGGTAGTAAGGGGGGCGCCGCGAGCCAGTCGCGACGCCCCCATATCAAATATCACCCAACAACGCCTGGCGCTTGACTCCCCTCGCAAAGGCGAGAAGCGCGCAGCCGCCAATGAGCGCGGCCGCCACGGACGGCGCGTCGGCATCGGCCTGCAGGCAGAAGAGCCTCGCATCCTCCTTGATGGTCACGGCCTCGTCGAATCCACCAACGTTGAGCACCCTCAGGGCCACATAGTCGCCAGCTGAGACGTACGTGACGCTCGCGCCGCCAGACAGCTCGGCGAAGCCCATCCAGACGCAGGGACCCGTCGCGCTCGCCTCGCGACGATGCCGTGACGTGGGCCGCGGGGACGCGCTACCCCAGGTAGCGCCCCGTGACGCTCTGGGGGCAGGCGGCAACCTGCTCGGGGGTACCGCAGGCCACCACGCGACCGCCGGCCTCGCCTCCGCCCGGGCCCATGTCTATGACCCAGTCCGCGTTGGCTATGAAGTCCAGGTCGTGCTCCACGACCACGACGGTAGCCCCCTGGTCCACCAGACGCTGGAACACGCCCAGGAGGGTCTCCACATCGCGCGGGTGCAGGCCGATGGTCGGCTCGTCAAACACAAAGACGGCGTCCGCCTGGCCGCGACCCATCTCGCTAGCGAGCTTGAGGCGCTGGGCCTCGCCACCAGAGAGCGCAGGCGTGGCCTCCCCCAGCGTGAGGTAGCCCAGGCCCAGGTCGTGCAGGGTCTGGAGCTTCTCGCGGGCGCGTTTGAGGTCCGCCACGTGCGGCAGGGCCTCGTCCACGGAGAGGGCCATGAGCTCCGGCAGGGGGAGGCCCAGGCCGTCCGTGCCCTTCTGGGCGCGCCGGACGCCTGCGGCCGCGGTGCCGTAGCGGCTTCCGCGGCAGTCCGGGCAGTCGATGTCCACGTCGGGCAGAAACTGCACGTCAAGCGATATCTGTCCCGTGCCATCGCAGGTCGGGCAGCGCAGGCGGCCCGTGTTGTACGAGAAGTCCCCGGCCTTGTAGCCCGCCTCGCGCGCGGCGTCCGTGCGCGCGTAGGCCCGGCGCAGGTCGTCGAGGACGCCGCAGTAGGTTGCCACCGTGGAGCGCACGTTGGTGCCGATGGGCGTGGCGTCTATGAGGTTGGCGCGCGAGACGCCCGCGGCGTCAAGCGCCGTCACGTGGGCGGGCAGCGGCGCGCCCGCCGCCGCGGCCGCAAGCGCGGGAACGAGCGTCTCGAGCACGAGCGTGGTCTTTCCGGAGCCGGAGACGCCCGTCACGGCCACCAGGCGCCCCTTGGGGATGTCCACGCAAAGCGGCCTCACCGTGTGGAGGCCGCTTGACTCGAGGTGAATGCGTCCCAGGTCAAACATATCGTCCGCCGCGGTCCTCGGCCGGGCCTCCACGCGCTTCTCGCCGCTCAGGTACGGGCCGATGAGGGACTCCGGGCACGCGGCCACCTCGTCCACGCCACCCTGCGCCACCACAGTTCCGCCGCCCGCGCCCGCCGCTGGGCCCATCTCCACCAGATGGTCGGCCGCCGCGAGGATGCGCGCGTCGTGGTCGACCATGACCACGGAGTTGCCGTCCGCAATGAGGTCCCGCATCACACCCAGAAGGCCGTCCACGTTGGCCGGGTGCAGGCCAATGGAGGGCTCGTCCATGACGTAGAGCACGCCCGTGGTGCGGTTGCGCACGGAGCGCGCCAGCTGGACGCGCTGCCGCTCGCCCGTGGAGAGCGTGGAGCCCGCGCGGTCAAGCGAGAGATAGCCCAGGCCAAGCTCAAGGAGCCGCCGCGCCGTGGACTGGAAGGACTCGCAGATGGAGGCCGCCATGGGACGCATCTGCCCGGGCAGGCTCTCCGGCACGCCCGCCACCCAGGCACAGGCCTCGTCAAGCGTCATCTGCGTGGCCTCTGCCAGGTTGATGCCGCGCACGAGGGGGCCTCGCGCCGCGGCCGAGAGTCGCGTGCCGCCGCAGTCCGGGCACGGGCCCTCAACCAGGAACTTTGCCACGCGCTTCAGGCCCTTCTCGTCCTTTGCCTTGGCAAGGGAGTTCTCCACCGTGCGCACGGCGTTGAAGTAGGTGAAGTCCAGCTCGGCAAAGTTGTCGCCCTTCTTGGCCCTGTACAGGATGTGGCGCTTCTCGGCGGGGCCGTCAAAGACGATGGCACGCTCCTCGGGCGTGAGCTCGCAGAAGGGCACGTTGGTGCGCACGCCCATGGCGCCGCAGACCTGCTTCATGAGGTCCCACATGAGCGAGCCCCACACCACCACGGCGCCCTCGTCTATGGACTTGCTCTCGTCGGGCACCAGCGCCGCGCGGTTGACGGTGCGGGCCACGCCGGTGCCGCCGCAGGTGGGGCAGGCGCCGCCGCTGTTGAAGGCCAGCTCCTCGGCGCCGGGGCCGCGGAACTTCTGTCCGCACGCGGGGCAGACCAGGGGCAGCTCGGCCGCCACGTTGAGACTCGGCGGCACGTGGGCGCCGCAGCGCGGGCACACGTGGCTGCCCACGCGCGAGAAGAGCAGGCGCAGGCTGTTGAGAAGCTCGCTCGAGGTGCCAAAGGTGGAGCGCACGCCGGGCACCGCCGGGCGCTGGTGGAGGGCCAGCGCCGCCGGGACGTAGCGGACGTCGTCGACCGCGGCCTTGCCCGCCTGCGAGATGCGGCGGCGCGTGTAGGTGGAGAGGGCCTCCAGGTAGCGGCGCGAGCCCTCGGCGTAGAGCACGCCCAGGGCCAGCGAGCTCTTGCCAGATCCGGAGACGCCGGCCACGCCCACCAGCTCCCCCAGCGGAATGTCCACGCTCACGTTCTTGAGGTTGTGCACGCGCGCGCCGCGTACCTCGATGTGGTCGATGCGGTCGGGGTCCTTGGCCTGGCTCTTCTCCATGTGCTTCCTTGCCGTTGGGGTTTCTCGCCCCCAAGGGTAGCGCCGACGCGACGCGCTTGTCACGGCTGGGGATGACCGCCGAAAAATCGGTAGCAAATGCCCGAACCGTGCGGCTCGCAACGTGAGTTGGGCAGACCATACATCAAGACTGGCGCCGACCAGGCGAGAAGGGCACTCGCCCCGCCCATCCCCGCCTGCGCGCAGCCCACCCGCCCGCGCTGGTAAAGTGGTGTCCTGCAAC
>ERZ1034920.1521-NODE-1521-length-14664-cov-12.821343_pt1 | contig 14664 bp, 10 predicted proteins | sample MGYA00520688_ERZ1034920 | MGnify/ENA primary metagenome ERZ1034920 (study PRJEB33766, sample SAMN09781785) | gut metagenome | biome: gut microbiome | host: Homo sapiens | place: Madagascar | study: EMG produced TPA metagenomics assembly of the PRJNA485056 data...
CAAATTATTTTTCTTTATCGGTAAATACAATATATTGCAACACAGAATTTAACACACACTATATATCCGAATTATTGTAAAATTTGCACCCTGTTTGCGCACTTTAATAATAATAAAGTATAAATTACAATAAATTACAAATGGCTTTTTGTAATTGCAATTTTAAATTTGTTGCGTTATAATAAAGCAGAATGGTATTTTATCAAAATGGGATAATTATGGAAAATGGGTGCAGTGTGTTGCACCGTGGAAGGGAAAGATTAAATTAATGGACTCCTTTGAAGACGCATGGAAAGTTATAAGCGATTACTGTAAATCTAAAATTACCGACATCGCCTACAATACATGGATCAGCAGAATTCAGCCCGTTGACCTTGACTTTGACAACGGAACCGCTTATCTGCTTGTGCCAAATGACTTTCACGCCCAAACATTGAGGAGATGCTATATGTCGCTTCTCAACGAGGGATTTGAAGAGATTTTCGGAACAAAGTTCAATATTGAGTTCCGCACACCGGCAAATGCGCCGAAAAAATCAAAGCCGTCTGCGGCGGCATCAATCACAACATCGGCGGCAACCGCTCCTCTTTTGCAAAGCCCCGACAGCAGTTCTTACGAATACACCTTTGACACATTTATTGTCGGCTCGTCAAATAAGTTTGCTCATGCAGCCTGTCTTGCAGTTGCAACAAATCCGTCACATGCCTACAACCCCCTCTTTCTTTACGGAAACTCGGGACTCGGCAAGACTCACCTTTTGTATGCAATCGGCAATGAAATCAAGAAAAACGATCCGTCAAAGGTTATCTGTTACATAAAAGGCGACGATTTTACCGTTGAGCTTGTTGAGTCGCTCCGTCTTGCCAAGATGAATGAATTCAGACAAAAATACAGACAGGCGGATATTCTGCTTGTGGACGATGTTCAGTTTATCGGCGGTAAAGAAAGTACACAGGAAGAATTTTTCCATACCTTTAACGCACTTTATGACGCAAGAAAACAGATTGTTCTCACATCGGACCGTCCTCCTAAGGAAATCAAAACTCTTGAGGACCGTTTGCGTTCAAGATTTGAGCAGGATCTTATTGCAGATATCCAGCCTCCGGATCTTGAAACAAGAATTGCCATTATAAAAAGGAAGGCAGAGCTTGACGGAGTTGAAATTTCGGACGAAGTCTGCGAGTATGTTGCATCTAAAATCAAGGCAAATATTCGTCAGCTTGAGGGAACAGTTAAAAAAATCAAAGCCAAATACTACCTTGACGGTGAAAAACCGACAATTAATTCGGTTCAGGGCATAATTTCCGATATTCTCAACAATGACGCTCCGCCCGAGGTTACCGTTGAACGCATTATTGACGAGGTTGCAAGAACCTACGGCGTTTCGGCAGACGAAATTCGTTCACAGAAAAACCGCAGTGCCAATATCAGCAACGCAAGACATATTGCAATATATGTTACACGAGAGCTTACAACGCTTTCAATGGTTGCAATCGGTGAAGAATTCGGCAACCGTCATTACTCTACCATTATATATACAATTCAGAAGGTTCAGAAGATGATGGAAAAGGACAGAAAGGTCAAAGAAATCATTGACGATACCATCAAAAATATCCGTGACAGATAGACTGAATTATTTAACATATTTTTCAACATTCCATAAACATTCTTCAACCCGATGTTGAAAATTTTACCGAAAAATATTTTTGTCAACAAAAGCAAACAAATCGAAAAAATCTTTTGTTTATGCTTTTTTTCAGTGTCAATGCGGAATCTCACCGCTTTTTGACATTTTGACATCCCCTACTACTACTACAATAAAAATATTAATAAAAAGACAGGAGAGAATGCACCCGATGAAAATTTCATGTTTGCGCTCCGATTTGGCAACAGCCATATCCAATGTGTCAAGAGCTGTGTCAACAAAGGCATCAATTCCTGCACTTGAAGGCGTTCTTATAAAAGCATACGGTAACACACTGAATATTTCAGGTTATAACCTCGAAATCGGTATAACAACCGATATTGAGGCAACAATCAAAGAAGAAGGCGAAATTGTCGTAAGCGCAAAGCTGTTTCTTGATATTGTACGCCGACTTCCCGAAGAGATTGTCTTTATCGAAACCGATGAACGTATGGTTACATACATTGCCTGCGGAAAGGTTAATTATCAGATTGTCGGTATGTCATCTGTTGAATATCCCGACCTTCCGTCATTTGAACAAACTGACAGAATCACTCTCAACGCAAAAATTCTGCGTGATATGATCAGACAGACAGTCTACGCAGTAAGCGAAAACACGGCAAAGCCTATTTACACAGGTTCACTTTACGAAATTGAGGACGGTGTATTCAAAATTATTGCCATTGACGGTTACAGAATGGCAATTCGCAGTGAAAATGTAGACAGCGAAAGCAAAAACCGTTTTGTTGTTCCGGGAAAAACTCAGCATGAGGTGCTTAAACTCCTCACCGATGACGAAGAAAATACGGAAATTATCATCGGTCAGCGACATATCACATTCAAAATCAAAAATTACAGAATTATCTCCCGTCTTATCGAGGGCACATTCATAGAATACAAGTCTGCAATTCCGAAAGAGACAAAAACTGAGGTAGTTATCAATACAAGAACAATTATTGATGCAGTTGAAAGAATGTCGCTTTTGAACAACGATAGAATCCAAAGCCCGGTAAGATGCATTTTTTCGGATGATGAAATTAAACTTTCATGCACATCCGCAGTAGGCAGAGCCAATGATGTAATCTCTGTTCCTATCATCGGAGAGTCGGTTGAAATCGGCTTTAACAACAGATACCTTCTTGACGCTTTAAAAAATGCCGATACCGATGAGATTAAGCTTATTCTCAACGGTTCACTTACGGCAATGATTGTAAAACCCGTTAAGGGTGACAGCTATCTGAGCATAGTTGTTCCGATGAGGTTGGCAAATGAAAACTGAGAAAATTAAAATTGACAGCGAATACATAAAATTGCAGGATTTACTTAAACTCGGCGGTGCGGTTGAAACCGGCGGACAGGCAAAAGTTGTAATTCAGAACGGAGATGTTACCGTAAACGGTGAGATCTGCACAATGAGAGGCAAAAAAATGCGTGTCGGCGACACGGCTGTGTTTGACGGTCTTGAAATAATCGTTGAATAACTTTGGGATTGATGAAGTAAGTGAAGGTAATTGCTCTTAAATTTGAAAATTACAGAAATTTAAAGGACAATATAATCACTCCTTGTGACGGAGTAAATATAATTTACGGTGACAATGCTCAGGGAAAGACAAATTTGCTTGAGGCACTGTGGTTTTTTTGCGGAGGTCACAGCTTCAGAGGTTCAAAGGACAGCGAAATTATCAATTGGGATGAGAATTTTGCGAGGATTGAGATGCGTTTTCTCGGTCAGGAGCGTGAGCAAACAGCAAAAATTCTTTTCAGGGGCGGAAAAAAGTCCGTAGAAATCAACGGTGTGCAGAAAAATTCAGCCGCCGCACTGATTGAACGGTTTTGCGCCGTTGTATTTTCTCCCGAACACCTCAGCCTTATAAAAAGAGGTCCGGGTGAGCGGAGAAAATTTATTGACAGCGCAATCTGTCGTGAAAAGCTTAAAAATGCGGTTGTTCTCTCAAAATACAACAGGATTCTCAATCAAAGAAATTCGCTTTTGAAAGACATTTACAGGCGGCCGTCACTTGCAGATACACTTCCCGTATGGGATGAACCGCTTTTGAAAAGCGGCGCAGTGCTTGTAAAAAACAGAATCGACTATGTAAAAATGCTTTCCGACCGTGCCGTTGAATATCATAACGGAATTTCAAAAGGCAAAGAAGAGCTGAAAATCCGTTATATGTCGGGATATGAAGCCTCCGAGAATGATACGGTCAGTGAAATTTATGAAAAACTCAAGTGTAAACTTGAAAAACACAAGAGTGACGATATAAGGACGGGTTTTACAAATTACGGTCCTCATCGTGATGATATTGAAATAATAATAAACGGTAAAAATGCCAGAGCTTTTGCATCTCAGGGACAACAGCGAAGTGCGGTTCTGTCGCTGAAGCTTGCCGAGGCGTCTGTATTGCGTGAAAGAATGGGCGAAGAACCCGTTATTCTGCTTGACGATGTGCTTTCTGAGCTTGATGCAAAAAGACAGGATTTTTTACTCAACGAACTTCACGGATGTCAGGTGTTTATTACCTGCTGTGAAAAGTCGAATAAAGAACAGCTTAAAGACGGAAAAATCTTTCTGCTGAACAACGGAGAGGTGAGCTGATGTATCTTCATCTCGGACAGGACACCGTTATCACAACCGAAACGGTTATCGGAATTTTTGATATGGACGAGTGTACAGTGTCAAAAAAGACAAGGGATTATCTTACTGCCGCCGAAAAAAGGGGCAGAGTTGTAAATGTTTCGTTTGAATTGCCGAAATCCTTTGTTGTCTGTGAAAAGAACGGCAAAATTACCGTTTATATCAGCCAGCTTTCATCAAAAACACTCATAAAAAGAAGTCAATCTCCCTATAAGGAGCTTATGTACCGTTGATACGGATATAAAAAGGAGTTCTGTGTATGAAAATGAGAAAATGCCCCTACTGCGGAAGAAGAATTTCATATACCTCATCGTTTGCAAGCAGAAGAAAAGCAGAATATATCTGCCAAAAGTGCGGAAAAGAGAGCAAGGTTGCAGTTGATAAGAAGATAATTTTGTTTTTTATTGTTGCTGTGGTAATTTCTCTTGCAATAATGGCAGGTTGGATTCTTGCAGGCCTTGTGAGCAATCCTCTCGGAATTTTACTCGTTGCGATTCCGCTTATAATTTTTACGGCAGCTTCACCGAGCTTTGTTCACTATGAGCCGTACAAAAAATACCGTAAGTCTATGGAGGCAAAAAAAGCAGGCATCGCTTATTCAGACAATCTTCTTACCTCGGAACTTGACGAGGATGAAAACTATACTTTTCCGAGTATCACTCCTCAGCAGAATGATACCGATGATAATTTTGAAATTAACACGGATGTATTTAACAAAATCAGAGCCGAAAGAAATGCCGCAAGACAAAGACTTGATTCAAATGAGATTTCTTCCGATTCGTCTTCTTTTGAAAAGCAGGAATATGTTTCCGTGATTAATAATACAAGTGAGAATCATGCGTCAAGCGGAGCAACCCTCAAAAAGATTCACTCCGAAATGCCCCAGCACCATACGGTGAACAGAAGCAGACACTACATAAATTCCGAGGTAGCTTCGGAAAATAAAAAAACGGATGACGGCAACCGTTATTCCGTGAACAGAAAGTTTTAACGGGTGATATTGTGTTCAGACTGCCCGTATGCCCGCATTGTCACGCAATTTATCGTTACGGTGACGCAAGGAAGAGCTTAAATACAAAAATTCACACCTGCTATCACTGCAAAAAGCAGTTCAAAACCTCATTTTCGGGACTTTGGATTTTATTTTTGATTGCAGTTGTGATAGGAATTTTCGTCAATATCTTTGAAATGACGGCTTTTTCAGGAACAAATGTGATAGCGTTGATGATTACAAATATCGTACTTATACTGTTTTTTCTGCTTTTTGTGCCGTTTTTTACAAAATTCAGAAAATTCGGAGCAGACGCTCAAAAAAGCGAAAATATTCAAATATCAAAAAAGCAGCAGAAAAAACAAACGAACAAAAACGCTGTTCGTTCATCGAATAAACGGAGGTAAGTGTTTTGGATAATCTTGAAAACAACGAAAATATGAATGAAAATATTGATGAAACCAACGAAAATATAAACGAGGAAGCCATTGATGAAGCCTACGAAAAAGAGATTGAGGCTGAAAAATTGGTTGAATTTGACGGCGAATCCGAGGGTATGGAGCTTTCAAAGGTTGAACAGGAATACGGCGCAGATGAAATTCAGGTTCTTGAAGGACTTGAGGCTGTAAGAAAGCGTCCGGGTATGTACATCGGTTCAACAGGACCGAGAGGACTTCACCACCTTGTTTACGAAATCGTAGATAACTCAATCGACGAAGCACTTGCAGGTTATTGTACGAAAATTGATGTTGTCATCGAAAAGGGCGATATAATCAGAGTAACCGATAACGGTCGTGGTATTCCTGTCGGTGTTAACAGCAAAACAGGACTCCCTGCCGTAACGGTTGTATTCACAGTTCTCCACGCCGGCGGAAAATTCGGCGGAGGCGGTTACAAGGTTTCGGGCGGTTTGCACGGCGTAGGTGCGTCTGTTGTAAACGCACTTTCCGAGTGGCTCGAAGTCAAGGTTTGTGACGGCGAGGATGTTTACTTCCAGCGTTATGAAAGAGGAAAAATTGTAACCGATCTTCAAAAAATCGGCAAGTCTGATGTTAAGGGTACGGAAGTACGCTTTAAAGCCGACCCCGAAATTTTTAAAGAAACCACGGTTTACGATTACAGCGTTTTGGAAAGAAGACTTCGTGAACAGGCATTTCTCAATGCAGGTGTTCACATTGAGCTTCGTGACGAGCGTGACCTTGAAAATATTATTCAGAATAACTTTGTCTATGAGGGCGGTATCAAGAGCTTTGTTGAGTATATTCACAAAAAGCGTTCTCTTGAAGTTATTCATCCCGATGTAATTTACTTTGCGTCAAGAAACGCAGATGACACGATTGCGGTTGAAATTGCACTCCAGTACAACGAAAGCTACAACGAAAATTTGCTCACTTTTGCAAACAACATTCATACAACCGACGGCGGTACTCATGAGGAAGGCTTCAAAAGAGCACTCACCTATGTTATGAATGACTATGCAAGAAAGTTCGGAAAATTGAAGGACAATGATAAGAACCTCAGCGGTGAAGATGTCCGTGAAGGACTTACCGCAATTGTCAGTGTAAAGCTCAAAGAGGCTCAGTTTGAAGGACAGACCAAGGCAAAACTCGGTAATACCGAGGTAAGAGCAATGGTTGACCGCCTTATGAGGGATAAGCTTTCTGTTTATCTCGAAGAAAATCCTGCTGTTGCAAAGGTAATTTTTGAAAAGGCGCTTGCGTCGTCAAGAGCAAGAGAGGCTGCAAGAAAAGCAAGGGAAAATGCAAGAAGAAAATCTCCGCTTGACTCCGCACAGCTTCCGGGTAAGCTTGCCGACTGCCAGTCAAAAGACAGCAGCGAAACAGAAATCTTCATAGTCGAGGGTGACTCTGCGGGCGGTTCAGCAAAGGGCGGCCGTGACAGAAGAATTCAGGCTATCCTCCCTCTTTGGGGCAAAATGCTCAATGTTGAAAAAGCAAGAATTGACAGAGTTTACGGAAATGACAAGCTTATGCCCGTTATCACTGCACTCGGCACAGGCATAGGTGATGAATTTGATATTGCAAAGCTCAGATACGACAAGGTTATCATTATGGCGGATGCCGATGTTGACGGTTCGCACATCAGAACCCTTCTTTTAACTTTCTTTTTCAGATATATGCGTCCGCTTATCGAAGAGGGCCATGTTTACATTGCTCAGCCGCCTCTCTTTAGAATTTCAAAGGGCAAAGAGCATAAATATGCGTATTCGGACCTTGAGCGTGACCAAATTCTGGCTCAAATTGAGGGTAAAACCGAAGTTCAGCGATACAAAGGTCTTGGTGAGATGGACTCCGAGCAGCTTTGGGAAACAACAATGAATCCCGAAACAAGACTTATGCTCCGTGTTGATCTCAGCGATGCAGAACAGGCAGACGAAACCTTCACAATTCTTATGGGTGACAAGGTTGAGCCGAGAAGAGATTTCATTGAAAAAAATGCAAAATATGTACAGAATCTCGATGTCTGATATATTACGATAAACCAAAATTTTAAAAACGGGGTGATTTTATGCACGCAAGAACAAAAGTTACAGTTCGTTACGCAGAAACGGATAGAATGGGAATTGTACACCACTCAAATTATCCGATTTGGTACGAAATAGCAAGAAATGACTATATCAAAATGTTCGGAATCAGCTACACAGACATGGAAAATGCAGGTGTAATGACTCCCCTTTTGAACCTGAGTTGTCATTTTGGAATCCCTGCTCTTTATGAGGACGAGCTGATTATCCGCACTTGGGTGCAGACTATCACAGCCGCAAGAATTATTTTTACATACACGGTAAAGCGTATTGAAAAGGACGGTTCGGAAACCGAACTTGGCTACGGTACAACCGAACACGGTTTTGTAGATTCCAAAACATTCCGTCCCACAAGCATAAAAAAACGCTTTCCGAAACTCTACGAAGATATTTCAGCCGCAGTAAAACACTTTTGATATTAAATTTTATAAATTTATTTATCAGTGAAATTCGTTTTAACGGGTTAGTAGGGGCGGTCATTGGCCGCCCGCAAGTAACGGTATAAACTGTATTTAAAATCAATTTTGATAAATGCCGCAAAATTCATACACACTTTTCATCACATCAAAAAATATGTGTAAAACAAATCGTTTCATCAAGGCGGGCGTCCAATGAACGCCCCTACTGGAACAAAATTACACACTAAACCACCCAAAAACGCAAAATAACATTATTATAAATTATTGAACAGACAGTAACAAGAGCTTGAAAAGCGAGGAAAGAATATGGATAACGAACAGAATCAGAACAAGAATTCGAGAATTATTGATGTCGATCTGCAAAATGAAATGAGAAAAAGCTTTTTGGACTACTCCATGAGCGTTATTGTTTCCCGTGCGTTGCCCGATGTCAGAGACGGTTTGAAACCTGTTCACAGAAGAATACTCTATACAATGAATCAAATCGGTCTTGATCCGTCAAAGCCGTACCACAAGTGTGCCGACACGGTAGGTCAGGTGCTTGGTTCGTATCACCCTCACGGTGACGCCTCGGTTTATGACGCAATGGTTCGTCTTGCACAGGATTTTTCCATGAGATATATGCTTGTTGACGGTCACGGTAACTTCGGTTCGGTTGACGGTGATCCGCCTGCCGCTTACCGTTATACAGAGGCAAGAATGAGTAAAATTTCTCTTGAAATGCTCACGGATATCGAGAAAAACACGGTTGACTTTATGTCAAACTACGATGACCGTCTTAAAGAACCGACTGTTCTTCCAAGCCGTTTTCCAAACCTTCTCGTAAACGGTTCAAGCGGTATTGCCGTTGGTATGGCAACCGAAATTCCGCCCCATAACCTCGGTGAAACAATTGACGCAGTTTGCACTCTCATTGACAATCCCGATGCCGATCTTGCAGAGATTATGGAGTGTATGCCCGGACCCGACTTCCCGACAGGCGGTATTATCATGGGCAGAAGCGGTATTCGTGCCGCCTATGCAACAGGTCGAGGAAAAATCACCGTAAGAGCCAAGACTGAAATTATCGAAGCTAAAAACGGCAGATATAAAATTATCGTTACGGAGCTTCCGTACAAGGTCAACAAAGCAAGACTTATTGAAAACATTGCCGACCTCGTAAAGGATAAGAGAATTGAGGGTATTTCAAATATCGAGGACCATTCCGACCGTAAGGGTATGCACATTGAAATTGACATCAAGAGAGATGCCTCACCTCAGATTGTTCTTAACCAGCTGTTTTCATATACACAGTTGCAGACAACCTTCGGTGCAATTATGCTTTCTATCGTTGACGGCGAGCCTAAAATTCTTTCACTCAAGGAAATGCTCCAATGCTATATTGAATTTCAGGCTGAGGTTATTCGCCGCCGTACTGATTTTGACCTCAAAAAAGCCCGTGACAGAGCTCATATTCTTGAGGGCTTGAAGATTGCTCTTGACTTCATTGACGAGGTAATCAAAATTATCAGAAACAGCAAGGATACTGCAAGTGCAAAAACAGGTCTTATGGAGCGTTTCGGTCTTGATGATGTTCAGGCTCAGGCTATTGTTCAGATGCGTCTTGGTCAGCTCACAAATATGGAGCAGACAAAGATTGAGGATGAAATTGCAGCCCTCCACGCAAAGATTGAAGAATATCTTGAAATTCTTGCAAGCGAGCCAAGACAGCTTGAAATCGTAAAAGAAGAAATTATGCAGATTCGTAATAAATATGCCGACCCGAGAAGAACAGAAATTTGTGCTGTCAGCGGTGAGGTTGATATTGAGGATCTTATTCCGCAGGAGGAGTGCGTTCTTACACTTACACAGTTTGGATATGTAAAGCGTCTTTCTGCCGATACCTACAAAATTCAGCGCAGAGGAGGTCGTGGTGTATCGGGTATGTCACGCCGTGAAGAAGATATTGCAGCTGAAATGTTCGTTATCAATTCACACGATTATGTTCTGTTCTTTACCGACAAGGGCAGAGTTTATCGCCTTAAATGCTATGAAGTTCCCGAGGGAAGCCGTCAGTCAAAGGGTGTGAATATTGCAAATCTGATTCCGATTTCACCTGATGAAAAGGTAACCTCAATGATAAGAGTGCCTGAATTTGACGAGGAAAAATACCTTGTTATGGTCACTCGTCAGGGCATTATCAAGCGTATTGAACTCAATGCATACAATACCTCAAGAAAGGGCGGTCTTATCGCTCTTGAACTTAACGAGGGTGACGAACTTGCGTGGGTAAGAATGACTGACGGTAACAGTCAGGTTATTATCGCCACCAAGAAGGGCATGGCTATCCGCTTTAACGAAACCGATATTCGTGCAATGGGCAGACAGGCTCGAGGTGTTAAGGCAATGGCTCTCAAAGAGGGCGACTGCGTAGTCGGAATGAGTGTTGTCCGTGAGGGCGGTCTTGTTCTCACAGTTTCCGAAACAGGCTACGGCAGACTTTCAAGTCCCAATGATTACCGTATTCAGAGCCGTGGCGGTAAAGGTCTTACCAACTACCACACGGAAAAATACGGCGATGTTGCCGCTATCAAGGTGGTTAACCTTGACGATGATATTATTATCATCTCAGAAGAAGGCATTATTATCAGAATTGCCGCCGAATCAATTCGTGTTTGCGCCCGTCCTTCAAAGGGTGTAACCGTAATGAAAGTAAACGGTGACGACAGGGTTGTAACAATCGCCCGTGTTCCCCATATTGACGGTGAAGATGATGAATCAGCCGAGAGCGAAGATAACGCAGAAAACGGCGAACCGTCAGAAACGGTTGCAGAAGAAGTTTCCGAAAATAACGAGGGTGAAACTTCTGATTCAACCGAAGAAAATACGGAAGAATAATTGATAAAAATAAGAAAACTCCACTTTTTTAAGTGGAGTTTTTGACACATATGAAAATCTGGTGATTTGATGAAAAAAACTTTAGTTCTGATTGTAGCGGCAATCCTCATGCTTTCACTTTTCGGCTGTTCTGACAAGAAGAATGCCGATGTTTCGGGTGTAGTAGATGCGCCCGATAAATTTTCTACTCTTGATGAGGCAAAGGTAACAGAAAATCCGAACATTCGCAAAGAAAGTGAAAATGTAAACGGAATGTGCTACGCAATTACTCTTGAAGAATTTACGTATAATTACAACGAAATGCTCAAAGAGGCGGGTAATCTTGATATGATTAATCCAAAGGGTTGGAAAATGCTCGGCAGTCCTCAGAATGACGCAAACGGAACGGAGTATCAGTATTATTACTACAATGCCGATAAAATCAACTTCACAGCCTCTGTTGAAACAAAGACAAATTATATTATGAATATCGGTCTCGGAACAACAATGAGCAACTTTGTTTCGATTGAAAACGAGAAAAATAACAGCGATACAATCCTGATGAAAAGTGCCGTAATGGCTGCCGCAGTAAGCGGAATGGGCATTAATAAGGTTGATACAATTCAGGATATTTTCTATCTTACAACCTTTGAAAATACAAATGAGCTGTGGTACAACGGCAATGTCTATGCTCTCAGCACCAATGAGGATAAGGCAGACAGTGAACGCAGTACAATGCTGTTTCGCACCTTTCCTATCTCTGATGAAGTAAAAGAAAACTGGGGCATTGACGAGTATGAAAGCTATGTGGCAAACGCAACTCAGGTAACAACAAACGCAAATTAAAAATGAATTTAGCAAAAAGACAAGGCGACTATCGTTTTCGATAGCCGCCTTATATTTTAATCTCTTCTGTTATTTGTTTTACTTTTTCTTTCTGTCAACAGCCGTTGCGGTAATGAATGCACCGCCGCCGGCAATCAGCAGGACAATCCACAAAATCATATTATCGGTATTGCCTGTTTTCGGTGAGGCTGTATTTATCGGTTTGTTTGTTTGGTCAGCAGAACTGCTTTCGGAAGAAACGGTGTTTGTTGGCTTATTTGCTTCGTCATCCGAACTGCTTCCAACACCGGTTGCAGGAATATCAACGGCAGCTTTTTTGTAACCGCAGACGGTGCATTCCTCATGCTTTGAGCCTTTTTCGGTAGCCGTGGCTTCCTTGTCAATAATCTGCTTAAAGTTGTGAGCGGTTATGTCAGCTTTTTCGCCGTCTTCACATTCGTGCCAATGATTTGTGCTGTCATATTTCCACTCCGTACCGTAGTTGTGGTTGTGAGAATCAATTTTCGGAATGTCAACAGCAGTCTTTTTGTAACCGCAGACGGTACATTCCTCATGCTTTGAGCCTTTTTCGGCAGTAGTGGCTTCCTTGTCAATAATCTGCTTAAAGGTGTGAGCCGTTATGTCAGCCTTGTTGCCGCATTCACATTCGTGCCAATGATTCGTTTCATCATACTTCCATTCCGTACCGTAGTTGTGGCTGTGCGGCACAGAACCGTCGGGAGTTATGGTTAAATCAGTGACAGCCCAAAGCGTTGCCATAAAGTCGGGATTGTCAAGCTCAGGATCGCCCTCGGGAAGATGATAGTTATAAAACTTGCCGTTGATTTTCAGCTTGGTTTCCTGAGTGAAGTAGTACCCGTGAGCGGCCTTTACATACACGCCGTAGGTATAGGTTTTGCCGCTTTCAAAGGCATCTATATGATTTTTATAATTTTGATCCCAGAACCAATAGGAGTTTACACCGGAACCGTCATCACTCTCCCAAAATTCGCACTGGGGAAGTATATTAGGGCTGTTTTCCGGAACTATTCCCGTAAAGACAGGTTTGTCGCCAGCTTTGAAATCAATGGTTGCTCCGTCAATTTCTACAAGATCAATCTTTTGCCACGGAGCTTCAGGAGTCATGGAAAGAATGTCATTGAACCGAACGGACATACCGTCATCCGACACCTGTACCTGATTGGGATTCAAAGTGACCTCTTCATCATTGATATAGAGCTTTGTATTTTCATCAAAACGGTAGCCCTGTTCAAGTCCCAAGTCAGCAATATTAAAGGCAACGCCGTAGATATAGGTTTTGCCGTACTTAAAGCTGTCAACAAGCTGACTGTAGCCACCGTTCAGGCTTTCATCAGAGTTGATACCGATACTGCGGTCATCCTTATCCTCCCATTTTTCATATGCCACATCGGAATAAGCTGAATAGGAGTATCCGTTAAATCTCGGTGAGTCACCGTCTATATAAAATTCTGTGGTAGCTCCGTACAGCTTAACTGTGTCAAGAGGACGAACGGTGCGCATATTCATACCGTAGGTCACAACACAGGTTCTGTTGTCATCCAGCGTCATAACAAATGAGCCTTCGGGCAGACTTTTGCCGTTGAGGGTAATATCATCAGCTGAAATGCTGTCACTAAAGATGTAGCCGTCTTTGGCTTTCAATCGTACGGAATATTCATACTTGCCATCCTTATCAAAGGAGGTAAGATCTGCATAACCTGAGGGACAATAGTCCTCGTCTGAATACCAGTATGCCACGGGTTTGGTTGTGTACTCATCGGTTTTTTCCAGCTTACCCCAACATTCATAGAGAATATCGTATTTATCTCGGTCTGCGGCTGCTGCCGTGGCTGTGGTGCGTGGGGCTTCGCCGTCCTTATAGTCAAACTTCACATTTTCCACGGCGGCGGAGGTAATGACGGTATTCTGTTTTGTCGGTGTAATCGTTTTAACAGCAGGGACATACAGGTATTCCCCACTCAGACTCGATTTTACGCTTTCCCCATTCACTGTAACGGTGGTTTCGCTGTTGAAGGAATATCCATCCTTCGGCTTCAGCATAAGGGAATACACATAACGCTTGCCGCTTTCAAATTCTGTGATGGTCGGCAGAGAGCCATGCGAGCCGTTATCGGAATACCAGGCGGCAACGGGTTCGTTGTTTTCGAATTCCTGCCAGCATTCATAAGCGATTTCATATTTATCGGCATCGTCATTATATACCTCGGCGGTTGCCTGCGGAGCGTCACCCGGCTGATAGTTGAATTTCACATTCTTGACAACGGCAGAGGTGATGGTGCTTGCCGGCTGGCTGTTTTCCTGCACGGTCAGGTCATAGGTATAATCATATATTTGATATTGGTGAACATCCAGAATCACTGTGAAAGTACCGGTCGCATCCGGGTGCTCATTGAAATACTGCTTTGCCGCTTCTAAATCCGAACTAAAATCAACAGGATTGCCGGATGTGGGCGTAAAAGTATAAAGAGAGGCACTCTCAAAATGATCAATAATCGGCCCCGCACTCTCATTTTCACTTGTAACGGTTCCCATAGCTTTGTACGGTGTCTCAATCTCGGTCTGAAGATTTCCCACTGCTGTCTGCAGCACTTCGGCACTTGGGAATTCTTCTGTGATAAAATTAAACTCACCGCTGCTTTTACTTACTTGTGTGGTTTCAACCAC
>ERZ1034920.1525-NODE-1525-length-14649-cov-5.428327_pt1 | contig 14649 bp, 14 predicted proteins | sample MGYA00520688_ERZ1034920 | MGnify/ENA primary metagenome ERZ1034920 (study PRJEB33766, sample SAMN09781785) | gut metagenome | biome: gut microbiome | host: Homo sapiens | place: Madagascar | study: EMG produced TPA metagenomics assembly of the PRJNA485056 data...
ATTGTCCTTTAAACTAAAATATCCTAAATTTTCTTTTGTTTTGCAGTTTCCACATTCTCTTATTTCTGGCATAAAACCTAGCAAACAGCACAACCTTAATTTGAATACAGAAATTACAAAATCCAAGTTTTTTTCTCCTTCTGAAATCATATATAATGTGTTTAAATATAGTTGCAAAATTTTATATGTATTTTGGTTTTCATCTGTCACATCATTTATTATTTTTGTTATGTATGAAGCATATTTAATATTTAAAGATTTTCCCCGTCAGTGCGTACCGGCGGGGAACTTATTTTTAGTCTATTTTTGTGTCAGGGTATGAATAAATTGCGTCGATGAGAGACGGGCAAATATCTGATACATATAAAAGCCACATTTTGAATAATGTAACAAGCTGTTCATCATCACCGGCTAAGGTTGCGGAAAGACAATCTATAAAATTGTCAGTTTCTACATATTCATTACCTTTTTTCGTATATGTTTTTACGGTATTGTCACGATTTCCTTTTCCAAGTACGCCGCCTGTAAAACACATGGTGAGTATATCACTTATGCATTTACAGATTTTGTAATTGGCAACAAGCATTTCAACAGTTGAATTGATGTCATCATCAGCGGCATCCATATTGACAGGAATATAGCCTTTGATATTTGGTAAATCATTCGAACCTTGCAAGTTTAAATATTTATCTCTAAACTCATCATACTTTTCATCTTCGCTGTCACCTTTTGTAGCAAATGTGAGACAATCCGGTACTACATATTCATTTTCTGTGGCTCTTACCAGTCGGTTATCAAGCGTTGATGTGAGATATATAATTATATATCCTGTTCCGGGTGAATTTTTTACCAGTTCGATTGTATTCTCTGGGTCTGTTGCAATTACACAATTACAATCAATAATTGACTGCATACCGCTTCTGTTGTTTTCGTTTGTGTAATTGTCGAGTACAGTCATACCTTTGTTTTTGAGTTTTTTGATAAATTCCTCTTTGCCTGTGTAAGATTTTGCAAGTAAAATGTAACGCATTTTGATACATCCTTTCTATTTATGTTCTTGCTGTAATTCTAATAATCTGTCGATTGACGCCGTATTAAGCGTAATATCGGCAGATTTATTATACAATATTTTTTTGATATATACAAGGTCTTGGGTTTTATTTCTATAAATGTATATACCTGACGGAACTACATCTACAGGGTAGGCTTTCAATAAAGTTTTGCCTTGTTCGGACTCAGTGGAAACCCAATAAACATTGTTTTTATTTTTAAGATGTTCGGACAGGTCCGAATAAACAGCGTCACAATCAGGGCAGCCGAAACGATAGTAAATGATAACGCTGCCGTCTAATTTATCGGGCAATACACTTTCAACTGGTGTTGAGCCAATAGATTGTGTGAGTTCCGTATATGACCTGTTTGTATTGTATGCTCCGTGTGTTTTTGCTATATGGTCAATCGCTGTCATATGTATTAACAAACAAGTGAAGCCTAAAACAAAGATTACAGATATAATGAGTGCACTGATATTATGTTTTGGTAACTCATTTGTTTGTTTGGTTTTTTTGTATATGTTTATGCAACATGCTATATAAACCATATTGATGATTGTGTTTCCGCAGATTATTGCAATGAGATATTTTAGAGCGATAAAAGGGTAGATGAAATAAGCGGATAATAGCAATATTATGTTTGTTATAATAATGCATATTGTAAATATTATGTTTTTTAGTTTATCCATCGAAATCGTCCTCGCAATTCTGTAGGAAAATATCGCCGCAAATTTGCTCTTCGTTATAAATTCGTTTACTTTTGAATGGTATTCTTTTCATTTGTTTTCGCCCTCTTAACACGTTCATTCCATTTTTTGATTGCAGCTGTTCTGTCTGTACTGTAATCACCAAAACAGGTGGCAGAAACACAATCATTATTAGTACATGCAAACATATACATTTCCTCGTCAGCATCTTTTGGATTTATGTTTTCAAGTATTACTTTACTGCCACAAAATGGGCAGGGTTTGATTTTTAATTTAGCCATTGTTTTCCTCACTTTTTTGTGTTTCTGGTGGATGTTCGTCTGACCATTTCCGAACGATTGCGATTGCTTTTTTGGGATAATCAATCATTTTCTTCACTTTCCTTACTTTTTTCATTGTCTACAATAGGCTGATTCCAACATTCAATGCAACTGTGATTTTCTGCACATTCGTCAGCATTTATCAGTCCTAAACGATATAGGCATACGTCTGCCGGCAAGCCGTCACTATTGAGCATAACATTCGGATAATTTTTCAAAAACTCGCTTAGGTATGTTTTTGGTGGATGTTCATCACTCCATTTTTGCATAATTGCGACTGCTTTGCTGGGATAACTTTTTTCAAGATTTGAACACTGAATATTCATACCATTATTTAGGCGGCTTAAAGGGCAGTCTCCACAAGTAATTTCGCATATATATGTACTATCGCTCAGTTTCTGCTTTCCCGTCAGCCTTAACTTTTCAGCAAAGTAATTTTCAGCTTTTGAGCAATCAATCATTCTTTTCACCTTCTTCGTCATTTTCAATAGGTTGGTTCCAACATTTAACGCAGTCATGGTCTGCTCGGCAATCGTTTGTGCTCATAAGTCCCAGTCTATAAGGACAAAACAATTTAGGTATTCCATCGTCATTGAGCGGAACATTTGGAAAATGCTCCAATACTGTACTCAGACAAGTTTTCTGTGGATGTTCATCACTCCACTTTTGTATAATTGCAATTGCCTTGTTAGGATAAAATCTTTCAAAGTCCGCACATGGAATATTTGTGCCATTATTAAAGCTGCTCAAAGGACAATCAACGCAATTAAGTTCACATACGCATACACCGCTGTTTAGTTTATGCCTTTTCGTCATTCGTTGTCTTTCAGCAAAATAATTTTCAACTTTTGAGCAATTAATCATTCTTTTCACCTTCTTCGTCATTTTCAATAGGCTGATTCCAACATTTAATGCAGTCATCGTCGTTTCTGCAATTATCTACATTTGTGAGTCTTAATTCGTGAGGACAAAAAGTGGGTGTTTCGTCATCATTGAGCAAACTATTCGGATAACTCTTTAAGAACTCACTCAAATAAGTTTTTTGCGGGTGTTCATCACTCCATTTTTGAATAATTGTGATTACTTTTTCAGGGTAAAGCATCTCAAAGTCCTGACATAAAGTATCTGTACCATTGTTCTCAATGCTTAAAGGACAGTCTGTGCATTTAAGTTTGCATGTTCCGTTCTTTTGGTGTCCAGTCATTCTTTGTTTTTCTATAAGATAATTTTCGGTTTTAGAGCAATCAATCATTTTTTTCTTCCTTTCTATCCATTTTTCTCATCTCCCTCAATAGGCTGATTCCAGCACTTAACGCAATTATGGTCTTTTCGACAGTCGTTTACACTCATAAATCCCAGTCTATAGGGACAAAAAGCGGGTGTTCCATCATTATCAAGTCGAGCATTTGGATGAGTTTTTAAAAACTCACTCAAATAAGTTTTTTGTGGATGTTCGTTGCTCCACTTTTGCATAATTGCAATCGCCTTTTTAGGATAAAGCATTTCAAAGTTTGAACATGGAACATCTGCACCATTATTCTCAATGCCCAAAGGACAGTCTGCACATTTAAGTTTGCATATTCCGTCCTCTTGCTGTTCGGTCATTCTTCGTTTTTCTACAAGATAAGTTTCAGCTTTTGAGCAATCAATCATTTTCTTCACCTCTCCAAATCCATTTTTGCTCCGCAGTCCTCACAATAACTCGCTCTATAATCTTGCCATTCGTGTTCTTCTCCGCACTCAGAACAAACTTGAACACCGTTATCGTATTCAATCCATTTGCCGTGCCTGACCTCCTGCACATTTGCGGTAGGTGTAGTGTGTATAACTGCAAGGACGCCGTCTAAATATGCAACATCTTGCGAAGTTTTTGCTTTTTCTTTCAATGTTCCAAATTGTTTTATAAGCACTTCACGCTCTATATATTCTTTTTCAATCATTTTTTTCTTCCTTTCTGTTCATCTTTGCTCCGCAATCAGGACATTCATTAGGTATTATCAAATGTGGCAATAATTCATACGATTCTAAGTAATGTCCACATTTAGAGCAATAATAATCTTCATCATAGTCTTTTATCCATTCAGCCATTTTTCTCATCTCCCTTAATAGGTTGATTCCAGCACTTAACGCAGTCACCGTCTTTTCGGCAATCGTCTTTGTTCATAAGTCCCAGTCTATAAGGACAAAACAATTTAGGCATTCCACTGTCATCAAGCAAAGCGTTTGGATAATTTGTTAAGAACTCACTTAAATAAGTTTTCTGTGGATGCTCGTCATTCCATTTCTGCACAATTGCGATTGCCTTTTCAGGGTAGAGATTTTCAAAGTCCGTACACGAAACACCCGTGCCATTATTCTTAAAACACAAAGGACAATCAGTACAATCAAGTTTACATATTCCGCTCTTCTGTTGTTTCGTCATTCTTTGCTTTTCTGCAAAGTAATTCTTGGTTTTAGAACAGTCAATCATCTTCTTTATCCTCCGTATCAATTGTTATAATATTCATGTTTAGTACCATTCTCTGTCGATAATTGAGTCAAGAGCGTCGGCAATATCCGGAAAGTCAAATGCATTGTGCATTATATTTATAACTTCAATTAAATTATTATACACTTTTTTGCCCAAATATGATAGATATTCAATGTGTATTTGTTTCGTAGGTCATACTCGTACGCAAGTCTGTTTAACGCCAGCATCTCAAAAGCTGTTAATTTTGTTTTTAATAGATTGAAATTGAGACTTTTGCAAATTATAGAAAACTGTTGTTTGTCAATGTCATCATTGGTAAGCGAACAAATGTTTGTTCCTTTTGTCAGCTGTCGTAATTTATAAATTGCATAATAGGCTTTGTATGAGTCAATCGTTGTGCATTCAGATATCACACTTGCCATTTCCAATGCTGTTATGACATCATTTAAGATTGGTGTGGCTCGCTTTGACAGCTTGCCGTTATATACAAATGGTTTATTGCAGTCAAATAAAGCCAATATGTCTGATAAAGTTTTTTTTCTGAGCGTCAGTGCACATTTTTTCACGTCCTTTTTATTTGTTGTGAGTACACCCGAACACCTTTGGTGTATACTATAAAATAAACCCGTCGTGGTATAGGACGGGTTTATTTTAATAATTTCTTATTTTTGTGCCTTTTTATAAGTGAAATAACAAACATAATAAAAATTGTTAAAAGTGATACAAATAATATTATGTAAAGAAGTTGATATCTGTTATTAACTTGTCCGACATCTTTTATAATTGCTGTATCGGCTGTACTTGTGTCTGTATATGTTCGTTCACCTGTTACAATTAAACGATGCGTGTTTACAGCATAGGGGTAACAGGTAACTAAACTCACATAATCTTTGCCCTCTATAATTTTTAATTTTTCGAGGTCATTGGGGTCAACAATGTTTGTTTCGATTACTTTATATGCAAGTGTGTCTCCGAGCACACCGATGTAAAATATATCGCCTTGTTTAAGTTCGGAGAGGTCATCGAAAAATACCTTTCCGGGAAATGCTGTATGAGCAGATATTACAGCGTGTGTGCTTTCACCGCCGATAGGGAAAGAGGTATTACGCAGATGTCCTGCACCCTCTGATAATGCATCTTCACTTGTGCCGTGAAAAATCGGAAGTGTTACATTGATAGACGGAATAGTTACAGAACCCATAATTCCATTATTTATGTTTAGTATGTTTTCATAACCTAATTCGTCATATTCAACGCTATTGTCTGTTATATCAAGCTGTGCAATTTTATTATTATATCTTTGTGCTTCTCTGAGATATGCTTTTTTTTCATTCGGGTTAAGCATATTCGTAATAGTTGTATATGATTTTATGGTATTTACGTCTGTCATGTCGTTTGCCATATAACTTATTGTAGGATAGGCTATTGCCAGTATAGCTGTGATGAGCAAAGCGATACTTATTAAACCTATAAGTATCGACAGTTTTGACTGTTTCTTTTTGTATTTTTTCATCCAAAGGCACACCTTTTAAATTGCCCCCCCTTCGTTATAAAGGGGGGCTTTGTTTATTTTTTAGTTATGTTCAATCAGCTTATTATGCTTTGTCTGCTTTCTTTTTACGAACAATAACTGTGATACCACCTGCTACGCCTGCAAGAACGAGGAGACCACCGCCGATGTAAGCAATTGTGTTGCCATAGCCACCGGTCTTAGGAGCAACAAGTTTTGTATCTGTTACAGAGAAGTTTGCAATACCTGTATTGCCGTTAGCACATGTTTTTACCCATGTATTGTTAGTAAATGTTGTGTTGTATGTTGCAGAAAGGTCAATTTCGATAACTTTACCATAGAGGTTATAACCCTTTGGTGCTTTTGTTTCTACTACATAATATTTACCACTCTGGAGAGCAATTTCTTTGTTGTCAGCAGTCTTATATGCAACTTTACCGTTTGTGTCTGAAACACCTGTTGCAATAGCATTTCTGAGGTTTTCAGCATCTTCTTTTGTGAGGAAGAGTTTGAACTCAGCATTTGCAAGTGCTTTATTTTCAGGGTCTTTCTTATCGTTTGTGACACCGTATGTATATACATATACAGTATTACCCTCGTGTGATACAGTTACATCATTTTTGTTGCTGTATTGGATTTTACCCTCTGTGTTCGGGTTGCCCTTTGGTCCACGAGTTGCATTTTCGTTGAGGACTGCAGAGTATGTGATTGATGTGTAGTAAACATCACTTTCATAGAATGTATTTTTCTGTAAGAAAGTTTTTGTGAGAGCAACTGTGAACTTTGTGTTCTTTGTTGCATCTGTGCCGTTGAAACCTTGGTCATAAGTTACAGTAAAATCTGATGGCGCAAGGTATGAAATTTCTGTGCCGTTTTCTGCAAGGAGGGCAACCTTAATGCTGCCTTTATTTAATGAAAGACCTTTGCTCATATCATCTGTAACAAGATATGAGTTAAGTTTCATATCGTCAGTTACGTAATCTTCACCTTCGTTGTCTTTAACGACTCTTGATTTACCACCTGTTACAGTAGAACGAATTTCGAAGTTTACTGTGTCGCCGATACCGACATCAGCATATTCGGTTGTGTGATTTGCAGGCAGGTTGTTAACAGAGGTTGTACCTGTGATTGTTTTCTTAGTTGTGATATCTTTATCTTCAACTTTTGTTGCGAGTTCGATATCATCAATAAAATATGTCCAGCCTTTGTTTGTAGCATTGTTGTCATAGTATGGAAGTGCTACAACTGAGTTTCTGACCCACTGAACACCGGCAGGGAAGTTGACTGCTTTGATGTAATAAATACCTTGGTCAAGCTGTGATGTTGTTGCTGATGTTGTGCTTTCTGATGTTGGACCGAAAGTTGCAACAGGATTGACAAGTTCATCGGTGTCAACTTTTTTGAGAGTTGTTTTGTCAAGGGCTGCAAGTAATTTCTGCGAATTACCTTGGTCAATACCGTTTTTGAGATTGTTGAAAATAGCTGATGTTTCTTTATCTTCAAGAGCAGTTACAAGCGGGGTATATTTTGTTTGATACGGTGTTGAGTTGTTTGTGTCAAGACTTGCAACTTTATATACTTCAAACGTATATCCCGGTTTATCACATTTCATTGTGATGTTTACTTTCTTGCTTGTGTCAAGAAGTGTGTCAGTTGGTGTTGCAGCAGATGCGGCAATGGATGACATTGCAACGGTTGCTACAGTTGCGACAGCAAGAGCTGATGCAACGATTTTTGATACGTTTTTCATAAATAGGATTCCTTTCATTTATAATTTTTTATGATATCCCCGCCGCTTTTGGCAGCGGGGCTATTAATTAAAAGATATTGCGTTTTTTACGCTTGTACATATTAAATCCGAATACGGATGCCACAAGGGCAACAGATGCAATCAGATATAATGGAATAGCACCGAATGAACCTGTGTTTGGTAATACGGATTTATTATCAATGACTGTAGCCGATAATTCAATATCGCTATCACTGTTTATCGTTACAGAGAATGGGATTTTGCTTTCATATCTCATATATCCGTTCGGTGCTTCGCTTTCAATAAGATAGTAGTTACCGATTGGAATTTGAGAAATATGCAGTTGACCGTTAGTTGCAGTCATATCCTTAATTGTGCCTGTTTCTGTACCAATTTTATAGCCATTGATATCAGATGATACAGCAATGATTTCATCTGTATCAGCATTATATAACTGCCATTTTGAGCCGTCAAGAGGTAATTCATCAGAATCAACCTTTGATAAGTTTATTTTACCATAAATTACCTTGTTTGTAAATATCATTTCTTGTGAAATATCAGTATTTTCACTATTTAATGTACATTCTCTCGGTTCAAGTTTCTTATATCTGTTCGGCATTTCAAATGTACCATCACTTTGTTTGATACCGAGTTCGGTCACACGGTAATTTATGAGCGTACGTGGGTCTGTTCCATTATCTGTTATAACATATTTTAAAAGTCCGTCAATGGCTTTTTTATTTTTGTCATACAGTTGAACACTGTTTGATGATGCCTTACCGTCAGCGTCTGTAATAATTGTAATATCGGTTAAAGCGTTTCCGTCGTTGTCGTAGCCGAGTGTTGTAGGCTCTGTGCCGTTAAAGGCTTCGATTTTAAAACCGATGTTTTCGATTATATTATCGTCTGATTGTTTTACAATATTAATTGTACCGGTTACAGGGGCATTATAGACATCGAATGTACGTGTATAGTGGTATATACCGTTATCATCAATCGTATATGACTGGTTTGAGTAATCTTTTCCAAAATCAGGATGAAAACTGTCAGATTCATACGCCTGTTTGTAATTGCTTGGTAGTGCATAAGTTCCGTCACTCTGTCTGAAACCTTTTTCTACAACTCTGTAGCTTATCGGAATCATAATGCCCGATGTAGGTACAGGCATAGCAGACGGCAAGTCTTTGAGTACACCTTCACCGTTTGCATCAGTGACAATTTCGCCTACATGTTCGCCAAATTGGTTATATACATCAAAATAGATATCTTTGACAATGTTGTCATAAGATGTTTTTTTGATTTTGATGTCAGTTACGGGGACTGAATTTAAAAATTCGACAGTCATAGTTTTTTCACCCGTATTAAATTTAACAGTCTTGCCGTAGGTGTTACCAACGTTTGTGTAACCGTACATATAGCGAGGCATTGCACAATAATCGCCTTGGCGGTTTACATAAAGTTCACCGGTTGATGTTGTTGGTTCATACCAAACGCCGTTATAGTTAATACAAGATGATTTAGGAATGTAATATACGATAGAACCGTATGAACATTTGAATACAGCAACATCGTGGAATGTCGTTTCTGTTACTGTTGACGGCATTCTGTAACCAAGTTCTTTTGCAGTATAACGAATTGTTTTACCGCTGTCGGTTATCATAGGGAGACCTGCCCAACTTGTTTCACCGTTTGCGTCCAATTGTTTTGCTGCATAGTTTTTGTGATTTGTGTCATCTGTGAGAGCGAACCAAAGATTAGCTATGTTACCGTCAGTGGCTGTCTTTTTGATTACAATCTTGCCTTTATCTGCATCTTCATATACGTCCTGTACAATAGCAGTTGCTTTTGTTGTGTTTGTATCTGATGGAACGATAGGGTAGACTGTATCGTCAAGTACATATGCTGTACCTTGTGGTGCACTGATTTCCTTAATATAGTATGTCTGATTGATATTCAGTTGGATATCGAAGATATCACCTGTGGTACTTGTCGTAGTTGTAAGACGAGCAAGTTCATTTGTGCATGCTTCAGTATCATATAAACCATAAACAGCACCTGCGACTTCAACATTTGATTTATTCATTTTGTGAATACCGACATAACCGTATGACGGTTGTTCATCAATAGGAAGTTCAATAGGCTTACTATCTTCGGAAATAATAATTGATTTATTTTCAATCTTACGATAGAAAATTGTGTTATTTACGAGATATCCGTTTGGTGCTTTGACTTCCTCAACGGTAATTGAACCAATAGGAATGACGGCATTGCCATCGTTATTATAATAGAATGAGTTTGATTTAAACTCCGATGTGTTGATTCTGTGGTCTATATCAAGTTGTGCCACACCGTGTTTGCCATTTGTTGTCTTGGTTTCAATGTACCACACACGCTGTAGATTTTTAGTATCAAGTTTCGGGATATCTGACTCAGGTGTATTTGATGTCATATCAATGTTTTTATCTATTGTTGTGTCATAGTAAGATACTCTGAATATCGCACCGTTTACACTTTCAGACGCTACACCTGTAACACTATTTTGTTTTGATATATTGATAGTTAACGGGTCATCGCCCGGTTTATCCATAGGAGCCTTACCATCTTCATCATATGGTCTGTAAATTTTTGCACCTTGAGATGTTACTGAACCGCTATCTTCGAATATGTAAAGAGCATTATTCAGATTATAGCCTTTCGGTGCTTTTGTCTCTTTACAATAATATGTCACATTTGGTTTCAGTTCAATGGTTTTACCTGAGTCACGACCATAGAACGGTGTGCCTTTATCATTCTTGTCTGTATTTACGCCTTGATTACGACCTGCGAGTCTACCGTAGCCGTCATGTTCTGTTGTGATTGTGCCGACTATAGAATCATCAGTACATAAAGGGCTTGTATAAACCGTATATACGGCGTTTTTGAGACTATAACAACTGTTGTTATCTGTTATGTCAGGGTTTGTTGATGACTTAGACAGCTGTAGTGCAATACGAGGATTGTCTTGTGTGTTTATAACATAGACATTCTTTGCAATAGCAACTTTTTTTGCTTTAACTTCGACATTATATACAGTCTTGTCGAGAGCATATCCTTTTGGTGCTTTTATTTCTTTGACATAATATGTGCCGAGAGCTAAGTTATTTGATTCAGCATAGCCGTTGTCATCGGTTGTTATTGTTTCAATTATATTTGTGAGGTCTTTATCACTATATATGATATATTCGGCATTTGCTACAGGCTCATTTGTAATAGAGTCTGTCTTTTGAATGCCGACACGACCTTGACATTGGTTTTTGAAATTCACTTGAATAGCATCTTGTCCCGCTTGTTGTGCTGTAATATACGCTTGTGCTGAGATTTCAACCGTTACAGGGTCAGGTGCAACATACCAAGCCGGGATGTAATAATTTCCATTTGTGTCTTTGAGACCTAATTCCGAAATCTTATATGTTCCATCTGGAAGAGCATTGCTGTCTGTACGAGATGCATCATATGAAAATAAATATGTACCATCTGTATTTGTTTGCACAATATGTTCTTCTTTGGTTTCAGTATTTACAACACTGAAATAATAACCGGCAGGCGAAGCACCGTCCTCACAAGATTTTACGATTTTAAGCGACGGGTGATATATATTGGTTGACATACCTATGTTATTTTTAGACGAACTACTGCCGTCATATGATTGCATATAAATCGAACCGTGGAAAAATACATTATCAACTGAACCGTGGAAAAAACCGTTGGTTTCATAACCTTTTGGTATATCGAAGTATAAAAGTAAATTTTTAGCTTGGAAGTTGTCGCTATATAATACATTTTTGATTATACTGTCAATACTTTGGTCTGAGTCGAGTCTACCGAGTTCCCAATAGCTATATTTGCCGTCAGGAACATCGTGTCCGATATTCGGGTCTATATATTTAGCAATATAGTCTGAAATATATTGAGTATAACCGGTCGAGCCTGTTGGACCGAGTATCATATATTTTTTTCCATAGCCTTTTTGAAAGTCAGACGGTGTTTCTACAAGATAATACCAACCTTCAATGTTTTCGGCTGTTGACAGTTTGCCCTTGCCCTCTTCATAATCATCGCTGTTATATTCTGTTTGGGTGCATACGTTTTTGTAAATTCTTGCGTCACGGGTAAGACTGTGTTGTGAAATGTTAAGTCGTACATTAAGATGTGCTTTCGGAGCATCAACGCTACCACCTGTTATGACATCTTGCCAGTCCGTACCTGAAGATTGACCGTAGGCAATAAATGCTTTGTTTGTAGTAGCTTTAACATTTTTTTTCTGCAGTTCAATAGACTCGGTTTTACCGTCTTTATCTTTGTCTGCAGATACAATAGAAAATGTAAGTGTATTTCCGTTTTGAGCAATCTTGATTTTACCGTTACCGACATCTATTGTTTTACCGTTAAGTGACTCAAAATATCCGCTGAGCATTTGATTTGCGTCATACTGTATGGTCGTAGCTGAAATATTATAAGTATCAGTTGTTGCAAAATAGTCAGCGTGTAATGTGACAATAGGTGCTTTGTTTGTGCTCAGTGTTGATGTATTTTTGTCACCCATAAATGACGGAATTTTATCAAATTTTTGCATTGCGTTAATGATGCGATTATATGCTGTTCGAATGTTCGGGTTAGCACCATTTGCACAATACATATCAATATAGCCTGATTCACCTGTTTTTAAAGAGTATGGTGCAGATGCATTTCTTACATCTTTTCGAAGTTCCCATACAACAAGCTGTGTTGCTACATATGATTCACCGTCGCTGATACCACCGTCTTTGATTGCTGAATTATTACCCTCTCTGCCACAACAAAGGGCAAGCTGAATGGCTCTTTTTTTCTCAGAACTAAAACTGTCCCATACAGCACTTGTGTTTTTCATTGAACTGTCTGTATTTAAACTTCGTCCCGGTTCAATACAGTACACATTGTTTCCACCGATTTTAATTAAGAGAGCCGAACTGCCTTCTTTTTCACCAATCATTGCTCGTTTTACATAGATTTGATAACCCTTGCTGTCAAGAGCATAATCAAATGTAGGTGTTGATGTTACTGCACGGGCTTGTGCACGACGGGCTTTAGTTTTTGACGAATGTGTGATTGACTGTCGGTTATAAAGAATTTGTGCATAATCTTCTGCTAATATGTAGCCTGAATAAGAAATGAGTTCACCGACATCTTCGTTTGTGAATACATTGCCGTACTCATTTTTAACATTATCGAGTATTTCATCATAACTTTTGACAGGTGTATTTGTTGCAGCTGTGGCTGTTATTGATGTTGTACCGAGTGTCGGTAAGAGTGTCATAGCCGATAATGCTAAGGCTGTGACACGCTTAATACATTTAAGCATATTGTTATATGTCTCCTTTCTGTTATAAATTCATATTGTGTGCACACAATATCATAAATTCGAGACGTTTGTAAAAAATAAACCAGTATTTGTACAATATACTGGTTCGATTAATTGTATGGCAAGGGACTCAACTCCTTTCTTAAAATTGTAAATATAACTGGATTATATAACCAGTTGTTACTTATAATATACCACACTTTTGCTGAAAAATCAATATGTATTTGATAGTTAATTAATTTATTTATTGACAAAATGCAATATATGTGTGATTGTAATAAAAAAATACACCCCATACGATTGCGTATGGGGTGCGTTTGAATTAATACCAACCTGCGTCTCTTACAAGGACGGTTTCAGTCCATGCATCTTTGATTGTTACAGGTTCATAAATTTTCTTATGAAGTGTAGTGAATGCCTGAATGTGTGTTTCGCCGTCAGTTGCAGCGTGCCATGCTTTATGTTTAGCTACAATCTGTTCGCCTTTTTCTTTGGCTTCATTGAGAGCTGTTTTATCTGCCATATCTTTTGGATATACTGTGATTTCTACAGGGTCCATGAGCTGGAGACAACCAATCCAATTACCATTTTCATCTTTCTTATAGTCATCTATATATACAGATGTACCGTCAGAATTACAGTCTGAACAATGAGATTCTACTGTAGTTGCCCAATAGTAGTTGAGTTTATTTTCGTGTGTAGAATTGTAGGCATCCTGTGCGAATGCACCATTATATGGGTTAAAGCCTACATCAAAGACATTCATTGAGCCTTCGTCCCAATAGTCGGTGTCGTGATATTCATCGTCCGGACGCCAACAGTTTGAGTTTGGTACTTTCCAGTCGTCGCTGAGGTCGTGATAGATATCGTCATCGTCTACATAGAACCATACATTTTCTGTACGCCAGCTACCGCCGTTATGTTTACCGAACATATGACCTGTGATTTCGGCGTCTGTGAATTTTTCACCGGTTTCCTTGTGTACAAGCGGTTCATTACATACACTACACGCATTACAGTTGATGAGTTCGTATCTGAGTTTTGCCTTACCTACCTCGGCGGGATGTGTAACTGTCTTATATTCTGCGTCGTGATATATTTTGCCAATGTTCGGATTGGTAAATGCATCATAGTGTGTTGCATATAGCTGAATAAAGGTTGCGTCTGCGACTGTTACTTTACCGTCTTGGTTTGTGTCCATGATGAGTGTCTGGTCATCTGTAAACTCGGTGCCTTCCGATACAGCTAACTGAACAATTGTTGCATCTGCGACTGTTATCGTTCCGTCACCAGTTGCATCACCGAGCATTTTTACTGTGCCTGTATCAGTGTCTGTTTCGGCAGCGTTTGCTGAGATATTGCAAACGACTGCACTCGATGTTAATAGTGCGATTGCAAGCATAATGCTTGTAATTTTTGTTTTATTCTTTTTCATTTTGTGTTCCTCCTGTTAGGTATTATAT
>ERZ1034920.1526-NODE-1526-length-14641-cov-6.363842_pt1 | contig 14641 bp, 24 predicted proteins | sample MGYA00520688_ERZ1034920 | MGnify/ENA primary metagenome ERZ1034920 (study PRJEB33766, sample SAMN09781785) | gut metagenome | biome: gut microbiome | host: Homo sapiens | place: Madagascar | study: EMG produced TPA metagenomics assembly of the PRJNA485056 data...
GAATAAATTTAAAAAACTTTTGGCAGAATATAAAAATATAGCTTCAGAAATGAAAGTTAAGGCAGAATTATATCGCCGTCTTGATTGGAAGGTACGTACTTATATCACTAGTGATGAAGAATTTAATGAGTACAAAAAACTCTGGAGCGAACTCCTTTGCTTAAATAGTCGTGCTTACCAAATTTTTTGCGAGTATCGACAGTTAGCCCGCACTAAAAAATATCGTGTACTTTTTGCCCTTGGCCTGGTACGTCGTCAACATTCATTTGTATTTATTGCGCCGGGCAAAAATTTTGGATTTTTCCGACATGTTGATATGTTGAGTTTAATAAATTATGATAATATAGAATTATTCCGTATCAAATAAACAGTTCAGGCGTTCTTTTGGGGACCGCCGCAAAGTATTTATAACATATTATAGACTCTTTAAAATTATAAGAATATGGCAACAAAAATATATAATAGAAAAACTTTTGTGTTTACTGTTAACGGCGAAAATATTTATTTTTACTGTAGTACTACATATACGAAAAATGGCTTTTGCCATCATGTTTACACTGTAGGCGGCGGCAAAGAAAATGAACACTCCCGTGTATCATATTATAACAGAACTTGGGAATCTTTTGAGTATGAGACGGCACTTTTACACGCCGTTGAAAAATTCCCTAAAAATTTGCGTGCACCTTTGCGCCTGGAGATCCAGGCCGTCGCAAAGAATGAGCACGAAAAAGCTGAAGCTTTTTGTGCTGCCTTCCGTGCTAACTTTGCGGCGCTTAGTACTGAACAAAGAAAATTTGTTCAGGAACACACACCGGAAATCACAAACAAGGATCAGGCTAAAATTGTTAATACGGCCGTCGCTATGATGGCAGCATTATAATATATTTTAAAGATTCCAGGGTGCAAAGGTTTGAGGCCTTAAACGGTGGATCATTCCCGCCGGCACCTTCTATTTATAAACTTTTAAAAATTTTGGGTTATGGCAAAAAAGACGATAAAACAGCAGTATGAAGAATTAGCAAAATACGGTGAATGTTTCGAGCAGGAAGGTTATGGAGGTTGGTCTCTTGTGATCGACGAGAACGGGGAACGTGCATTATATAAGTTATGTTATAACAACACGGAGGAACTTTGCGCGCGCTGGCAAAAGATAAAATACACGTGCCCTAAAAAAGAAGACAGTTGGCCGCGCCCTTATATCACGATTAAGGGAACGCGCCACTATCTCGATAACTTCATGAGATGTGCATAAAATACCCGGTGCCCTGGATATTCCAGGGTACCCACAAAATAACCATATTATAGAATCTTTAAAACATTAGAGTTATGAATAATAGCATCAATATTTCACGCCGTACCAGTACGGCGGCCCTAGTAAGCGTTTTATTTGCCGTGTGTGCCATTCTTTTTGCACGCCTGAATAAATGTATCTTTGCGGTTGTAAAAACCGCCTGGAGATGGCTTTTTGCGCCTAAAACTTACTTTGCCGGCGACGGTGAAGGGGTGACAGTTAACGGGCTGCAGTTTATAGGCATTAATTTACTTGCCGCGGCCGTGTGTATGATATTATCAGTATCTTTATAAAGTATTCTTTTTCAAACTTTAAATATATCAAGGTGCAAAGGTATCGAGGCCTTCATGGCGGATCATTCCCGCCGGCACCTTCTAGATGGTGATAAAAGCCGCTTTATAGCGGCTGTAAAATATCACTGGGAATTAGTAAACATATTATAGAATCTTTAAAATATTAGAGTTATGGCAACATGTAATTTTATGAGTGCAAATTGCACCCGCTATTTTGTTATCGGTATGAATCGATATTTTACCAAGGAGGACGTAAAAGAATGCGACCTGGATCCTGAACTCGAAGGAGAGTACGACGAGTTAGGAACGGAGACTGATTATGAATTTGCAAAACAGAATATAGTTTCCGGGCTCCAGAAGAAGGGCTGGGAGGATTTCGACGGGTACGAAGACAACGCGCACGTGATCGCCTACAAGACTGCAGCCCTTAATTATGGAGGCTGTGAAATATCACTCGAAATTAATGCACTGGTGCGCTCCGGTTATTACGAAGGCGCTTGCATGGATCTTTCGGGCAAAGTTACTATAGATTCCGGCGGTGATTATTGGACCGGGAGCCCTGAATATGATATATTTGAGGATTTTAATGAGTTCTATGTTACCGACGACGACTGGACCGGGAATCCAGGTCTTGATCACCTTCAGGCAAAGAACATCATCAAGAAATTAAATTCTGTTATAGAAGGCCTAAAAAACGAAGCAGAGTATGTTTTTTCTTGTGGCTGCGAGCACGAACTTTATCAGGCGTACCGCTGTGGAAATGGTGAAACTGGGTACGGAAAAATGCAGAAAAGACTCTATCAGGAGATCGATGAAGCTAATCAGAATAAGGCTGCATAAAGTCTTTGCGGGTACTCCTGGAGGCTCCAGGGTACACCGCTATTATAGAACGTGTGACTTATCACTATATTATAGAACATTTTAAATTTTAGGAATTATGGAAGCAAAGATAAATTTTGAGAATATCCAGAACGAGGACCAGGAGAAAATCATGACTAGATATAAGGAACTGGCAGCAGATAGCGGCGACGTGTACGCCTGGCAGTTTAGCAAAAATACTCCACCTTCAGCCCGCACCTTCAGCAGCGAGAAAAACGCAAAGGAGTACGAAGTATTGAACAATGAACGTTTGCGCCGCTGGTTAGGTGATCACGCGCCTAAAACCGCTTATATTATAGGCACGGAAAAAGATTACCTTCAGGCGGTGAAAAACTGGGAACGTGACCGCGCAAAGATGGAGGCTAAATTGTACGCCGATCATGTTGCAAAGGTGGTGGACCTAAAACAGCAGCAAATAAAAGCCCTGGAGGCACTAAAATCCGTTTGCCGTACCTTCGACGGCAAAGTGATAAATAAGCGCTTCAACGAGGCAGTAAAAGCCGCTACGGGCTTTTACTGTTGTTTTGAGGATAATTGCATGAGCTTATATAAATATAGCTGTGCTGGTCCTTCTAAGGCGATCTTAGTTTATCTATATTATAGATGGTACGGAAAAATGGAAAATTTCTGGCAGTGGACCACGGGCGACCGCATGGAGGCGGAAAAGGCAATATCTATTATAGATATAAAGATAACCGACATTCAGGAGGATATAAAGAGACTCCAGGGTACTAAGAAGGAATACGCAAAGTACGTGGCAAAGGTGCGCAAGGTGGAGAAGCTCATCGAAGAACTCAGCTGCGAGGATGCCTATATTCAAGGCTTCGCGATGGATCACGACCTACAGCAGTATCCTCCAGTTACCAGTATCTGGAAATGTAGATAATATCGTGGGCAGCCCTGGGCATCCACCCAGGGCACCTATTATAGAATGTGTGATTTTTTACTTATTATAGAACCGTTTAAATTTTGAGGATTTATGATTAATAAGAAAATGTATGTAGATATTCTGAGCCAACAGGCGAAGGAAGACGGGCGACCATACGAGATGGCGCTGAGTGATTTCTGCGATTATCTTCTGGATTTATTCAGCGTGGAGGCGTTCGAGGGTGACCAGGACGGCTTCCTGGCATGGCAGCAGCGCCTTCAGGCAAAACCTAATTTTGCTATCCTGGCGATGGCGTGGCTCAATGACGTTAGCCAGGCGATGGATCGTGGTCAGTGGCTCGACGTGTTCGGCATGCTGTATGAGGATATGTATTTAACCGCTGGTAAGGCATCTAAGACGGGGCAATTTTTCACTCCTCAGAGTGTATCAGACCTCATGAGTACTATTATAGCACCGGGCAAAAATCAGGCTTCCAGTGCAAAGGTGGAAGGCCGCAGGGTGAACGACTGCGCAGCCGGAAGCGGAAGACTGCTGCTGGCTCATTATATGGAGGTTAGCAAGCTGGACCATTCAGCCGGGCGACCATTTGTGTATATTGCCCACGATTCCGATCCGCTGGTATGCAAGATGTGCGCTCTGAACATGATGATACATGGAATGAACGGAACGGTGATTTGTCAGGATACCCTGGCACAGAGCACACCATCGGCGGTATATTGCATCAATGAGATAAGATACCCGTTTAATACGCCTTATTATAGTGTACGCGTAAAATCAGGGAATCCTCAAAAGTAGGATTCCCTGGGAATAAAAAGAAACATATTATAGAACATTTAAATTTTTAAAGTTATGGAAAAGAAAAAGGAATTTACAACGGTGTGCGATGCACGTTTAGCCAGCTTTGAAGGCTTTTATTGCTCCATCTGGAGCCCGGATGATGATATTTATTATTATGGTCTTGAGAATGGATTCGAGGAGGATATGGATTTCACTTTTGATTATAGGGGATATTACAAGGCCATTTGCGAGGAGTACACCGAGGTATGGAAAGGATGGATGCAGCAGTATATCCATGAGGATATTAAACTGGATTTTATCCAGGTATGGCAGCCACGATTCTATAATTACGAAAATGATGCTTGTGTGGTTCGCATCAAACTTACCCACCAGGCCAAGAAGGCGATTATAGAGAAGGTGAAAAAACACCGTGATAAAATAGCCGGATGGATCAAGGAGAATCACACCAGCTCAAGCGGTTTTATCTCCTTCCTGAGCAACGACATCGACGATTGGGGAGGCTGGGTGCTTTTCGATACGGATGTTTATTACCAGTCAAATTACCTGGCATACATGCTCTATTATATCGTGAAGGCAGAATTAGAGGCAGAAGGATATACCGATGAGCGCCCTGAGATTTACGCCTATAATAAGGTTCGAGACCGTGTAAGTACAAATTATTATATTAACGATATAGACAAGGGCAAGGCAGCCTAAGCGCTGCCCTATTATAGCCCATCTGGAAAATCAGAAATCACTCATTATAGAACATTCAAAATATCAGGAATTATGGCAAACAAAGTTACAGACTTATTCAAGAAGTCTTCATCATACGACAAGAAACATATTAAGAATCTGAGTACAAAGAAGGTTCCGGCAGCCTTGCTCCAGGCAGTGGAGAAGGGATGCAGTTTCGAGACTCTGGAGAAACTGGCAAAGGGCTTCCCTATCTGCAAGTATCAGACGCAAATCACCGTTCACGGAATCTTCGATGATCCGAGCACTCGCTGTGTAGGTTTTTATGTGAATCTCACGAAAAACAAAAACCAGTCTTTGGGTATCAGATGGACCGCCATCGACCACGACAAGAAGGAAAAGCTTTTCCACTACATCAAATTGATGGATAATGAATGGCACATCCAGGAGGACAGCAGCAGCTTCTATATGCGCAAAATGGTGCGAGTCACCAGCCACGAAGAACTTCTGAAGGTGCAGGAAAGATACCAGGCAGAAGTGGATAAGATAGACGTGAATCTGTTTACAGGCAGTGCCAACGTCTTCAAGCTGGAAGGTCTTTGGGGCATTACCTATGTAGGCTTGGCACTGGTCATCCAGTGCTTCCCTGAAGGCAGATTTTGGCAGATTGCAGAGAATATCACGGGCAAGAAGAAAGCAGAGATCCTGGCAGCAGAAGCGGCTAAGATTGCCGAGGAGAAGAAACGGGATGAGGAGTATGAGGCAGCCTTGCAGAAGGCACGCCAGGAATCAGCGGAAAAGCGCAAAGATTTCGAGGCGCGCCGTGATGCCTGGAAAGCCGAAAATCCGGCTCCATCTGGATTTAAGAAGGTGACAGATTACACCTTCCAGCCGGGAGATATTGTGCTGGTAGATCCTGGGGAGGTGGATGAAAAACTGGGCTTTCGTTATCACTACCACGTCTATTATAAGAGCTTTGGCAAATTATGTTTTTGTCTGTGCGATGAAAACGGCAAGCGCCTGGCACGAGGCACCGAGGTGTGGAAAAAGAAGGTATCTGAAGCATACATCAAGAAGGCAGCATAAATAATCACCCTATTATAGAACAGATAGAAAAATGAAGAAATCATCAGTTATATATAATTTCACTATCTCGCAGCAGCAGGGTAAAATCCTGCTGACTGCCCAGGAATATCCCTGGAGTGTGCTCCAGGTAGTGACTTTCGACCCAAAGTATTTTGAATGGGGGGTAGAAGTTTGTAAGAGTCACGGGATGGTAGCTACACACGACAAGGACCGCTCCTTCTGCATCATCCATCTTTGCAGTGGAGATCAGAACGGAAAATATCCTGATAGGCACGTGCCAATGGATACGCCTAAAGATACAGACAATTATCTGAAGGCACTGAAGGATGCCATGGCTCAGGCAGCAGTCTGGTATTATACGAATATTATAGAATCATTTAAAAAATAGAAAATTATGGCAAAGTTAACAAAGAAAGATAAGGAGTTTTTAAAGAAAATCGGCTATGAAGAGGATTTCAACCAGATAGAAAAAGCTAATTATAAGTATTATATTGAATATAATCAAAGAATCAGTGAAGAAGAAGCTCTCAAAAAGTTAGGTAGAGATCGCTGGTTATCTGGTATAGGTAGAGCCTGTTTTCATGCTTCTGCTGTAAGGGAGTGCAAACGTGGTTCAAAGACCATATATATTAAAAGTGATACTTTTGATAAATAATATCACAACATCATTTTATAAAACATTAAAAAATTAGAATTTATGGAAGCAAAGAATAATAATAAAAACGGTATGAACGTTATAGAGAATGTAGAGAACGAAGTGCAGGTGACAGAAGAGAGCCGCAAGGCATACGGCCGACCATCCATCAACGAGGATAAAGGATGGAAGCTGGATCACGTCATTCCTTTCGATTTCTATCACGATGCTTACATCATGAGCCGCGCGAGCATCGACGAGCTGGTGAATATGGTACTGCAGGAATGCAATATCAAGCCGGACGATACCTGCTCTTGGGCGAAGGATATTCGCACGATTATTAAGCATAGTATTGAGAACTACGACAAGCTTTTGGAGGAGAGCGAGAACACTCCGGACGAAGAGAACCTGAACCTATCAGGGTGTTTGGTTGGCGATGCAATCGAATTTCGGCATGAGGCTTTTTATCCTGCCGGTTACATCGCTCCTCATACCTTTGAGGAGACGAAAGAGGAATACGTTCGGGAAGGTAACTGGAAGAGTTTTCTTGCCTCGAATAGTATGACCGAGGAGGAATATAAGGAGTATTACAACAAACACTATTTTCCTGCTGATGTAGCATAGAAATCCCCTACCCCGTCCGGCAGACCGGCAAGCGTGGAGCGACACCGCCACGGGGTGCGTTATTTTAAACATAACTTTAAGATTTTAATTGTTTCGCGGAAGCGTCCGAATTTGTTTTAGTTTACACGCTGTCTGCGGTCTGTGAGGATAGCAGCAGCAATTTCGCCTATGGTTGGCCGAGGATGATATGCTTCATCCTTCAGGGTCCGATTCCCTGGTAGGCGACAAATGCAAAAAGAAATGCAAAAAGGGTATCAGAATTTACTTTGCAAATAAAACAAACGTTAAAAATGCACCTAAAAACGTAATTAAAGTGCATTTTATTTGGTAGTTTCAGAAATTCTTTGTACCTTTGCAAACAGAAAAAACAAGAAGATAAATAAAAACAATAACCGGCTGTGCCAGATAGCCAAATAAGTCTCAAGGGCATGAGCAGAGAATTATGACAACAGATGAGATTATCGTAGCTTTCAACATTAGAAACCTCAACGGCAGAAAAGTTACTTACGTTCCTGACGTAACTAAGCTTTCAGACGTATTCCGCGAAGAGGACGTTATCAATGATACCGACATCGACGGCAATCCGCTCCCTGATGAGCAGTGGCAGCTTCTTGAAAATGGGGTAAACGTCCTGCTGGAAGGTCGTGACGAGATAGAGGCAGAGACGGGTAGTATTGATTACGATAACTATTACGGCAAATGGATTGTGAAGCATCTCAGCGAGTGCAACAAGGAAGAGGACGAGGCACTTTATCAGGCTTGGCTATCATTCGGCATTCCGTCATACATTGATGGCTCCGAGGAAATCAAAGACTACGCCGTTAACAAAAAGGGTCTTACTCGTATTCACCGCATTAAGTTCTATCCTTCTAATATTGAGGTTTACACATCTAAGGGGGTCACGAGTTTTAGTTTCGATGGCTTCGATGATGAGGATGAAGCGTTCGATGCTTGGGAAGGCTGGTGCGATGATGTGGCAGATATTGACCCAGTGAGCAAGGACGATTTCGAGTATGATGTAAAAAATCACTTTTCACTTATTTTCTAACGTTTAAAGATTTATGGATTATGGCAAGAATTAGAACTTACTCAGTATATAATCACGCAAGCCGTGCGTATATGCACATTACGGCAACATCTAAGAAGCATGTAAAAACTTATCTTCGCGAAAAAGGCTGGGATATTTACTGCGACAAAGATATTAATATGTTGAATAATTGGGGCGAGGGAGATTCGATAGAAAAGAATTATCCAGAATGGTTCGGTCTTCCTGGTACTAATATAGATTAAGAGAACAATACATTAAATAATAACCGGCTGAGCCAGATAGCCATATAAGTCTCAAGGGCATGAGCAGAGAATTATGACAACAGATTTGAATAAGATTTTAGCAAGACAGGACTATGTTAAGTTAACTAAGTCTTTGAGAGAAAAGTGTAACTTAGTCGAGGATGTTATTAGCGATAAAATGAAAGAACTCGAACTGGATGGCGAGAACGGTGGAATTGGTGTGAATGGTATGAATGTTTTTTGTATATCTAACAGCCTGTTTGTTCGTACACCTGAAAAAGAAGTTGACTTTATGATAGAGTATAGAGCTGTTCATTCTAATGTAAAGGACGGCGAAGAGTTCTTTGATGAAAGATCTAGCAGACGTTTTCTCTGCTATCCTTGTTCCAATAAACATGCACTTAACTTCCTGAATAATGCTGTTGCAATTATCGAGAAGTTAGGCGAGATAGAGCAGAAGAAAGTGGACGCTATCAATAAAGCTATCGAGGCAACGAAAGATTTGTAGAACCATTTGCCCTACCGCATCACGGATAAGCGGAAAGAATATGGAAAAAATGATATTATCACCCTTGCAGCTATCCTCAGTAGCCAAAAGCTACTATGAGGGTAGCATCCCTAAGAATACTTACGGGATGGAGAAGTATGTAGCCACAGACGGCGAGAATGCGATGTTTGTAAAATCAGACTATCAGCCTGCACCTGGCGAAGTGGTCTTTTATATCAAGCGCATGAGATCAGAGCTGTATTGCCAGCTCTATAAAGAATCATAAAATACTTGGAGATATGGCAAAAAGAGAAATTCCCCTGTTTATTATAGACACGCTGCGAAATCACAAGCGCGGTGAGTGTGACTTCCTCGTCTGTACTGATAAGGATTGCGGTTTCATCGCAAAGGTAGATTACATCGACGAGGAAAAGGAGGAGGTAGGCGATGATTACCGCATCGGTTTCCCTCGCCGTGGGTGCAGCCTGAGAATCAAGATTCATCAGATGATAGGGCAGCATCCTGATACGGGCAGAATCAGAACCTTGCTGAAGAAAGGTATGGAGTACTTTATGAAGGCTGTTACCTGCGAGGTTCACGTAAACAATCCGAGCCGCGAGGAGTGTGCTGACTTCCTGAACACGCTGGTCCGCATGAATAAGCAGTATGTGGACGATGCCGGCTCAGACTATCACGCAAGACAGGCCACCATCCACACCATTATGATGCTGGAGGCAACAAGAAAGTTTCTTCTGAAAAAGCCGGAAGGCATCGAGATTGAGAACGGCGGTGATAATGATCCGCTCAAAGGTGTAGATTTCAAGTAATAATTATTCAGCCCTCGACATCACGGTTAAGTCATAAGATATGAAGAAGATGACTTATGACGAATATGAAAATTTCTGCATTCAGTCCCCTGATGAGTTCTGGAATGAATTTGATTATTTTGTCGATATGGAGAATACTGCTGATTTGAAGTATGATTTTGTTTTCGATTTTCCTTACGGCATCAGTGCAGTAGATGAAGATTCAGATATTATTGCAGCAGAGTTACCTGATAATTCATATATCTTTTTCGAGACATCTGTTTCTGAAGTATTAAAATATATTAGAGACAATTACTCAGATGATATAGATACCACCGCTATAGACCAGAAATTAAAAGAGTTAAGCGATGACGAAGAGGAATAAAAAAGCCCCGACCTAAGCCGGGGCACTGCGAGCCTTCTGGCTCGAATCTACTATAGTAGAAATTTGGCTCTGTAAGAGCGTTTGAATCCACAGACTTTGAAGAGTCTGACCGTCAACGGAAGTTTTATTGCTCTTTCTATTCCATAAAGGTACGATTAAATCAATATCCATAAAGGTACGATTAAAAGCCTTCCGAAGACGGGTGCAAATTTAAGAAATAAAACAATACGATGTGTCAATTTACTCGAAAAATTATAGAATTTTAAGTTTTTAAAGCCCTACCGCATCGCGGATAAGCGGAATAAAGATGTTTAAGATATTGCACGCCTTCCTTGATTATCCCTTCTGCTCGTTCGAGTTTCTAAACCTCGACACTCAGGAGCATATATTTGCCTCATTCTTCGATGATCCTCTCTATGAGCTTCTGAAAGAGTGCGAAGTGAATTACGACCACGAATTAGAAGGGAAGATAATAGAGAAGATTCCGTCCGATTTGCGCATACATACCAGGGAGTATGCTGTTATCAGGGCGCAACAATATTTGGAAGGTTCTTGGTTCTTTCCCTGGCTAAAGAAGAAAAAGTAATATAATCATTCAGCCCTACGCATCACGGATAAGCGGAAAAGATATGGAGATCAATAAAACATCAAATAAGAAAGGCAGACCAGCAGCAGAGGGCAGCGTCCACAAATATGTGGTGCCCGATGACGTTCACGACTGGATCAGAAAGCATGGAGGCAGCAGATATGTTACAGAGACCTTCCGCGCTATCAAGGCTGCGACCTTACAGGCGCAGAAGAATCCTTCATTATAACATCGGTGGAACATCACTGATGCTGCGACAAAAATATAAACTTCAATTTTAAAATTCTCAAGACTATGAATAAAGAAGAAATCAAAGTGCTTGTTTGTAAGAAGCTCGCAAATGATCTGAATTGGAATGAAATGCAGATTCGCCAGGAAACTATTACGGATATTACCAACGAATGCGGTACCCTGCAACCTTGCATCATTGCGATGCAGCCGGTCGTAGATTGGTTTAACTCGCATAAACTCGAAAACAAGTCGAGGGGAGAACAAGAGCCTTATGTGGGTGTGCTCATCAACCTGATTTGGCTCCTTGCTGCAAACGATATTGCAGGTATGATGCAGAACTGGGTACTCAGCGATATGGAATAGAAAACATCAATTTTAATACATTTAAAGATTATAGCATTATGAAGAAAGCAATTACTTATTCCCTTGCAGCCCTCGCCTTCGTAGGTGTAGCAGTGCTGCTCTTCTCTACCATCGGTGTAGCAGTATTCTTCCTGCCACTTCTGGCTGGAGCATTCAAGTAGAAAAAATATCGTGCGGGATACAATATCTCTGCATCCCGCACGTTATCAATTATAGAAACTTTAAAAACTTAGTAAACAAGAAGAATTATATCTGTTATGAAGGACATTGCTTTGGCAGTTTTGAGGAACTATCTGATTTCGCCAAGAACAATCCAGCCAGCGATGTGCTCGTATGGGACTATCAGGAACGTCAAAACCTGGTAATCGCAAACGGGAAGCTGGTCCCACGGGGTAAGCAGGGACGTGGCAAATGTACCTATAAGGGTAAGACCTATGAGGGCGATGTGGAATACATCGACAACAAGCTTTATGTAGGCGGCAGGTACGTTAAGGATATGTAGAAATTCCTACGTTATGGCATCGGCAAACCTTCACTGAGTTTCGCCGATGCGACAAAATTATAAACTCAAACCTTTTAAATTTTTGGCTTATGAAAACTAGAATGTTTTTATTTGCCACCACCTTACTGATGATGGCAGCGAGTGCGGGCTTCGGCTCTTGCGCCCAAAGCGATGGAGTGTTGAACACCAATGACAGCCAGCAGACTGATAAGCCCTACTCCACCTTCACGGTTTCTGATGTGCAGTTTGAGCGCAATAAGATTACAACGATTAAGGGTCAGTACTTCAATCATCAATCGGGCATCTCTATGTCGCTGAATACTGAATGGAGCGAAAAGGGTTTTGATGTTGAGATTTAGTTGATAGTTTATAGGCTATATGGAAATTTAAAAAGGTACATTCGCACTTTAGTACTTTCATACTTTGATACGTTTGCGCTTTTGTACTTTTATACGTTTACACCTTTATACTTTCGTACATTTGTATCTTATGTATCTTAGCACTAACGTACTTTCATACATTAGTACTTTAGTACCTTAATACAACTATATCTTAGTACTTTGGTACATCTGTTCTTTAGCACTTTAGTACTTTCACACCTTAGCTTATTCGTTCCTCGGTACTTTAGTTCCTTAGCACTTTCGCACTTCGGTACGTTTGCGCCTTAGTACTAAAGTACTATTATAGATACTAATAATTAAATATGATTAACATCTAACAAATAATAAGGTAGTTATTTGCGGGAATGAATATTTTTTAGTACTTTTGCACCGAAGTAGAAAAGTACTTTGGTACATTTGAAGAAACCTAAATTCGTTCGTTGGTGGATTTCCACTCTTGCACATTGGTTGATTTTCACTTTAGCACTTTTCTTCTTTAGCACATTAGTACTTCTGTAAGATAGTACTTTTGAACTTTTAAAGAATAAACTAGAAGTAGAACGTTTTTAATACATTACAAGAAATGGCAGAAATTAGATTGAAAGAAGTTCTCGCCTTCGTGAATCACAAGGGTGGGGTAGGTAAGACAACATCAGTTCAGAGTTTGGCAACTGGCTTGCGCCGTTATGGCAAGGGCTATTTCGGTAAGGGCGAGGATGGCAAGGAGCGTAAGCCTCGCGTGTTGCTCATCGACTTAGACCCACAGTCAAGTCTCTCCTTCCTTTTCGGATGGAGTGAAGTGCAGAATCCGGGCAAGCCTACGGTATATGATGCGCTCATCAAGCAGTCACCGCTTACGGTGTACCAGGTGGAAGAAGGCATCCATCTCGCACCTGCGTCGGCAAATCTGATAAGCATTGAGCCGTTCCTCAATCAGATGCCGGTACCTCGCAAGGCACTCACAAAACTGCTGGCGAAACCTTTTGCCGTGATGCAGGACTACAAGTTCACCGACAAGGACGGACAGAAGGTAGAAAATGAGTTTGCCGGCAAGGACGGAATGAAGGTAGAAGAGGTGTTTGACTATATCCTGATTGACTGCCCACCAGCCATGTCATTGCTCACCCACAACGCACTCTCTTGTGCTACGAGTGTAGTCATTCCTGTGCAGTTGGAAATGTTGGCCACCAAGGGTATCGCCGAAATCCTGAATGCCATCAAGGAGACGAGAGAAGACTTGAATCCTAACCTGGATATTCGAGGTTTGCTGATGGTGATGAGTAACGATCAGACGAAGGCTACCAAGCAGTTCAAGGAGTATCTGGGCGATAAGTTCGACGACTATATGTTCGATGCCTACACCCGCCGAGATACCAAGATGGTGGAAGCGCAGGCGATGTCGAAGGATATTTTTACCTATGCGCCATACAGCAGGGTAGGCAACGACTATGCAGCCTTCACGAAAGAGATATTGGCAAGTATGCCTAAATAGTGTTTAATATTTAATGTTTAGCGATTATGGCAAGACAAGCACAGAACGGCTTCTCCAAGTTTGATATTACCAAGTCGAAGGCGATGAGGAATATTGAAGATATTTACGACTCAGAGTCATCGGCAGCAGAGGAGCCGGAAAAGACTGAGACCCAGACAGTGGATTTGGAATCAACAGAAGAGAATGCTCCGGCAGCAAAGCAGGAGCCAGCAGAAGAGACACCAGCCGAGCAGACACCAGCCGAGAAAAAAAACGCCGAGGAGATAGCCCCCGTTCCCAGCGATTCTATCGCTGGTCCCTCATCATCTCTCAATAGCGGAATGCCATCTGGCATGAAGCCTTTGAAGGCAGAGAAGGGTGTAAAGATCTCCCTCCCTATGGAGTATTACTTCAAGCTCGTGCAGATAAAAGCCTGCACGGGCAAGAGCCTTCAGGACTTGGCAGCGCAGGGCGTGATGGAGTTTATCGACCGGTTCAACCAACCAGGTAGGCAGGTAAACGAAAAGTCAGATTTGTAGGTAAACGAAAAGTCAGATTGAGGTAAAATCTTACTAAAGTCTTTTACCTCGACGAGGTACCGAAATAGCACCGAAGGGTATAGTTTTCGGTACCAATTCACTGCATTTATGGCTAAGTTTATGTCGTAAAACGTTGATTTATAGCTATTTATGTGCTACGAAATACGTTACACCAATATAATCTTCACTATACCAAAAGGTTAAATGACTGATTTTCTGATGGTTACGAAGAAAACTTAACCATTTATGTAGTGACTTTCGTACCAAAAGGTACAAAAGGGTTATAGTTTTTGGTACGAACAAGTCACAACATCTGTGGCCAAGTTTGAGGTAAAATCCTACTAAAGTATTTTACCTTCTTACTAAATCCTTTTACCGAAGGGTATAGTTTTCGGTACGTAAGGGTATAGTTTTCGGTACCAAAAGGTATAG
>ERZ1034920.1528-NODE-1528-length-14634-cov-5.972975_pt1 | contig 14634 bp, 11 predicted proteins | sample MGYA00520688_ERZ1034920 | MGnify/ENA primary metagenome ERZ1034920 (study PRJEB33766, sample SAMN09781785) | gut metagenome | biome: gut microbiome | host: Homo sapiens | place: Madagascar | study: EMG produced TPA metagenomics assembly of the PRJNA485056 data...
CGGCTACAACCGCCGCGCGCTCGCGCTCAAGCGCTGCGCCGACATCTGCGCGGCCGTGCTCGGCGGACAGCTTCCCGAAACCGCCGACGAGCTCGTGAAGCTCCCCGGCATCGGGCCCGCCACGGCTGCGGGCGTCGTCGCGTTCGCTCTCGACCGCCCCGCGCTCTACCTCGAGACCAACGTGCGCACCGTGTTCCTCCACGAGCTGTTCCCCGGCGAGGAGGGCGTCAAGGACGCGGCTCTCACCCCGCTGGTCGAGCTCGCGTGCCCTGCCGATGGCGTCAGGGACTGGTACTACGCCCTGCTCGATTACGGCGCGCACCTCAAGGCGACGCTGCCCAACCCGTCGCGGCGCAGCGCGCACCATACGCGCCAGAGCGCCTTCGAGGGCTCGCGGCGCCAGAAGCGCGCCGAGCTCTTGCGCATCGTGCTGGCAGCGGGCCCCGAGGGCATCGACGCGGCGGAGGCCGGCGTACTGCTCAATGAGACTGAGCGCCGTGCGGGACGCGACGGCGTCGGCGACGAGGAGATCGCGTCGATCATCGACGACCTCGCCTCCGAGGGCTTCTACAAGCGCGTCGGCGAGCTGCTCGTATCCTGATGGAGGGAAAGTCGTGGGGATAATTGAACTGGCGCTCATCGCGGTCGGCCTGTCCATGGACGCGTTCGCGGTGTCGGTTTGCAAGGGCTTGGGGATGAAGCGCCTCGACATGGGGCAGGCGCTCGTCATCGCGCTGTTCTTCGGAGGGTTCCAGGCGCTGATGCCGCTTGCGGGCTGGGCGCTCGGCAGCGGGTTCCAATCCTACATCGAGCCCGTCGACCACTGGATCGCGTTCGCCCTGCTCGCGTTCATCGGCGGCAAGATGCTCTACGATGCGTTCCACGAGGAGGACGGCGATGAGCCCGTCGCAGGCGAGGCGGCGAGGCTCGACCTCAAGGAGATCCTCATGCTCGCCATCGCGACGAGCATCGACGCGCTCGCGGTCGGCGTCAGCTTCGCGTTCCTCCAGGTCGACATCGTGCCGGCCATCTCGCTCATCGGCGTCATCACGTTCGCGCTGTCGCTCGTCGGCGTCGCGGTGGGGCACCAGTTCGGCGCGCGCTTCGAGAAGCCGGCGACCGTCGTCGGCGGCGTCGTGCTGATCCTCATCGGATTGAAGATCCTGCTTGAGCATCTGGGGATCATAGCGATTTGATTCTTGCCGCGACTCGTTCGGGGAGGTCGGATCAGGGGCACGTGCTCAAACAGGTGCTCGCCTTGACTAACGCGATCTCCGATCGCGTTCAAAGGGCTGCGCATACTGCGCGCGAGCCCCTGATCCGATCTCTTGAACGATGGTTCGAGCCCGAAAAGCGCGATATCGAATCGAAGAGCCTGTTCCGATTCCGCAAGACGGGCGTGCCCTACAGCACCGGGTAGCAGCCGAGGATCTTTACTTCGCGCAGCTTCAGACGCAGGCAGTTGAGGGCGGTTTGGACGGGAAGCTCGTTGACGGACTGCTCGAACTCGATGAAGAACATGTAGTCGCCGAGCGACTGCTTGGTGGGGCGCGACTGGATCAACGACAAATTGATGCCGGCGTAGGCGAACTCGGACAGGATCATGTTCAGCGTGCCGGCGCGGTCCTGCTGCAGGAACAGCGCAAGGGTCGTCTTGTAGCGGTCGCCGGTGAAGACGGGCTCATGTCCCTGGCGTCCGATCAGGGCGAAGAGGGTCTGGTTGCCGAAATGGTCCTCGATGTCGCGCTCGCGCACCACGGCGCCGTGGGTCTCGGCGGCAAGCTCGTTGGCGATGCCGGCGACGTGCGGGTCGCTGGCGGCAAGGCGCGCGCTCTCCGCGGTGGACGAGGTGATGATCGACGCGCGGCCCGGCAGCTTCTCGGCGAGGAAGCGGCGGCATTGCGCGAGACCCTGCGCGTGCGAGGCGACGGTCGTGATGTCCTCGATCTTGGCGTCGGGGTGCGTCACCAGGCAATGGTGGATGTCGACGACCTCCTCGCCCAGGATGACGGCCGAGCTTTTGAACGCGAAGTTGTCGAGGGTCGCCGTGACCGGGCCCTCCAGGGCGTTCTCCTTGGCGACGACGCCGTATTCGCACTTGCCCCGATCGACGCAGTCGAACACCTCGTCGAACGACGAGCACTCGATGAACGTCGGGTTCTCGATCCCCAGGCGCGCCGCGAACGCGCGTGCCGCCTCGTCGGAGTACGTGCCGACCGGGCCGAGGAAGGCGAGTGCCGTAGCGTTGGATGCCATGGGGGTTCCTTTCGCGATTCGAGGGGGCGGCGAACGCTTCTCAAGACGCGTTCGCCGCAACTCTTCTATTATAGGGACGCGCAGGCGCGGGGAAACGTAAAACCTTCGCGCATTCGGCCGCGTCCCGCATCCGGCGGCCGGATGCGGTATCCAACGATAGTATCCGAGCATTGTTTCGACTCGATGAATCGCGCGGGGCTGCGGCAGCCCGCCGCGGCCGTCCAAGCCTGATGGAGGAGGGCGTTTCAGGGCTTCGCATGCAACTCCACGCGCGGATCCGAACGCCTCCGCGTCGAGCGCATCGTCCCATGTTGTTACCAAAAAACAGGTTCGTAACATTTTCGCGCCACTGGCGGAGATGTGGGGACTTTTTGATGCACTCCTCTTAAATTCGTGCTCGTTATGTGGATAATGATTCGAAGCGTACAAGACGAGGACACCAAGAGGAGGTGTGCGCATGGGAACTGAAGCCATGGCTACTGAGTTTCAGGGCATGCTCGAGGCGCGTGGCGTAACGCGTCGCAGCTTCATGAAACTCTGCGGCGCTATCGCCGTCGCGGCCGGGCTGGGCGAGCTCGCTGCTCCGCGTGTAGCGCAGGCGCTCGAGGAATCCGTGATCGGTGCAACGAGGGGCAATCTGTATCCGGTCATCTGGATCGAGGGTGCTTCCTGCACGGGCTGCACGGAGTCCTTCGCCCAGGTGGAGACGCCTGATCCGGCCACGGTGGTTCTGGAGATGATCTCCCTGAACTACTCCGAGACCCTGTCCGCCGCCGCCGGCCACTCCATGGAGGAGGCCAAGGCGCAGACGATCGAGGCCGGCAACTACATCCTCATCTACGAGGGTGCCGTGCTGGAGGGCTGGGGAGGCCAGGCGCTGCGCGTGGCCGACATGCCCGGCACGGAGCATCTGGTCGAGGCCGCCGCGAACGCCAACGCCGTCGTGGCGCTGGGTTCTTGCGCGGTCAACGGCGGCTGGATGGGTGCCAACCCCAACTCCGCCGGCGCGCTGGGCGTCCAGCAGTATCTGCAGAAGGTCGGCATCGACGTGCCGGTCGTCAACGTTCCCGGCTGCCCGGCCAACCCCGAGTGGCTGATGGCCGTGCTGGTCGACGTCGTCATGATGAACCAGCTGCCCAAGCTGACTCCGGACAACAAGCCCGCCCTGATCTTCGACCAGACGATCCACGACAACTGCGAACGTCGCGGCCACTTCGAGAACGGCGAGTTCGTCTACGAGTTCGGCTCCGAGGAGGAGGCCAAGGGCTACTGCCTGTATCCGGTGGGCTGCCGCGGTCCGCAGACCAAGTCCACCTGCGGCGTCACGCTGTGGAACAACCGCCGCAGCTGGTGCGTCCAGGCCGGCGCCCCCTGCATCGGCTGCTGCGAGGCCAACCCCAACGATCCCGGCGACAACTGGGTCGAGGTCAACACGCCGTTCTTCAAGCGTCATCGCGACCTGCTGATCGGCGACTGGATGATCCAGCCCGGCACGATCGCCCTGGGCATCACGGGCCTGCTGGCCGCTGCGCTCGTCGTGCACGGCTTCGGCATGAAGATCTCCGGCCGCATGGACGGCGGCGCCGACTTCGAGCCCGTCCGCGCTTGGGATGCCAAGCACCCCGAGGCTTCCATCGGCAAATACGACCTGACGACCGAGGAGAACAAGCAGCTGGCCAAGGAGAACGCCGGCACCGCCTCCGCCAAGGCCGTCGAATCCGACAACGAAGAAGGGAGGTAAGCCCGCATGACTCGTTCAGTCATCGACCCGATCACCCGCATCGAGGGTCATCTGCGCGTCGAGATGGAGGTTCAGAACGGCGTCGTGACGGATGCATGGGTGTCCGGCGGCTGCTTCCGCGGCATGGAGCTTGTCGTGGAGAACCGCACGCCCGAGGACGCTGCCCAGATCGTGCAGCGTATCTGCGGCGTCTGCCCGGTTTCCCACGCGCATGCCTCCTCCATCGCCGCTGAGAAGGCCTACGGCATCACCATTCCGAACAACGCGCGCATCATCCGCAACCTCATCGAGGGCGCGCAGTTCCTGCACAGCAACATCCTGTGGTTCTACAACCTGGCTGCGCTGGACTACGTCAACCCCCTGAACGCGCTCACCGCCGACCCGGCCGACGCCTACGATCTGGCCCAGGCCGCCGGCACGTCCATGAACTCCGACTTCGTGGCCCTCAAGGAGCGCCTGGCCGCCTTCGCCGCCAACGGCCAGCTGTCCATCTTCTCGGGCAACTGGTTCGACGCCGACGACGGCACCGCTTATAAGCTGCCCCCCGAGCTCGACCTGATCTGCACCGCCCACTACCTTGAGGCGCTGAAGATGCAGGCCAAGGCTTCCGAGGTGGCGGCCCTGCTCGGCGGCAAGATGCCGCACGTCATGACCCTGATCCCCGGCGGCACCTCCTTCGTGCCCACCCAGCAGAAGCTGGACGACCTGAAGGCGCTGTGCGACGAGATCTACAACTGGGTCGAGGCGACCATGATCCCCGACACGCTGGCGCTGGCTCCGTACTACAGCGAGGCGTTCAACTTCGGCAAGGGCTGCGGCCGCTACATCGCCTGGGGCGTCTTCGAGCGCGCCGAGGGCTTCGGCGGCGACTACATCGAGCAGATGAAGAACCGCTACATGCCCATGGGCGTCCTCGATGAGAACCTGAACGTCTCCGACGTCCAGGAGAACCTCATCACCGAGTACGTCGGCCACTCCTGGTACAAGGGCGAGGACACCTACACGTCCCCGTACTTCACCACCGAGCCCGAGTTCACCGAGTACAACGTCGAGGATCGCTACTCCTGGGTGAAGTGCCCCGCTTACGACGGAAAGCCGATGGAGGCCGGTTCCATGGCCCGTCTGTTCTCCGCATACGTCCGCGGCGTGCCCTTCATCGTCGACCAGGTCGACGGCCTGCTGGAGACGCTCGGCGCACCCGGCGACTTCAGCGTCGCCCAGTCCACGCTCGGCCGCACGGCCATCCGCCAGATCGAGACCCTCTACATCGCCGGTCTCATGCGCGAGTGGGTCGACGAGCTCATCGAGGCCGTCAAGAGCGGCGACAGCGAGTACTTCCGCGCTCCGTCGCAGATCTCCGGCAAGGGCACGGGCTTCTGGGAGGCTCCGCGCGGCGCCCTCTACCACAGCGAAGAGGTCAAGGACGGCAAGATCACCGGTTACCAGATCATCATCCCGTCCACGTGGAACCTTGCTCCCAAGAACGCCAACGGCGAGAACGGCCCGCTGGAGCAGGCCCTCATCGGCTGCCCCGTCGGCACGATCGACAAGCCGATCAACGCTCTGCGCACGGTCCACAGCTTCGACCCCTGCACGGCTTGCGCGGTCCACATCACCGAGCCGGCCACGGGCAAGAGCTTCGAGACGGTCACGAGCCCTTGGGGGGTGAAGTAAGATGGCGCATCTCGCTCATTACAAGGAAGCGCATCCGCTGCCGTTCGTCATCACGCACTGGATCAACCTGATCGCGATGATCTGCCTGATCGTCACCGGTTTCTGCATCCACTTCCCGTTCTGGCCCGACTTCATGGGCATCGCGCGCGGCGTGCACATCTTCTGCGGCTTCGTGCTGTTCATCAACTGCATCGTCCGCGTGATCCTGGCCTTCTTCGTGAAGTCCGCCCCGACCGGCGGCACCCGCAAGCAGGTCAAGGACTACAAGACCTGGCTGCCCCAGAAGGACAACCGTCATCAGCTGGGCGCCTGGATCAAGTACTACCTGTTCCTGAAGAAGGACCATCCGCTGGGCGCCAAGCTGGGCGTTCCGCAGAAGATCAGCTACCTGCTGATCCCGGTGCTGATCATCGTCATGTTCTACACGGGCATGTGCCTGTGGGGCACCACGATGAACCTGCCGTTCTTCGCCGCCGGCACCGAGCTGGTGGGCGGAGCGATGTCGATGCGCATCATCCACTACTTCCTGATGTACGTCTTCATCTGCTTCATGTTCATCCACATCTACCTGGCCAACATCGAGGGCATCGCCCCCACGCTGCTCATGTTCTTCCACAAGGAGCACGGCGGCCTGGTCTACGATCCCGACAAGCATGTCATCGTTGGTGAGGACGACCTGAAGCACTAGTTCGGATGACGGCGTAGCCGCAGACCGACAAGACGCGGGGACCCGGCATCGTGCCGGGTCCCCGTTTCCGTTCTTGGGTATACTTATCTGGCTATCGAGGTGCCGTTTACGTGGTTGGATGGAGGAAGATCGTCCGTGGCTGAGCTCACCGACAAGCAGATCGCCGCCGAGGAGAAGTTCATGGAGGGGATTCCCCGCTTCAACATCGGCGCGTTCTTCATGCCCGCCATCTGGGGGCCCGCGCATGGGATCTGGGCAGCGATCATCTTCTATCCGCTGTGGCTCATCGCGGACAACACCTTCTACGCGGCCTTCGAGCAGCGCACCGCCCTGTCCATCGCGATCGCCGTCATCGTGTTCGCCATCACGGTCGCCATCACCGTCGCGTTCACCCTGATCGGCCAGCCGATCGCCGCCCACCGCGCCGTCTCGCGCGGCAAGACCAAGGAGGACTACCTCAAATCCCAGCGCGTCTGGGCGGTCGTCTGCGTTGCCATCGGCGTGATCGCGCTCGCCGCCGCAACGTACTACAACCTGGTCATCCGACCGACGATGGGGGAGTAACGCATGGCTGTCGAAGGAAAGGCCGCCGCGGCGGACACGCCCGAGGGCAAGCGCGCGGGCGTCGAGCAACTGCCCGTCGGGGAGCGGCCGGAGAAGATCGCGGTCCTGTGCGTGGGAAACAAGCTGATGCTCGACGACGGCGTCGGTCCGGCGGTGTATGAGGAGCTGGTGGAGGGGTACGAGATCCCCGGCAATGTCGAGTTGTACGACATCGGCTGCCTGAGCATGGACATGCTGTTCATCGTGGATGCCTGCGATTTCATCATCACCGTCGACGCGGTCGACGGCACCGGCGCCGAGCCGGGCACGGTGTTCCGCTTCCAACCCGATGCCATGGCGCGGCACGCGGGAGCAAATGCGTCGCTTCACGATCTCAAGCTGATAGACCTGTTCGACGCCGCGACGCTGCTCGGGTATTCCGCCGACGGGCTGTGCCTGGGCATGCAGGTGGAGAACTCCTCGCCGGCCGAGGCGACGATCGGACTCACGCCCAAAGTCTATAAGGCCCTGCCGCTGCTCGTCGAAACCCTGATCGCCGAGCTGTACAGGCTCGGCGTGGAGGTCAAGCGCAAAGACGGCACGTCCGTCGTGCCTCAAGAGTTGCTTGAAGCGGCAGGTCGGTAGCTTCGCGTTTCCTCACCCGGCCTGGCGTTTCACGCGATGAGGCGTGGAGGGAATGTGTCCTTCCGCGCACTGCTTCGGATTCGCCCTTCCATTTTGCCTTGAGCACGGTATATTGACCGAGACAAAAGGCGACCGCCCTGCGAGGCGCGGGGCCGCTGCGGCACGCGCCGCATGCGTGAGGGTCGCGAATCGGATGTGAGGAGCATTCACCATGGAAATCAAGATCACCCAGGCGGCCAAGGACTACCGCGCCAAGATGTTCGCCGGCGTCCCCTCGACGCTGGCCGAGACCGACCCCGAGTTCGCCGCCATCTACGAGAATTTCGCGTTCGACAAGGTCCCCAACAGCAGCGACCTCGACGACCGCACGCGTTTCGTCTCCGTCATCTCGGCGCTCATCGGCTGCCAGAGCGTGACGGTGTTCCCGCTCATGGTGTCCGCGGCGCTCGAGTTCGGCATCGAGCCCATCGAGATCCGCGAGATCGTCTACCAGGCGGTCGCCTATCAAGGCGCCGGCCGCCAGCTGAAGTTCATCCCGTTGATGAACGACGTCTTCCGCCAGCACAACATCGAGCTGCCGCTTGAGGGCACCGCGACCGTCGCGCATGAGGATCGTCGTCGCGCCGGCAACGAGCTGCAGGTCGAGATCTTCGGCGAGGAGATGCGCGAGTCCTACAACCAGGGCGACGACGAGACCCGCCATATGAACGAGTGGCTGTCGTCGAACTGCTTCGGCGATTGGTACACCCGCAAGGGCCTGAGCCTGAAGGACCGCGAGCTGGTGACGCTGTGCCTGCTGACCGCCCAGGGCGGCTGCGATGCCCAGCTCACCGCCCATGCCAAGGGCAACATGAACCTGGGCATGGACCGCGCGTTCCTCATCAAGGTGGTCTCGCAGCTCGTCCCGTACCTCGGCTTCCCGCGCTGCCTCAATGCCATCAACTGCATCAACAAGGCTGCCGAGCTGTAATCGGACCGGGCGCCTTCGCGGCGCTTTCATCCGGCATCGCGGGCCTTCCGTCCCTTGCGGACACGCGTTCGGATCTCGAGCGCGTGTCCGTCGGGCGGAGGGCCTTTCCTTATGCCCGGCGCTTCCGTCGGATGCGACGGGACAATGCTAGAATTGTCCGTACGGGCGCGGGGAGCCGGTATGACCGACTCGCCGCTGCGCCCGATTGCAAGAACTATCGCGCGGGCGCGGGGGATCGTCTTGCCGAGCGCTTCCCCGACCTGCGCATACGCCGCTCACGCGGCTTTTCGTGGTTTGAGCGATCCCCGTCCCGGCGCGCGGCGTCGATGGGGCGGAGGGGTTTCACAGAGGGAGGGAATAAGACGTGCTCATCGATTCGCTGACGTTCGCCCTGGAGCGCTCGGGATGCCTCGAGACGTTCTGGGGCAAGCTCGACGAAGGCGCGGATTCCGCGTTGGGCGTCGCCAACTCCGCGCGTCCGTTCCTCACCGCCGCGCGGTTCGCCCACCGGCCGCAGACGACGCTCGTCGTCGTCGCGGGGGAGGAGGCGGCGATCGCCTTCGCCCAGCAGGTCGCCGCGTACCTGGGGGAGGAGCGCGTCATGCGCTTCCCCGAGCGCACCGACAACGTGTTCGCCGCGAAGCCGTCCGATCCCTCCTGCGTCGCCAAGCGCATGGCGGCGGCGCATGCGCTCGCTGAGGGCCGCGACGTGGTCGTCGTCGCGAGCGCCCGAGCGCTCCTCCGCACGCTCGCGCCCGTCCGCGAAGAGGTGTTCCTGCCTATCTCGCTCACCGCGGGATCGGAGCTTTCCGACATGCCCGGCGCGCAGCGAGCCGGCGTCACCGAGTTCGAGGATCTGGCGCAGGCGCTCGTCGACCGCGGGTACGCCAACACCGGCGAGGTCGACGGCCCCGGGACGTTCTGCGTGCGCGGCGGCACCGTCGACGTGTTCCCGGGCAACCTCGTCTATCCCGTCCGCCTCGACTTCTTCGGCGACGAGCTCGACGAGATCCGACGCATCGTCCCGACGACGGGCCAGACCATCCAGGCGCTTCCCTCGGTCGACATCTACCCGGTGCGGGAGCATTCCTGCTCGGGCAGGGCGCTCGCGCGCGCGCGGAAGAAGCTCGAAGTGCCCGCGCGCACCAACGCCGCGCTGAGGGATATGCTGGAGAAGCTCGACGGCGGCCTGCGCTTCGAGGGCTCCGACGCGCTGCTTCCGCTGCTCTACGACGATCTGGAGACGCTCGGCGACTACCTGCCGCCGGACGCGCTCACCGTCCTCATCGAGCCCCGTTCGCTGTTCGACGACGCATCGCACCTGTTCGAGGAGGCGGCGGCGCGCGCGAAGGGCACGAGCATCCCCGTCGAGGGACTCTACTGCGACCCGTCGCGCCTCTCCTTCGGCGACAACCAGCGCGCGACGTACATGTCGATCATGCGCGTCGGCGGCATGGTCGACGACGAGCTGCCGGTGAAGCGCGTCGAGGTGGCGGGCCATCCCGACAAGCTGTTCGGGCGCCTGCGCAGCCTCATCGACAACGACGACACCGTGGTGTTCAGTGCGCCCAACCTGCGCGCGCGTGAGGACATGAAGCTCGCGTTCGTCGACCACGGCCTTCCGATCCAGGAGCGGCTCGACATCGGCCTCGACGGCGAGCGTCCCGAGGAGACCGAAGGCGCCGCCAAGCGCCGGCTGCGCCGCGGCGTCGTCAACGTCGTCGACGTCGAGATCCCCCTCGGCATGATCATCCCCAAGGCAAAGCTCGCCCTGATCAGCATCTCGGACACCCAGGGCGCCTCGGCGGCGCGCCCCAGCCGGCATGTCGACATCACCGATATCACGTTCCCCTACAAGCCGGGCGACTACGTGGTGCACGCGGCGCACGGCATCGCGCATTTCAAGGAGCTCGTGCGGCGCGAGATCGACGGCACGGCGCGCGACTATCTGCTTCTGGAGTACGCGGAGGGCGACAAGCTCTACGTGCCCGTCGAGCAGCTCGACCGCGTGACGCGCTACGTCGGACCCGAGGGCGCGAGCCCGCGTCTGACGCGGCTGAACACCGCGGACTGGTCACGCGCGCTCCAGAAGGCGCGCAAGGCGACCAAGAAGCTCGCGTTCGATCTCGTCGACGTGTACGCGCGCCGCGCCTCGGTGCGGGGGTACCGCTTCGGGTCCGACACGCCCGCCCAGCGCGAGATGGAGGAGGCGTTCCCGTACCAGGAGACGCCCGATCAGCTGGCCGCCATCGCCGACGTCAAGGCCGACATGCAATCCGCCAAGCCGATGGATCGCCTCATCTGCGGCGACGTCGGCTTCGGCAAAACCGAAGTGGCTCTGCGGGCCGCCTTCAAGGCGACGAAGGACGGCAAGCAGGTCATGGTCCTGTGCCCGACGACGATCCTCGCGCAGCAGCATTACATTAATTTCAAGGAGCGTTGCGAGCCGTTCGGCGTCACGGTCGAGGTCCTGTCGCGCTTCCGCAGCGAGGCGCAGCAGGCGGCGGCGCTGTCGGGTTTCGCCGAGGGCGACGTCGACATCCTGGTGGGCACGCACCGGCTGCTCAGCCGCGATGTGAACCCGCATGACCTGGGCCTGGTCATCATCGACGAGGAGCAGCGCTTCGGCGTCGGCCACAAGGAGCAGCTCAAGAACCTGCGCGAATCCATCGACGTGCTGACGATGTCGGCGACGCCCATCCCGCGCACGATGCAGATGTCGCTTTCGGGCGTGCGCGACATGAGCCTGATCATGACGCCCCCCGACGAGCGCCGCCCCGTCGAGGTGCACGTGGGCGAGTGGGATCCTGACCTGGTGAGCGCTGCGATCCGCCGCGAACTGGCGCGCGGGGGCCAGGTCTACTACGTCAGCAACCGCGTGCGCTCGATCGAGGAGGCGGTGCGCCGCGTCACGGCCGCCGCGGGTGAAGCGCGCGTCGGCGTGGCGCACGGCCAGATGAGCCGCGAGGAGCTCGAGCGCGTGATGGAGGAGTTCTCCGCCGGGCAGCTCGACGTGCTGGTCGCGACGACCATCATCGAGAGCGGCATCGACAACCCGCACACCAACACGCTCATCATCGAAGACTCCCAGCGCTTGGGACTCGCGCAGATGTACCAGCTCAAGGGCCGCGTCGGACGCTCCGCCACCCAGGCGTACGCGTACTTCATGTTCCCCGAGAAGGTGAGCCTGACCGAGGAGGCCCAGGCGCGTCTGACCGCGCTCGACGAGCACACCGACCTGGGCAGCGGCATGCGCATCGCCATGCGCGACCTGGAGATCCGCGGCGCGGGAAGCCTGCTGGGCGCCGAGCAATCCGGCAACATGAGCGCGGTCGGCTTCGACCTGTTCGCGCAGATGCTCGCGCAAGCGGTCGGCGCGACGCGCGAGGGAGACCTCAAGGCCATGGACTCCCTTCCGCCCGCGCTTTCCGATATCACCGTCAACGTGCCGGGGCACACCTACCTGCCCGAGGATTACGTTCCGAACGCCGACGAGCGCGTGCTCTGGTACCGCAAGATCGCGAGCGCAGCTACGCCCCAGGCGGTCGACGACATCGAGAACGACCTGCTCGCCAAGCGGCCGGACATGCCGCCCGCCGCACGTGCCCTCATCGAGAAGGCGCGCATCAAAGCGTTCGCCTCCGAGCACCATATCCGCACGGTGTCGGTCACCGGCGGCAAGCTCGTCGTCGAGCCGGTCGACGTCCCCCGTGATAAGATGACGCCGCTGCGCCGCGCGGGTGGGCGCTACTTGCAGGACAAGCGCAAGCTCACCCTGCCGGTGAGGTATTTCAAGCTCGAGGAAGGCGATTCGCTGCTCCGTCCGGTTGCGGAGTTCCTCGACGAGCTGGCGGGCGGTGAGAAGTGAGCGGCGACACGACGGGAAACGGCATCGCACGGGGGGCGGCGGTCTTTCGCCGCCGCTTCTGGCGCGGCGTCGTCGCGGCGCTCGTCGGCGGCGCGATGTGGGGCTTCTCCGGCACCTGCGCGCAGTACCTCTACCAGCACTACGAGATCGATCCGCTGTTCATCACCTGGGTGCGCATGCTGGGGTCGGGCATCTTGTTTTTGATCCTTCTGGCGTTCACCCAGCGCGGAAAGCTGCGCGCGATCGCGGGCGACCGCCGGGAGCTCGGGCGGCTTGCGCTGTTCGGCATCTTGGGCCTGTTCCTGTGCCAGTTCACCTACACGACGTCGGTCAACGCCACCAACGCGGGCACGGCGACCGTGCTCCAGAGCCTCAACACGGTGTTCATCCTCTTCGCGACGTGCCTCATGATGCGCCGCGCGCCGCGTGCGATGGAGCTCGGCGGCCTGGCGTTGGCGCTCGTCGCTACGTGGCTGATCGCGACGAAGGGCAACCTGACCGCGCTGATGATCCCTCCGGCCGGCCTGGCGTGGGGCCTCATCAACGCCGCCTCGTGCACGTTCTACATCATGTACCCCAAGCACCTGTTCGCGCGGTGGGGCAGCTTGCCGGTCACGGGCATCGGCATGCTCATCGGCGGCATCGCCGCGGTGGCGATCTGGGGGCTGGGCGGCCTGTGGGGCGCTCCACCGGTGGTGCCTCAGTTGGGGCTTGACGGCGTGCTCGTGCTCGCGGCCATCGTCGTCGTCGGCACGCTGGCGGCGTTCGGGCTGTATCTGCACGGCGTCTCGATCGTCGGCTCGGTCAAGGGCGGCCTGCTGGGCACGACCGAGCCCGCGAGCGCCATGGTGTTCGCCGCGCTGTGGCTCGGCACGATGTTCACCTGGGCCGACTGGATCGGCCTGGTGCTGATGGTGGCGATGATCTTCCTGGTCACGCTTTCCGGTTCGAAGGAGGTTGGCTATCGATGAAATTCAAGGTGTTCGATCTGCACTGCGACACGCTGGACCGGTTGGCGCTCTCGGGCGACCCGACCGTGCCGGGAGGCTTCTTCGAGCATGATGCGGGCGTCCCGCGCGCTCGGATGAGCAGGCTCGACGACAACGACGCGCATATCAGCCTCGCGCGGATGGCGCGCTTCGACTGGTGCCAGTGCTTCGCGGTGTACATGCCCGACGAGCTGCGCGGAGATGCCGCGTGGAGCCTCTTCGAGCGCGTGCGGCGCTTCTGGGCGAGCGAGACGGATCGTTGCAGCGCCAAGGTCGCGCGCGTGCGCGATGCCGCCGGAGCTGCCGCCGCGTTCGAGCAGGGGAGAAGCGCGGCGATGCTGACCGTCGAAGGATGCTCGTTCCTCGAGGACGACGCGCAGGCCGGGACGCGGCTCGACGCGCTTGCCGGCGCGGGCGTCCGCATGGCCACGCTCACCTGGAACGGGGCCAACGCGCTCGGGAGCGGAAACGACACGTCCGACGGCCTGACCTTGTTCGGGCGGCGGATGATCCGCGGGCTTGAGGAGCGGGGTATCGTCGTCGACGCGTCGCACCTCAACGACGCGGGGTTCCGCGACCTGATCGCGGTGGCCGAGAGGCCCTTCGCCTGCTCGCATTCGAACGCGCGGGCGGTGTGCACGCATCCGCGCAATCTGGAGGATTGGCAGCTGCTCGAGATCGCCGACCGCGGCGGGATCGTCGGGCTGAACTTCTACAACGCGTTCCTGCGCGAAGACGGCGCAGAGGCGACGCCTGACGACATCCTGCGCCACGTCGACCACATGCTCAACGTGGCCGGCGAGGACCTCCTCGCCCTGGGCAGCGACTACGACGGCTCCGACGTGCCGCGCTGGCTCGATCCCTGCGACAAGGTGGCAGACCTCCACGCGCTGCTCGCGCGCGAGTTCGGCGCAGCGATAGTCGAGAAGATATTCCACGGCAACGCCGAGCGCTTCTTCGCGTGATAGGCGCGTCAGTCCAAATAAAATTGCAATATTTACGCCGATTATGGACAGTTTCGACAAGAATTAACCCTTTGCTCAGGTATCTGACGCGACGGACGCAGCCGCGATATTTCGCGACCTGGGGAAACGTCTCCTACGAAAGCCTGCGAACCGTCCGTCGCAGGCGTAATTGCCTGTCTATATAATCGCAAAGGGTAAATTCTTATTAAAACTGTCCAAACAGCAGGCATTATTTGCAATTAAGGCACTTCCGAACCCGCATCGCGCGCAAATTGACCACAGGCGGTGTGGGGAT
>ERZ1034920.1535-NODE-1535-length-14565-cov-5.352653_pt1 | contig 14565 bp, 13 predicted proteins | sample MGYA00520688_ERZ1034920 | MGnify/ENA primary metagenome ERZ1034920 (study PRJEB33766, sample SAMN09781785) | gut metagenome | biome: gut microbiome | host: Homo sapiens | place: Madagascar | study: EMG produced TPA metagenomics assembly of the PRJNA485056 data...
CGCTCGTACTCAGCGCGCTTCTTGGACAGGATCAGACGGCCGTCCTTGTCCTCCTTCTGGAGAACGAGGGCCTCGATCTTGTCGCCCAGGCTCACGATATCGGACGGATCGGCGTCCTTGCGGATGGAGAGCTCGCGCGAGGGAATGACGCCCTCGCTCTTGAACCCGATGTCGACGAGAACCTCGTCGTGCTCGAGCTTGACGACCACGCCGTCGACGAGATCGCCCTCGTCGAAGTCGGTCAGCGTGCCGTCGATCATCTCGTTCATCTGCTCATCCGAGATATCGGAGAAGTCAATGACGGACGTGTTCTTGATTTCGGTCAAAACGGACCCCTTTCGAACCTTCTGAATTCCGGGGACCCTTCGCCATGATTAATTGATACTTACCATGTTCGCTTGCGAGAGCTTGCGATCGAGCTGTACAACAAAACATGTCTCGGGGGCCTACACTACTTCACCTGTGCGACTTTTCACAGGCCGAGCTAGTATACCATGCAGCCCCAGCTCCACTCGGTGATTTTTCCTCCCCTCAGCAAGAATTCGCGAGGAGCGCACAAGCCCGCGAAAACGACGCGAGCCCCGCAGGCGCCCCCTCCCCGCGGCGCTCAAGCCGGAGGAGCGAAGCCGCCTGCGAGGCTCGCCTGCGCCTGGAAGACGCTTACTGCTGCGCCTGCGCCTCGCGCAGCGCCTTGCACATCTGGTCGGCGCACGACGTGGAGCGGCGTCCGCAGGTGTTGCCCTCGAGCAGGGACACCACCTCGTCGACCTTCTGGCCGCGCACGAGCTTGGAGATGGCCTTCAGATTGCCGTCGCAACCGCCCGTGAACTGAACGCTCTTCACCGTGTCGCCGTCGAGTTCCACATCAATCTGGCGCGAGCACACGCCGCGCGGAGTGAAGCTGTACATGTTCGAAACCTCGTCTCTTCTTCGCTTCCCGTTTTGCGACGCATATAGTAGCAGAAACGAGGCCGGCACGCGGGCTAGATGGCGTCATCGCCCGTCGCGCCCGTGCGGATGCGGATGACCTCCTCGACGGGCGAGACGAATATCTTGCCGTCGCCCACCTCTCCCGTGCGGGCCGTCTTCATGATGACGCTCACGATGTCGTCGACGCGGTCGTCGTGTGCGACGATCTCGAACTTCACCTTCGGCACCATGTTGAGCAGCACCTCCGTGCCGCGGAAGTACTCCTTCCAGCCGTGCTGGTTCCCGCAGCCGTTGACCTGCGAGATGGTCATGCCGCGCACCTCGGCGGCGAACAGCGCGTCCTTCAGCGGCTCGAGTTTCTCCGGCCGCACAATCGCGATGATCCTCTTCATCGTCTCCTCCGCTCTCCTAATCAAGACCCACGTACGCCGGATAGGCAGACTCGCCGTGCTCGGCCACGTCGAGGCCGACCGCCTCGTCTTCCTCGCTCACGCGCAGACTGCCCTTGAACAGCGCCTTCACGATGAGGGCGAGCACCACGTCAAGCACCGTCACGAACACGATCGTCACGAGGATGCCGAGCACCTGGGCGCCGAGCAACGTGGGATCGCCCGTGTAGATGAGGCCGCCGAAGTCGGTCCAGGACAGCTCGGGCACGCAGAAGATGCCCGTGAGGATGCCGCCCGTGATGCCGCCGATGCAGTGACAGCCGAACGCGTCAAGTGCATCGTCGTAGCCGATCTTCTTCTTGATGCGCGAGATGGCGAAGTAGCACACCGGGGACACGATGATGCCCATGATGACCGCGGCCCACGGCTCGACGAAGCCGGCGGCCGGCGTGATCACCACGAGGCCCGCGACGAGGCCCGTCGCCGCACCGACGAGCGTGGGCTTGCCGACGCGCACCCGCTCGATCACCATCCAGGACAGCAGAGCCGCCGCGCTGGCCGCCACCGTGTTGAGCACGGCGAGCGCCGCCACGCCGTCAGCGGCGAACTCGGAGCCGCCGTTGAAGCCGAACCAGCCGAACCACAGCAGAGCCGCACCGAGAGCTACGAACGGGACGTTGTGGGCACGGTAGTTCATCATGCCGAAGCCCTTGCGCTTCCCGAGGAAGAGGCAGAGCACGAGACCGGTTAGGCCTGAACTGATGTGCACGACGTCGCCGCCCGCGAAGTCGAGCGCCCCGATCATGTCGCCGATGAGCGAGCCGTCGCCGCCCCACACCATGTGGGCGAGCGGCGCGTACACCACGAGCACCCACACCGTCACGAACGCGCACACGGCGCCGAACTTCATGCGGCCCGCCACCGCGCCGGTGATGATGGCGGTGGTGATCATGGCGAACGCCAGCTGGAACGCCACGTCGACGATGACGGGATACGCGTCATGACTGAGCGCATCGGGAGAGCCGGACAGCAGGGTGTTCACAAGCCCCGTGAGTCCCAGCTGATCGACGCCACCGAAGAACGGGATCGATCCGTCGCCTCCGTAGGCGAACGACCACCCCGCAATCACCCACACCACGCCGACGATGCCGAGAACGCCGAACGTCATGATCATGGTGTTCACGACGTTCTTCCTGCGCGACAAGCCGCCGTAGAAAAACGCCAGCCCGGGCGTCATGAGCAGCACGAGCATCGTGCATACCACCATGAAGCCGGTCGAACCTGAATCGAACATGGGAAAAGCCTCCTTCAACGAGTCATCGAACAACGACACCTCGATCTTGGCACCCCATGTTTCGGCGATTGTTACGGCGCGCCGATATTACGAAGGCGAAAGAACACCGTAACGCGCCCGAACCTTGAGCGTTACGGTACGGAAACACGACGGCGGCCCGACGGTGTTCCGTCGGGCCGCCGCATTCGAAGACCACTCGCTAGTTGGAGCCGAGCGCCGCCAGCACGCGCTGCGCGATGCCCGCGGCGTCGAGATCCAGATCGCGCATGAGAAGCTCGATCTTGCCCTGCATGACGTACTCGTCGTCGATGCCGAGGACGAGCGTCCGCGGGCACAGCCCCTGGCGGGCGAGCTCCTCGAGCACACCGGTGCCCGCGCCGCCGGCGATGACGCCGTCTTCGACCGTCACCACGAGGCCGGTCTGCGCAGCGTCGGCGATAGCCTGGACGTCGAGCGGCTTGACCCAGCGCATGTCGAGCACACGCGCGCTCACGCCCTGCTCGGCGAGCAGGTCAGCCGCCGCGGACGCGCTCGACACCATGCGCCCGAACGCGAGCAGCGTCACATCCGATCCCTCGCGCACGAGACGCGCGCGGCCCTCTTCGAGCACAGCCGGCTCCTCGGGGACGGGAACGCCCTCGCCCGCGCCGCGCGGATAGCGCACCGCGAACGGACCGCCGAGCGCGAGCGCCGTATGGAGCGCGCAGGCCAGCTCGGCCTCGTTCGACGGCGCGAGCACGCGCATGTTCGGCACCATGCGCGTGTACGCGAGATCGAACACGCCGTGGTGCGTGGGGCCGTCGTTGCCCACCACGCCCGCGCGGTCGATCGCGAACACCACGTTGTGGTTCGGCAGCGCCACGTCGATGATCATCTGATCGATTGCGCGCTGGAGGAAGGTGGAGTAGATCGCCACTACCGGCTTCTTGCCGCCCGCGGCGAGTCCCGACGCCATGCCGACCGCCTGCTCCTCGGCGATGCCCACGTCGATGAAACGGTCGGGGAACGCCGCGGCGAAGGGCTTGAGGCCCGTGCCGCCTTCCATCGCCGCCGTGATGGCGACCACGTTCTCATCGGCCTGCGCCTCGCGCACGAGCGCCGCGCCGAACACGCTCGTGTACGACGGCGCGCTCGAGGGCGCTGCGGTCGAGGCGCCCGTCCTGATGTCGAAGGGGCCCACGCCGTGGAAGCGCTCGGGGTCGCGCAGCGCCGGCTCGTAGCCCGCGCCCTTCTTCGTGACCACGTGCATGAGCACCGGCGCATCCATGGCGAGCACGAGCGCGAGCGTCTCGCGCAGCTCGTGGATGTTGTGGCCGTCGATCGGCGCCGTGCACACGATGCCGAGGTGCTCGAAGATCATCGACTGCGGGATGACAAACTGCTTCATCGACTCCTTGACGTTCTTGCCGAACGCCGCGAGGGCGCGCCCCGCCACGCCGCTGCTTTCGAGCCGCGCCTGCAGCGCCTCGCGCGCGTCGCGGTACTGCGAGGTAGCGCGCATGTTGCCGAGGTGCCGCATGAGGGCGCCGACGTTGCGCGAGATCGACATCTCGTTGTCGTTGAGAATGACGACGAGCGGCAGCTGCTCCTGCCCCATGTAGTTGAGAGCCTCGAACGCCATGCCGCCCGACAGCGACGCGTCGCCGATGATGGCGACGATCTTCTCGTCGGTACCCTTGAGCAGGCGCGCCTTGGCGAGTCCCGTGGCAACCGACAGCGAGTCGGAGGCGTGTCCTGAGGGATGCGTGTCGTACGGGCTCTCGCTCGGACGCGGAAAACCCGAGATGCCATGATAGGAGCGCAGCGTGTCGAAGCGGTCGCGCCGGCCCGTGATGAGCTTGTGGGCGTAGGCCTGATGGCCCACGTCGAACACGATCTTGTCCTTCGGCGCGTCGATCAGGCTGTGGACGGCAAGGATGATCTCGACTGCGCCGAGCGACGAGGCGACATGCCCGCCCGTCTTCGACGTCGTCGCCACGATCTGCTCGCGGATCTCCTGCGCAAGGATGCCGAGCTCCTCCTCGCTCAAGACCTTGAGGTCCGCGGGAGACTCGACCACGTCAAGAATGCGATGCTCTCTGGTCACGAAAATCACCTCGCTCGAAAGCGCCGTTACTGTTGCGCCGCGTGCGACGCTGCGTCCGCCGCCGCCTCGGGCGCGGCTGGAGCGGACGGCGCGGCGGCATCAGGCGCAGCCTGCGCATCGGTTGCACCCTCCCCGGCGGCGGCCGCCTGCTCGTCGAGCATGCCGGCTGCCGACAGCGCGTCCTGCTCGCTCAGGTCGCACGCCGCGAGCCCGAGCTTGACCGCCTCCTCGTAGAGGGAAAGAGCCTCGTCGAGCGTGATGCCCTCGGCGCCCACTTCCTCGACGATCTCGTCAAGACGCGCGCGCACCTCGTCGAACGACGTCTCGCGGGAATCCACCGCTACTCACCTGCCGTCGGCGCGGGAGCGTCTTCCGCAGCGGGCGCCTCGTCCGTCGCTGCAGGCGCCTCGGCCGCCTCAGTCGCGTCATCGCCTGCGGCTTCAGGCGCAGGTGCCTCGGCCGCCTCAGCAGCCGCGGGCTCCTCGGCGGGCTCATCCGCCGCGGCCGCGGGTGCGTCAGCAACGGGCTCCGCCGCCTGCTCGGCAACCACCGCAGGAGCTTCTGCGGGCGCTTCCTCGGCAGCTGCAGGCGCCTGCGCCGCTTCCGCGGCCTCCTGCTCGCGCGCGAGAAGCGCCTCAGCGGAAATCTCACCCGCATCCATGCGGCGCGCGATGCGGCCGAGCACGCCGTTCACGAAGCGCGGGGACTCGTCCTCGCCGCCGAACTTCTTCGCCAGCTCAACCGCTTCGTTGATGGCGACCGACACGGGAACGTCCTCGACGAAGATCATCTCGTAAGCGGCGATGCGCAGAATCGTGCGGTCCACGATGGGCATGCGCGCCACCGTCCAGTTCTCCGCCGTCGCCTCGAGCTGCGCGTCGAGCACGGCGAGGTGCCCCTCGACGCCCTCGATGAGGTTCAGCGCATAGGCGGTCAGCGGACCGTCCTCCTCGAGGACGCGCCCGGTGTCGAGCAGCACCGAGGGCGGCTCGTTCTGCAGTTCGCTCGTGTAGAGCACCTGCACGGCGCTGCGGCGTGCGCGCGTGCGCTCATGACGTCTTGCCATAGGAAAATACTCCGTCTAGAACAAAGGGGACAGACACAACAGGGGCCGTTACGGGACAAACACGCCCCGTAACGGCCGATCAAAATGCGCGATATGCGCGCGTTTACGAGAATTGGATGCCGTCGACGTAGATGTCGATCGCCGCCACCTCGACGCCGACCTGCACGAGCAGGGCGTCGGCGATGGCCTGACGCAGCTTGGCCGCCAGCTCGGGCAGCACCTGGCCGTAGTACACGTCGATGTGCAGCGTCACGAAGAGCTTGCCGTCGTCGTCGACCACGGTCTCGATGCCCGCCGTCGAGGGCTTCTGGCCCAAAACGGAGCGCAGGTTGCGGTTGGCGGCGCCGGCGGAACCCACCGAGGCGACGCCTTCGACCTCGTTCGCCGTGATGGAGATGATCGTCTCCACCACGCCGGGAGCCAGCGACATGCCGTCGACGTTCAGCTCGTTGCTCATAGCAGATCTCCCATCTGGGTCTCGATGAAGTCGGTGGTCGCGTCGCCCGCGAGGAACACCTCGTTGTCGAGCACCCGCTTGTGGAACGGGATGGTCGTCTCGATGCCCTCGATCACGAACTCGTCGAGCGCGCGGCGCGCGCGGGCCACGGCCTCGTCGCGATCCTGGCCGTGCACGATGAGCTTGGCCACGAGGGAGTCGTAGTACGGGGAAATGCGCGAGCCCTGCTTGAGGTAGGTCTCCACGCGCACGCCGGGGCCCGCCGGCGGCTCGAACCGCGTGACGGTGCCCGGGCAGGGGCGGAAGCCGTGCGCCGGGTCCTCGGCGTTGATGCGCATCTCGATGGCATGGCCCGACGGGGTGAACGGCGCACGGGACGCGCAGCTCATCGGCTCGCCGGCGGCGATGCGCAGCTGCTCTTTGATGATGTCGGCACCGGTGATCATCTCGGTGACGGGATGCTCGACCTGCACGCGCGTGTTCATCTCCATGAAGTAGAAGTGGCCGCGCTCGTCGAGCAAAAACTCGATGGTGCCGGCGTTGCGGTAGTCCACCGCGCGCACGGCCTTGAGGGCCGCCACGCCCATGGCGCGACGCAGCTCGTCGTCGAGCGCCGGCGAGGGCGCCTCCTCCACGAGCTTCTGATGGCGGCGCTGGATGGAGCAGTCGCGCTCGCACAGCGCCACATGGTTGCCGAAGTCGTCGGCGAGCACCTGGATCTCGACGTGGCGCGGACGCAGCACGAGCTTCTCGAGGTACACGCCGTCGTTGCCGAAGGCGGCACCCGCCTCGGTGCGGGCCGCGAGGTACTGCGCCTCGAGCTCGGCCGGGTCGTGCACCTCGCGCATGCCCTTGCCGCCGCCGCCCGCCGTGGCCTTGATGAGCACGGGGAAGCCGACCGCCTCGGCGAACGCGCGGGCCTCCTCGACCGTGTCGAGGCAGCCGTCGGAGCCGGGAACGGTGGGCACGCCGCATTCTTTCATGGTCTCGCGCGCCGAGCTCTTGTCGCCCATGCGCTCGATGCACTCAGCGGACGGGCCGATGAACACGAGGTCGTTCTCGGCGCAGGCACGGGCGAAGTCGGCGTTCTCGGCGAGGAAGCCGTAGCCGGGATGGATCGCCTGAGCGCCGGTGATCTTCGCAGCGGCGATGATGTTCGGAATGACGAGGTAGCTCTTGTTCGCCTGCGCGGGGCCGATGCACACCGCCTCGTCGGCATAGCGGACGGGATAGGTGTCGGCGTCCTCGGTCGAGTACACCGCAACCGTCTTCACGCCGAGCTCGCGCGCCGCGCGCATGATGCGCAGCGCCACCTCGCCGCGGTTGGCAATGAGAATCTTGTCAAACATTATGCGTTCTCCGGAGCCTTGTCGGCGCCTGCGTCATGGGGCTCGATGTAGAAGAGCACCGTGCCGAACTCGACCGGCGTGGCGTCGGTGAGGCACACCTCGCGCACCGTGCCCATCTCCTCGGCGGTGATCTCGTTCATGAGCTTCATAGCCTCCACGATGCAGAGCGTCTCGCCCGCGGCGACCTCGTCGCCCACCTTGACGAACGGCGGCTCGCCCGGAGCCGGCGCCTCGTAGTAGGTGCCCACCATGGGAGCCGTGACCGGCTTCCAGGTTGCAGGGCGGCCGGAGGCCTTCTCCTCGGCCGGGGCGGGAGCCGCTGCCTGAGCCGGCACCGCCTGCGCCGCCGGAACCGCCGGGGCGGCCGCCACCGGGACGGCAACCTGACCGGGCATGCGCACCGCGATGCGAACGCCCTCCTCCTCGACGACGATCTCGCCTACGCCGCTTTCCTCAGCGACCTTGACCAGCTCGCGAATCTGATTGATGTCCACGTAATCGTCCTCCTTGGTGCCGCTCGACTCCTGCTCGAGCAGGAAGTCAACCTTCTCCGACGTGCGATGCTTGCTCAGGTACGTACGGGCCTCGTTCGGGAAGAGCGCATACATGAGCACGTCCTCCTCGCTGTGGGCCAGATCCCCGATCTCCTCGGCGACCTCGTCGTACGTGGTGGTGACGAGCGAGCCCGGCGCGATGTCCGGATCGAGGATCTCGGATGCGCCCGCGACCTTCGCCACGATGTCCTTGTCCATGCGGCCCGGCGCCTTGCCGTAGTAACCGCAGATGTAGTCCTTCATCTCCTTGGAGATGACGCTCCAGCGCTTGCCCGTGATGACGTTGAACACGGCTTGCGTGCCGACGATCTGCGAAAGCGGCGTCACGAGCGGCGGATAGCCCACCTCGGCGCGCACCTTCGGGATCTCCGCCATAACCTCGGGCAGGCGGTCGGTGGCCTTCTGGATCTCGAGCTGGCTCATGAGGTTGCTCATCATGCCGCCCGGAACCTGGTGCGAGTACACCTTCATGTGGGTGAGCGAGGACACGCCGCGCTTGTAATGACCGCGCTTGCGCACCTCCTCCCAGTACTCGGAGATCTCGAACAGGAGGTCGAGGTCGAGGCCGGTGTCGTAACGGCTCTCCTGGAAGGCCGCCGCGATCATCTCGACCGCGGGATGCGAGTTGCCGAACGCGAGCGGCGCGTGCGCCGTGTCGGCGATGGCAGCGCCGGATTCGGCCGCCTTGATGATGTTGGCAGGTGCCATGCCGCCGACGTAGTGGCAGTGGATGTGAACCGGCAGGCCGATCTCAGCGTTGAACGCCTTGACCATGCGCTCGGTGCGATAGGGCGTGAGCATGCCCGCCATGTCCTTGATGGCGATCGAGTCGGCGCCGAGGTCCTTGAGCTTCTGACCGTACTCGAGGAAGCTGTCAAGCGTATGAACCGGGGAGATGGTGTAGGAGATGGCGCCCTCGAAGTGGCCGCCACATTCCTTGATTGCCTCGGCGTTGTCGACGATGTTGCGGATATCGTTGAGCGCGTCGAACACGCGGAATACCTCGATGCCGTTGCGATGGGCGGCGTTGATGAAGCGGTGGACGATTTCGCGCGAGTAATGCTTGTAGCCGACGAGATTCTGACCGCGCGAGAGCATGGCGAGCGGCGTATTGGGCGTATTCGCCTTGATCGAACGCAGACGCTCCCAGGGGTTCTCGTCCAGGAAGCGCAGGCAGGAGTCGAACGTCGCTCCGCCCCACGCCTCGATGGCCCAATAGCCCACCTTGTCCATCTTGGGAAGGATGGGAAGCATCTCGCCGATCTGCATGCGGGTAGCCCAGAGGCTCTGCTGACCGTCGCGGATGGTCGTATCCATAATCTGAAGCCGTGGCATGAACTCACACACCTCCTTTTGAATTCAGTCAAAGATCGAATAATTGATTATAGAAGATGAATTCGCGGCGTGCGTGCGTGTAACGGGAAATTCACGGGCAGAAGCCCCCGCAACGCGCCAGGCGGCGAAGCACGCCCTTGAGCGGCGTCGGATCGGCTGGGAGCGAGTGCGGACAGACCTCTGCCACAATCGCGTCAGGCGCGTTTCCGCCGTTTTTTCCATGTCGGCCTTGCCGTTCGGCGCATGGTATGTCCTTGCGCCGCTATGATAGTGGGGTTGCTCTTTTTCGCGCTGCATCCCAGCGCTGCTGATATGGAAAGGAATCAGAGATGAGCGTACGCATCATCATCGACTCATCGTCGGATTTCGAGGACGAGCTCGCACGCGAGCGCAGCCTGATCGTCATCCCCATGAAATGCACCTTCGGCACCCGCGAGTACGCCGAGGGCGTCGACATCACGCGCGAGGAGTTCTACACGCTGCTTCAGGAGTCGGAGGACTTCCCCCACACGAGCCAGATCACGCCGTTCGAGTTCGCGCAGGCGCTCGACCAGGTCGACGAGGGCGACGAGGCCGTGATCATCACGCTGTCGGGCAAGATCTCCGGCACCGCGGAGAACGCCCGCGCCGCCGCGGCCGCACATGCGCGCACGGCGTACGTGGTCGACAGCGAGAACGCCACGATCGGCGAGCGCGTGCTCATCGAACGCGCGCTCGAGCTGCGCGACGAGGGCAGAAGCGCGCGCGAGATCGCCGCGATCCTCGACGAGGAGAAGAAGGACATCCGCCTCGTGGCGCTGCTCGACACGCTCGAGTACCTCAAGCGCGGCGGGCGCATCTCGGCGGTGGCCGCCGCGGCAGGCGGGCTGCTCTCGATCAAGCCCGTGGTGAGCGTGAAGGACGGCGAAGTGGTCGTGCTCGGCAAGGCGCGCGGCTCGAAGCAGGGCAACAACCTGCTGCGCCGCAAGGTGATCGAGACCGGCGTCGACTTCGCACGCCCCGTGTGCCTCGGCTACACCGGCACTTCCACGAAGCTGCTGCGCAAGTACGTCGAGGACAACCGCGACCTGTTCGAGGAGCACCTCGACGATCTGCACGCCTGCATCGTCGGCTCGACTATCGGCACCCACGTGGGCCCCGACGCCATCGCCGCGGCCTACTTCGCACCGCGCGGCTAAGGCCGGCCGAACGCGACGCGCAGGGTTGCCTGCGAAAAATACCGAAAAATGCGCGAAGTTGGGCGGCCAAGCCTGCCCAAAGGCATTGCATCCGCCCCCCGCTCTTCCCCGCTTCTGGAAAACCCCTGATGAGAGCTGCGTGCATCTTGCGCAAGCAAAGGTGCGCGTCACGGCAAGCGCGTGTCGCGCCCAACTTCGCGCATTTTTCTGCAGTTTTATACGATTTACCCGGCAGGCAGCGGCGCTACTTGCGCTTCACCTGGGTGAGCTGGTAGGCCACGAGCAGCACGGCCAGCCAGATGGGACCCACGATCACCGCCACGAGGTAGCTCGGGCTGAAGCACATCACCACGACGACACCCGCGAGGAACGCGAGCACGATGAACGGCATCACGCGTCCGAGCGGCAGCTTGAACTGGATGCGCCGCACAGCTTCCGCACCCGTAGCGCCCGCGAGATCATGCGGGCCCTCGCCCGCCGCCACCTTCTTGCGGAACTTGAGATGCGTCACCATGATCATGGACCAGTTGATGATGGCCGAGATGGTGGCGATGCTCATGAGGTAGTTGAACGCGAACTCAGGCCACAGGAACACCACGACCACGGCCACCACCGTGACCGCCGCCGAGGTGAGCACACCCGCCGCCGGCACGCCGCGCTTATTGAGCGTGCCGAGGTACGCAGGCGCGTTGCCCTGCCGCGCGAGCGAGTAGAGCATGCGCGAGTTCGAGTAGAGTCCCGAGTTGTACACGCTCATGACCGCCGTGAGGCACACGAAGTTGAGGATGCCCGCCGCCGCGTGGATGCCCACCGTGTCGAAGATCTGCACGAAGGGACTCGTGGCGCCGTCGAGCGTGTTCCACGGCACCACCGCCATGATCACGCCGAGCGCAGCGATGTAGAACACGAGAATGCGCCAGATGATGCCGTTGGTGGCCTTCGGGATGGTGCGGCGCGGGTTCTCCGTCTCGCCCGCCGTCACACCGATGAGCTCGGTGCCGCCGAAGCTGAACATCACCACGCAAAGCGCCATGAGCAGACCCGTCCACTGGCCGTCAGCCGTCTGTTCCATGAGCCCGTTGGGGAAGAATCCGCCTGAAAGCCCCGCTGGCGCAAGGAACCAGTTGGCAAACGACGCCGCGATGCCCGACTCGGTGGGCAGCGCGAACGCGATGACCGCCAGGCCGCCCACGATCATGGCGATGACCGCCACGATCTTGATGATGGCGAACCAGAACTCGATCTCGCCGAAGCGCTTCACGCCGAGCAGGTTGATACAGGTGATGAGCACGAGGAAGAAGGCCGCCGACACCCACTGCGGGATGGCGGGAAACCAGTAGTTCACGAACGACCCCACCACCGACAGCTCCACCATCGACACGAGGATGTAGTTGAACCAGTAGTTCCAGCCCGACACGAAGCCGGCGCGCTTCGACCAGTAGCGCGTGGCATAGTAGCTGAACGCGCCCGCCTTGGGATCTTCGACCGACATCTCCGAAAGGGCGCGCACGATCATGAACATGATGAAACCGCCGATGGCGTACGCGAGCAGAATGGCGGGGCCGGCGAGCGAGATGGAGTCGCTCGAGCCGTAGAACAGGCCCGTGCCGATAGCGCCGCCGAGGGCGATCAGCTGGATGTGGCGGTTCTTGAGCGACTTGTGGAGATTCTCGTCGTCGGGATCGACCGTTGCCGGCCCCTGCGCAGCCGCGGTGCCGGCCACCACGTCGCCGCCTTTGAGCACGCGGCTCGCGCTCGCTTTGGGATCTTCTATCGTCATGGAGCAGCCCGCCTTCTTCCCCCTCGCGGATGCGCGCGGCCACCCCGCCGCACGTCGCATCCCTTGCCGCTGTTATACGCAACAGGGAGTCATTGTACACGAGCGGCAGCTCACGGGCGCCGCGAGGACGGCAGCGGCAGGACGCACGGCGGCGCGCCGTTTGCGTTGGGCGTTCCGAACACGTTACAATGGTGGTATCTGCGCCCGAAGACGAGGGCGCCTGAAGAGAAGGGACGTTCCCGATGGAGCTCAAAGGAAGCCAGACCGAGAAGAACCTGTGGTACGCCTTCGCCGGCGAGTCGCAGGCCCACACGAAGTACCAGTACTACGCGAGCAAGGCCAAGGCCGACGGCTACGTGCAGATCCAGAACATCTTCCTCGAGACCGCTGCCAACGAGAAGGAGCATGCCAAGGTGTGGTTCAAGCAGCTCCACGGCGGCGAGATCCCGGGCACCATGGAGAACCTTGCCGACGCCGCTGCCGGCGAGCACGAGGAGTGGACCGAGATGTTCGCTGAGTTCGCGAAGGTCGCCCGCGAGGAGGGCTTCGCCGACATCGCCGAGCTGTTCGACGGCGTGGCGGGCGGCGAGAAGGAGCACGAGGAGCGCTACCGCAAGCTCATGGAGCGCATCGAGGCCGGCGAGGTGTTCAAGCGCGGCGACGTGATGGTGTGGAAGTGCAACAACTGCGGCCACATCCACATCGGCACCGAAGCTCCCGAGATCTGCCCCGTGTGCGCGCATCCGCAGTCGTTCTTCGAGGTGCGCTGCGAAAACTGGTAGGCGTGAACGCTCACTGAGCACGTGCTTGGGCGAGCCGATGGGTCCGCACCACGCAGAGGAGGGCGGCGATCTTCACGGATCGCCGCCCTCCTCGCATGTTCGCTATGCCTTTTGCCCAGCTTCCGCGGCAAGAGCCGCCTGGTAGGCGTCGCGCTGCGCCTGCCAATATCGCGCGTCTTCCTCGGTTATCGCGCGCAGCACGCGGCAGGGATTGCCCGCCGCCACCACGTTCGCCGGAATGTCGTGCGTCACCACCGAGCCCGATCCGATCACCGCGCCGTCGCCGATGGTCACACCCGGGTTCACCACCGCATGCGCGCCGATCCACACGTTATCGCCGATCGTGATCGGACTGCCGATTTCGAACCCCTCCGACCGCACCGCAGGATCGATCGGGTGCGACGCCGTCGTGAGACACACGCGCGGTCCGAACATCACGTTGTCGCCGATCGTAATGCCCTCGTCGTCAAGCAACACGCAGCCGAAATTGGCGAAGAAGTGCGCGCCCACGCGCGTGAACGCACCGTAGTCGCAGTGCAGCGGCGGCTCGATGCGCGCGCCCTCCCCCACCGCGCCGAACAGTTCGGCCAGAAGCTCGCCGCGCCGTTCTTCCTCGTCCTCGCGCGTGGCGTTGTACGCGCGCGCAAGACGCCGGCAGCGCTGCCCGAGCGCGAACAGCTCGGCGTCGCCCTCGTAACGGTACAGCTCGCCCGCCAGCATGCGTTCTTTCTCGGACATGTTCGCCCCGCCTTCCGTTGTGTTCGTTTGCGCGGTCGTGCGCGCAAACGCCCGCGCGCCCCATGCGCGCGCCGCCCTTCGTCCGCGCGGTCATCCGCGCAATTGCCCGCGCGCCGTCACCTGCACGCGCATCCCACCATCCGTTCGCGCAATCCCTCGATTGCCCGCCTGCAAAAGCCGAGTTCGTCGATTTCCGACCACATTTCACAATACGTGGTCTGAAACGGCTCTTCTCGGCCTCGCAGGGCGCGATTCTGGTCTCTAACCGCACTTCTCGGTCGTATTCGCCACGAAAAAAGCCGAGAAACGCGTATCGAGACCAGAATTATTCAAAAGCGGTCGCAATCGCGCCTTCTCGGCTTTGGAACAGGGGCCGCCCGTCACGCGGCCCCGCATCGGCAGGTTTCGCCGGCCCCGTCGGGACCGTTGGAACCTCCGCTACACGCGCTTGATGAAGCGGCCGTCGCGGGTGTCCACCTGGAGCACGTCGCCGATCTCGATGAACATCGGCACCTGGATGGTCACGCCCGTCTCGAGGGTGGCCGGCTTGGTGGAACCCTGCACCGTGTCGCCCTTGAAGCCCGGTTCGGTCTCGGTGACCTCGAGCTCGACGAACATCTGCGGCTC
>ERZ1034920.1537-NODE-1537-length-14559-cov-6.293161_pt1 | contig 14559 bp, 18 predicted proteins | sample MGYA00520688_ERZ1034920 | MGnify/ENA primary metagenome ERZ1034920 (study PRJEB33766, sample SAMN09781785) | gut metagenome | biome: gut microbiome | host: Homo sapiens | place: Madagascar | study: EMG produced TPA metagenomics assembly of the PRJNA485056 data...
CCAACAGATACCATGCATCCAATGAGAATTCTTCAATCCCTTCCTCAGCCAGTTTTACTGTTCCTACCTTATATAATTGTTTCAGTGTTAAAGTTTTCTGCTTCATAAGTTCTCCAGTCAAATACCGCTTCCACTGCCTGAATAGCCACCTCGATCATACTGTCATCCGGTTCTTTTGTCGTAAGCTTCTGGATTGCAAGTCCCGGCTTACTAAGCAGATTGATCAGTGGATTGTCACTGTTACCTGCAAGTCGCAGAATCTCATAGGAAATACCTGCGATAACCGGAAGTAATGCGATACGAACCACCACACGCATCAGTACCGTTTCTACCCTCACAATACAAAGAAGACAGATACTGATAATCAATACAAAGAACAGAAAACTGGTTCCACAGCGCTTATGCTGTCTGGAACTGATTCTGACATTTTCCACTGTTAATGGCAATCCGTGTTCAATACAGTTAATACACTTGTGCTCTGCACCATGGTACATAAAAGTACGCTGAATATCTTCCATGCGGGAAATCAGCAGTATATACAAAATAAAAATGCCGATTCGCACCAGACCCTCGATTACAGTACGAACTCCATAAGAGGGAATCCATCGTTTCAAAAGGCCGGACAACAAGTACGGTAACACCATAAAAATTGCAACCGCAAATACAATTGACACGATCACTGTCCCAGTCATCAACGCACTTTCCTGTTTTTCTTTCTTTTTCTGTTCTGCCTCTGTCATCGGCTTCTTTTCTTCCTCATCCTCAAAAAAGGAGGCTGAAAACATCAAGGTCTTCATACCGATGATCATCGAGTCGATAAAATTAAACACACCTCTGACAAATGGGATTCTGGTCAGAGCCTTATGATTTCCAACAATGCTGCGGTATGTCTGCTTATCCACTACAATCTCTCCATCCGGCTTCCGCACTGCCACTGCATAGTCATCCTTATTCTTCATCATGATGCCTTCCATCACAGCCTGTCCGCCGATACCTGAAGATTTCATATATTGTCCTCCTGATAATAGAAAAGGTTGAGATTCCGTAAAATCTCAACCCGTTACCTTCTTGGATTATTTTAATCCGTATTTCTTGTTGAACTTGTCTACACGACCACGAGCCTGTGTTGCTTTCTGCTGTCCTGTGTAGAATGGGTGGCACTTAGAGCAGATTTCTACGTGGATATCTTCGCTTGTAGATCCTGTTACAAAAGTGTTACCACAGTTACAAGTTACAGTTGCCTGATGATATGCTGGATGTATTCCTTCTTTCATTTCGTTTCACCTCTTCTTTATTATCGTCGTGCTTAATGCACTTTATTTCGTTTCATAAACAGCTTATTTATTGTATCATAAAACTTTTACATTGTCTAGATTAATTTTGTCTTTTTTACCATTTGAATTAATTCTTTATTACTTCTGGTTCTCGAGAACATATTTAAGATATTCTCTACTGCCTCGTCAGAGCGCATTCCATTGAGTGCCTTGCGCATATGATCTACCGCTTCCAGCTCTTCCGGAGACAACAGCAGATCCTCTCTTCTGGTTCCGGACTTCGGAATATCGATTGCCGGGAACATACGCTTCTCAGAAAGCTTTCTGTCAAGCACCAGCTCCATATTACCGGTTCCCTTAAATTCCTCATATACCACATCATCCATACGGCTTCCCGTATCTACCAGTGCTGTTGCAAGAATGGTCAGGCTTCCGCCTTCGCGCATATTTCTTGCTGCACCGAAGAATCGCTTCGGCATATGAAGTGCTGCCGGATCAAGACCGCCGGACAGCGTTCTTCCGGACGGTGCTACCGTCAGGTTATAAGCTCTTGCAAGTCTGGTGATACTGTCCAGAAGAATCATAACATCTTTACCATGCTCTACCAGTCTCTTAGCACGCTCAATCACCATCTCGGATACCCGCTTGTGATGCTCCGGCAATTCATCAAATGTGGAATAGATTACTTCCACATTTGCTCCTTCAATTGCCTCCTTAATATCGGTCACTTCCTCCGGGCGTTCATCAATCAGAAGAATCAGCATATGCACTTCCGGATTATTCTTTCGCACAGACAATGCCACCTGTTTTAAAAGCGTTGTCTTACCGGCTTTCGGTGGCGATACGATCATACCTCGCTGACCCTTACCAATTGGAGACATAAGATCCATGATACGCATGGCAGTGCTGGTCTTTCCCGTCTCAAGAGATAATCTCTTATTTGGAAAAATTGGTGTAAGATCTTCAAAGTTTGGTCTCTTGGCAGCAATTGCAGGATGAATACCGTTAACTTTAGATAAATACAACAATGCACTGAATTTCTCCTGCTGTGTCTTAATTCTCGTATTACCTTCCAGGATATCTCCCGTCTTCAGATTAAATCTGCGGATCTGTGAAGGCGATACATATACATCATTCTCTCCCGGCAGATAATTTTCACAACGGATGAATCCAAAGCCTTCCGTCATTACTTCCAGAATACCGCTGGCCGTCTCACCGCTGTCCAACTTATCTATATCGTGAATCTCCTGCTTGTCCCGGTCTCCGGTATTAGCAGAACGCTCTTTATCGCGAATATCTTCTTCCAGCATACGTTCTATAAGCTGTGCCTTCTTCATGCCTGATATACCGGATATATCGCGTGCTTTGGCAAGCTCTTTTAATGTAGCCAGAGGAAGCGATTCATACTTTTCTCTCATCATATAATCTTCGTTTCCTTTCTGAGTTCTTTTCTGATTATCAACTTATTAACCACCGTTATTAATCTTCATTAATCTTCAATTTTAATTCACACTCATTAGCATAGGGAATGCAGCCGAACTGGCTGTTGAATTTATGTATCTTATTATACACGATTCTGATATTTTTGCAAACCTTTTTTGTCCACTCTGATAGCTCTTCCAATTTGACTTGAACTGTTAAGGATGTTATGATATTTAATGTCGTCGGAACACTCCGAAGACATTGTATTCTAACATTAACGAAGATAAAGAAAAGGTGAATCAATATGACAGCAAATGAACTTGCATTACAGATGCACAAGAAATGGAATGGTAAGATTGAAACCACTGCCAAATCTCACGTCAGAACAAGGGAAGATCTGGCTATCGCATATACTCCAGGTGTAGCAGAACCTTGTAAGGTTATTGCCAAGGATCCAACGGCAGCCTACACTTATACAATGAAAGCAAATACAATTGCCGTTGTCTCTGACGGAAGTGCCGTATTGGGACTCGGTAACATCGGTGCTCTGGCAGGTATGCCTGTTATGGAAGGTAAGGCTGTCCTCTTCAAAGAACTTGGTGGTATTAATGCTGTACCAATCTGTCTGGATACACAGGATACAGAAGAAATCATCCGTACTGTAGTAAATATCGCACCTGCATTTGGTGGCATCAACCTGGAAGATATCAGTGCTCCACGCTGTTTTGAAATTGAGGAACGACTGAAGGAACTCCTGGACATTCCGGTATTCCACGATGATCAGCACGGTACTGCCATCATCGTCCTCGCAGGCATTATTAACGCTATGAAAGTTGCAGGCAAAGACAAAGAGACTGCACAGGTCGTTGTAAATGGTGCCGGTTCTGCCGGAGTTGCCATTACTAAGCTTCTGCTCCGTTATGGTTTCAAGTATGTCACCATGTGTGACATCAATGGTATGTTAAATGAATCCTCACCGAATCTGAACTGGATGCAGAAGGAAATGGTGAAAGTAACCAATCTGGAAGGCAGACAGGGAACTCTTGCCGATGCATTAAAAGGTGCTGACATTTTCGTCGGTGTATCTGCTCCAAATATTGTCACCAAAGAAATGGTAGCTTCTATGAACCACGACGCTATCCTCTTTGCCATGGCGAATCCTGTTCCGGAGATCATGCCGGATCTTGCAAAAGAAGCCGGAGCCAAAGTTGTTGGTACGGGACGCAGCGATTTCCCGAACCAGATTAACAACGTTATGGCATTTCCTGGCATTTTCCGTGGTGCACTGGAAGGACATGCTACTAAGATCACAGAAGAAATGAAGCTCGCCTGCGCAGAAGCAATTGCAAGTCTGGTACCGGACGACGAACTGACAGAGACACACATCGTACCGGATGCACTGGATCCGATCATTGCCGATGTCGTGAGCAAAGCTGTCAAAGAGCTGATATAATATGCAGAAAGAAAACAGAACGCCCCAGCCAGTCCGCTGGGGCGAAAAACGCTTTTATTCTCTGGATTACTACCTGAAACAGACTTACGGGCATAAGCTCTACAAGATCGCACTGGATGCCGGCATGACCTGTCCTACCAGAGACGGTACGCTGGGGACACGCGGCTGCATCTTCTGCAGTGCCAAAGGTTCCGGTGACTTTGCAGCCGACCGGTCGCTGTCTGTCACCGAGCAGCTTAGTCAGGGTAAAGAGATCATCCGGAACAAATTCCACGCAGATGGATACATTGCCTATTTTCAGGCATTTACGAACACCTACGCGCCTATCGAACGACTGCGTCAGGTTTTTACTGAAGCAATCAATGCGCCAGATGTAGAGATCTTATCCATTGCTACCAGACCAGACTGCCTCGGACCGGAAGTATTAGAACTGTTACAAGAACTGTCTCAGATCAAACCAGTCTGGGTCGAACTTGGATTGCAGACCATCCATCTGGATTCTGCTACCTTCATCAGGCGGGGATACGAGCTTTCGGTATTTCTGGAAGCCGTAGAGAATCTACGCAAGATTGGAATCTCTGTTATCGTCCATGTAATCCTCGGACTTCCGGGCGAATCCTTCGAACAGATGCTTGCCACTGTTCAATATCTGAACACCCTGGATATCCAGGGCATCAAATTACAGCTCCTCCACATACTGGAGGGCACGGATCTTGCGGATTATTACCGCGAGCATCCATTTCCGGTTATGACTATGGATGAATATTTAACGCTCTTAGGTGATTGTATCAGTCATCTGAGACCGGACATTGTGATCCACCGGCTGACCGGTGACGGTCCGTCCAGGCTCCTGATCGAGCCGCAATGGACTACGCGTAAGCGCGACACGCTAAATCGGCTGAACGCCTATCTAAAAAGCCAGAACATCTGGCAGGGAAGGAGTTATACCAATGGCACAACCACTTACACTGTATAAGCTAATCGTATTATATATGCTGGATCGTGTAGATTTCCCACTGTCCACATCGCAGATATCAGAATTCGTGCTGGACAAAGGCTATACTACTTACTTTAAGCTGCAGCAGGCTCTGTCGGAACTGATGGATGCCGGACTGATTCGGGACGAGTCCACACATAACCGTACCCTGTATCATCTGACAGAAGACGGTTCCTCTACGATTGATTATTTTAAGAACAACATTTCACAGGATATTCAGAAAGATGTTAATGAATATCTGAAAGAAAAGAAATATGATTTGAAGAATGAAAGTTCTGTCAAAGCAGATTACTACCGCAATACCAATCAGGAATATTCGGTACACTGTCAGGTAACCGAGAATGCACTTCCGTTGATTGATCTTACGATCACAGTGCCTTCCGAAGCCGAAGCACAGGCTGTAACCGACAACTGGCAGAAAAAGAACCAGGAACTCTACGCCACTATTATGGCAAAGCTTCTTGGATAGTCATTCATTTTACAAGGGAGGGTATGACTCACAACGAGTCATACCCTCCCTGCTTTGGAACTATCTATTTCCCGACAGTCCCTTTGTATGTTCTTATATGTTTGTCTTACTGTTATACTGCCATTGCCCGGTCATACACAATCTTACGACTGATCACACCAATATCTTCCAGTTCATTGACCATCCGATACACGGTTGCAATTCCGATCCCGCTGTCTACCTTAGAGGCAAGATAGTGGATTTCCTTGCAGCTGGAGCACTGATTATTGAGGATAACATCCAACAGTTCCAGCCGCTGCTTTGTGATACGGCATCCTTTTTCTCTTAGCCTTGCAATGATCAGTTCTTTCTGTTCATCCATATTGAGACCTCTTATTTCTTCTTTGTCTGGTTTATTGATGTCGTATGTTCGGATGAGCAGCTGCCGGCGCACCCACTGCATCCAGCGCATCCGCCACTGCATTTTCCGTTCTTTTTATCACGTATCACACTTCTTGCCGCGAAATATACGATCACCAGTAAAACCGCCAATACCACAATTGTTCCCATGACAATTCCTCCCTTAACAGGCAGGAGAATTATTTAGCGCCTGCCACGCTTCTTACATTTACATTTAATGTCTTACTTTCTTTGTATGGTCTGAACAGCAGATATACAAATCCAAGGATCAGGACAAATGCAACGATTGTTCCAATTCCGAATCCACCACCCATAGCAAGTGTACCAATCTGATAAATGCAGAGTGAAACGATGTATGCAAGTGTACACTGATATCCGATTGCAAACCAGAACCATTTTGCATTGTTCATCTCTCTCTTGATAGCTCCCATTGCTGCGAAGCAAGGTGCACACAGGAGGTTAAATACCAGGAATGAGTAGCCTGCTGCTACAGTCATGCTTCCTGCGAGCTGTCCCCAGATCTCTGTACCATCTTCTGCTACTTCTGCAAAACCAAAGAGCTGTCCGAATGTTCCTACTACGTTCTCTTTTGCTACAAGTCCTGTGATAGCTGCAACAGCCATCTTCCAGTTGCCCCATCCCAGCGGTGCAAAGATCCAGGCGATCAGGTTACCGATCTTAGCAAGGATACACTCAGCCTGAGCTGCTTCCATTGCTGCTCCTTCAAGTCCGTCGAAGTTCAGCATTCCAAAGTGTCCGTTTACCCAACCGAAGTTCAGCAGGAACCAAACAACGATTGTTGATAATGTAATAATTGTACCAGCTTTTTTGATGAATGACCATCCACGCTCCCACATACTTCTCAGTACATTTCCAGCGGTCGGCATATGGTATGCAGGCAACTCCATAACGAATGGTGCCGGATCTCCTGCGAACATCTTAGTCTTCTTCAGGATAATACCTGAGCAGATGATAGCTGCGATACCTACAAAGTAAGCACTCGGTGCTACCCATGAAGCTCCATTGAAGATTGCTCCTGCGATCAGGGCAATGATAGGAAGCTTCGCTCCACAAGGGATAAATGTTGTAGTCATGATCGTCATCTTACGGTCACGGTCATTCTCAATCGTACGGGAAGCCATAACTCCAGGTACACCACAGCCGGTTCCGATCAGCATCGGGATAAATGATTTACCGGACAGTCCGAATTTACGGAAGATACGGTCCATGATAAATGCTACACGAGCCATGTATCCACAGGACTCCAGGATTGCCAGGAAGAAGAACAGTACCAGCATCTGTGGTACGAATCCAAGTACGGCACCTACACCGGAGATAATACCATCAACGATCAGTCCTGTTAACCAGTCTGCGCAACCAATTCCTTCAAAGAAAGACTGTGCCGCCGGAATGATCCATTCTCCAAACAGTGTATCATTGGTCCAGTCTGTCAGGATAGAACCTACAGTTGTTACAGATACATAATAAACGATCCACATGATTACTGCAAAGATTGGAAGTGCTAACCATCTGTTGGTCACAATACGGTCAATCTTATCAGATGTCGACATTTCTTTTGCTCTGTTCTTAGTTACGCAGTCACCAATAATAGATGAAATATATACATATCTTTCATTTGTGATAATGCTTTCTGTATCATCATCAAACACATCTTCCATCTCTTTGATCTCAGCAGATACATCCGGTGCACTCTTCATCTGAGATGCAATCTTGTCATCTTTCTCAAGAAGCTTGATAGCGAAGAATCTTTCCTGTTCTGCCGGAACAATACCTGTCAGACGGCTTTCTACTGCACTGATGATCTCTTCTGCCTTGGCACTGAACTCGTGCGCAGGCTCAATCACTTTTCTGGCATTAGCCAGCTTCACTGCTTTTTCAGCTGCTTCTTTGATTCCAGTTCCCTTCAGAGCGGAAATAGATACCACTTCACAGCCAAGTTTTTCTGAAAGCTTATTCAAGTGAATCTTATCACCATTTTTTTCCAGAAGGTCAGCCATGTTAACTGCCATGATCACCGGAATACCAAGCTCCATAATCTGTGTGGTCAGATACAGGTTACGCTCAATATTGGTTCCATCTACGATATTGATGATCGCATCCGGTCTCTCGCCGATCAGGTAATTTCTGGCAACCACTTCCTCCAACGTGTATGGAGACAGGGAATAGATACCCGGCAAGTCCATGATCACAACGTCTTTGTGTCCTTTTAATTTACCCTCTTTTTTCTCTACTGTAACGCCAGGCCAGTTTCCTACAAACTGATTGGAACCTGTCAGTGCGTTAAACAATGTTGTCTTACCACTATTCGGATTACCCGCAAGTGCAATTTTTACTGACATTTCATTTCTCCTTTTCCTATTAGTTTGTCATTTCTGTCCAAAGTAAGTTCTTGCTAACTATTGGACAAAAAATTAATCTACACAGATCATTTCTGCATCTGCTTTTCTGATGGAAAGCTCGTATCCACGAACAGTGACTTCGATCGGGTCTCCCAGAGGTGCTACTTTTCTTACAAATACATCTACACCTTTGGTGATTCCCATGTCCATGATTCTTCTCTTAACCGGACCGTCACCTGTCAGTTTGGTTACTTTTACTGTCTGACCACAGGCTACATTTTTTAAAGTCTTCATTTCCTTCTTCCTTTCTTACCTTCCTTAAACCATAACCTTCATTGCAATATCTTTGCCGACCGCAACTCTGGAATCTCTCACATTAACAATGACGCTTCCCTGAACGTCTGACACAACAGTGACAGTTCCTCCCACAGTGAAGCCCAGACTCTCGAGAAACTTCCTGGTCTCTTCTTTGCCGCCAATCCTCTTAATTGTTACTGGTTCCCCTACATTTGCCATAGTAAGTGGCATCATAATCGACCTCTTTTCTTAATGCGTTAGATTAAAAATGATATTTCTTATCATCTATGATTTTCATCGTTAGTATACACTAACGAATATTAGATGTCAAGTATTTTTCTTAGCTTTAACTAACTTATGAGATATCTCATTTTTAACTGGATTTTTTCTACATATTTGCCCTTTTCATTTAAATATGGTATATTAATAAGAACACACGATACTAGCAAACGAGGTATGATAAATGATTAAGAATGAATCCGCTGAAAATTATCTTGAAACCATCCTGGTACTCAGCGAACGGTGTCCGGTTGTCCGCTCCGTAGATATTGCTACCGAACTGGATTTCAAGAAATCAAGCATAAGTGTTGCTATGAAAAAGCTCCGCCAGAGTGGTCACATCGTCGTATCACCGGAAGGATATATCACACTTACTCCTGAAGGTAAAGAAGTTGCAGAACGCGTCTATGAACGTCATCAGGTCATTTCCGCATGGCTGACCAAGCTTGGCGTCGACGCCGAAGTTGCCGCTGAAGATGCCTGCCGCATCGAGCATGTGATCAGCGCCGAGAGTTTCGCAGCATTGAAGAAGCACATTAAAGAAGACAACTGATAACTTTTACGTTATCAGTTGTCTTCTTTTCATTTCTCTATGAATCTTTTTTCCCTATCTTTTCTATAATTCTTTTTGCTGACTCCGTTACCGCAAGTCCTCCTGTACTGGTCTCCTTCAGACAAACCGGAAGATCATTGCCAATCCGCCGCATACTGTCGATCGTATCATCCGGTGTAATCGCACTGCGGATACCAGCCATAGCAAGCTGTGCTCCTGCTACTGCATTCATCACACCTGCCACATTCCGTTTAATACAAGGCACTTCTACCAGTCCTCCTACCGGATCACAGGCGAGTCCCAGCATATTCTTCAGAGAAAAGGTCGCTGCCTGTATAATCTGCTCATTATCGCCGCCCTGCAGATAAGCCAGCGCTCCCGCTGCCATGGCACTCGCCGATCCAATCTCCGCCTGGCAACCGCCAGACGCTCCCGCAATCGATGCATTCTCTGCAATTACTTTCCCGATACCTGCTGTCACAAAGAGTGCCTGCACGATCTCTTCTTTCGATGCATGCTCACTGTCCTCATAGCTAAGCACTACCGCAGGAATCACTCCACAGGATCCCGCTGTCGGTGCTGCCACGATCCGCTTCATACAGGCATTGGACTCTGCCATCTTAAGTGCCTTTTCCATCGCCAGGCTGCTATAAGGACTGCAGAGATTCTTTCCGCTGGCATTATACACACGCATCTTCTCACCGTCTCCGCCAGCTGCACCACTGCCGGATCGCAATTCTGCATCATAATTCTCATCTGCCAGACGCATTGCTTCATACATGCGCTCCATCTTCTGAAATACCTGTTCTTCCGTCAATCCGCTTTCAGCCGCTTCCTGTTCCATTACAGCTTCCCAGATCTTTTTATTTCCACATTCACATATCTCCAGCAATTCTCTGATACTGTGATATTCTGCCATTTACTCGTCCTCCGCTTTCTTCAGATAAGTTACTTTCAGGATGCCTTCTACTCTCTCCAGCCATCGGATGCCTTCTTCCGGAATCTCCTGATCACATTCCACTACCATGACTGCCCGTCCGCCTTTGCCAGAGCGGTATAGCTGCATCGTAGCAATATTGACCGACTTGTGTGCAAGCATCGCCGTCACTTCTGATACATGCCCCGGCTGATCCAGATTGTGTACGATCAGCGTCGGATTCTCTCCTGAGAAATTCGTCTCAATACCATCAATCTGCGCGATATTGATTCTACCACCTCCAAGAGACTCTCCGATAATCTCCAGCGTCTTACCGGATTCTCCTTTCAGGCGAAGAAGTGCGGAATTTGGATGTCCTTCTTTTAGGATTGCCTCACCAAAGCTCAGTTTGATTCCCCGCTCTTTTGCGATCTCTATACTATTCGGGATTCGGTAATCATCTGGCTTCATCCCCATCAGACCGCCTACCAGTGCACGGTCTGTACCATGTCCTCTTCCGGTAGCCAAAAACGATCCATATAACAGTATCTCCGCTTCTTTTACTTCTTCTCCCAGAAGATTACGCGCCACAAATCCAATACGCGCTGCACCAGCCGTATGTGAACTGGACGGTCCAACCATCACCGGTCCTATGATCTCAAATATATTCATACCGTTCTCCTTTCTCATGCCTGTGCTGCAAATTTCATTTTCACTTTCTTACGTACAAACCAGTAACAGATCACCTGCATAACAATTGTGATAAACCAGGATGCCGGATAAGAAATGAACAGCAGATCCAATGCTCTGTGTGATGGAAAGATCATAAAGATCCACACGATTCTGGTTCCAACTGTACCAAGCACTGACAATATCATCGGTACTGTTGAATATCCCATTCCACGCAGTGCTCCCGGAAACAGATCCATGATTCCGCACAGGAAATATGTAATTGTGGTACATGAGAATATTGCCATGCCATTTTTTATTACATCTGCCTCTGATGTGTAGATCCTCAGAATCTCCGGACCAAACATATATGCACATGTTCCTAATACTAACAGTATCCCGCAGGACAATATCATACAGTCAATCAATACACGATCCATCCGCTTCGGCTTTCCCGCACCATAATTCTGACTGGTAAAACTCATACATGCCTGTGTCACTGCATTGGCAGACATATATAAGAAGCCAAGAATATTATTTGCAGCTGTATAGCCCGCCATTGCTACAGAGCCAAATGAATTCACTGATGACTGCAGCAACGCATTGGACAGATTGATGACCATACTCTGGATGCCGGCCGGAATACCCACCTGAAAAATCTGCTTCAAATACACACCTTTGATCGTCAATTTAGAAAATCTAAGCTGATAACTGCTCTCCGTCTTGTACAGACAGCGCAGGATTAAAATACAGGAAATCATCTGGGAAATGGCTGTAGCAATCGCCACTCCCGCCACATCCAGATGAAATGCAATAACCAGGATCAGGTTCAGTATTGCATTGATCACTCCGGATATAATAAGAAACATCAATGGACGCTTTGTATCTCCTACCGCTCTCAGTATCGCCGCACCATAATTGTACAACATAAAAAATGGCATCCCCATAAAATATATCTTCATATATAATGCTGCCTGCTCAATGACATCATCCGGCGTTCCCATGATCTCCAGTGCATATCTGGAACAGATTAATCCCACGAAAGCCATTACAACACCGCTGATCAGGGCAAATGTGATCGCTGTATGTACTGTCTCAGACATCTCCCGGTCTCTTCCGGCAGCATAGAATCTGGCCGCAAGTACATTGGCTCCCAGCGACACGCCTATAAACAGATTCGTAAATACATTGATCAGCGCCGTTGTAGAACCAACCGCCGCCAATGCCCAACTTCCACTGAACCTTCCTACCACGATAATATCTACTGCATTAAACAGTAACTGCAAAATTCCCGACACCATAAGCGGTACTGAGAAGGAGATTAACTTATCCATAATCGTGCCATTGCACATATCTATTTCATATTTATTCTTCTTCAATCTGACTCACTCCCTCAGAATCCTTTGTCAATAATTTCCTTTTTTATCATACCAGTATTTTTCAATCATCGGAAGTGCCATACAGCACATTCCGAGATTGTACGCGGTCGTCAAGGCTCTGAGCCAGCTCGGACTTTGACTCGTCGCAATACAAATAAAAGATACGCCCTGTCCGAAAACAGGGCGCTGTGTCTGATCTTACCAATCAGTATACAGGTCAATATTACCTTTTCCACTTCCGCTGTCATACACCTTGCCGGCTCCTAATGAAGTCTGAACAACTGTGCCTTTCGGATAATCATCACTTGCAACTACGATGTAATTATCCTTGTCGCGAATCGTACCATCGCTCGCGATATGACGTCCAGGAATCGCCAGTCCGCCTCCCGGAAGTACTTTCTGTGAATAATAGGTCGCAGAATGTCCATTAAACCAGATGCGTCCTTTAGACGGGGTCAAGCCACCTGATGGAATCACATAGTTACCATGATTAGCTCCGGAATTACTGTTGGAACTGTTATTACCGGAATTGCTGTTAGATGAACTATTGCTTCCGGAATTCGTGTTGCTTGATGAACTATTATTCTTATTAGAAGAAGTCGTTGTGTTTGCAGCTGCTTCTGCTGCTTTTTGCTTCGCTGCTTCCTCTTCCTTTGCCTTAGCATCACGTGCTGCCTGAAGCTGTGCATTAAATGTAGCAAGATCTGTCGATGTGGCATCAGCCTTCGCCTGCAGTTCAGCCTGTTCGCTGTTCAGCTGTTCCTTCAGATCTGCCAGTTCCTGCTGCTGCTTCTTCAGATCATCTTCCTGTGTCTCGATACCTTCACGTACTTCTACCAAATTCTCCAGCATATCCCTGTCATACTCGGTGACATTCTGAACAAAATCTGCCTTATTCAGAAAATCTGCCATGCTGTCTGCACTGAACAGCATAGAGATCATAGTCTCCGAACCATTCTCATACATGTACTTAATACGGGACTTCATATTATCATATTGTTTTTCTTCATTGTTACGCGAAATCTGAAGTGATGCTTCCAGTCGGAATACTTCATTGTTCGACTCTTCAATCTGTGCCTCGGTCTCAGCGATCTTATCACTGATCTCAACCATATCCTGATTAATCCCGTCCAGTTGATCCTGCAGATTACTGGTCTTATTCTCAAGGCTCTCAATGTCCTCTGCATGCACCGGCATAGATGACAGTGCGACACCGAATGCACAGATCAGGGCTGTTCCGTACCGTGCGATTCGTTTCTTATGCATTCTCATAAATATAATCCTTTCCTGAATGTTTTGGGGTTAACACTTAGGTATTATATAGCATTTTCTCAAAAAGAACAACCCCATAGAATTCAGAGAAGGAATGTTAAGGAATATTTAAGCCTTATATATGATTCTATTTTCCAAACTATTGAATATTTAATTTTGCCATCAGTGCTTCCTGCAACACCTGTGAGAAATTCACTCCCGCTTTGATTGCAGCTTCATTCATCCATTCTGGAATGCTAAGAGTCTTTTTCACTGCCCTCGAACAATGTCTGCGCTTATATTCCATCATATCAAACTCTACAATCACAATAACTCCATCCTCTACTTCAATGCTCTTTGGGCACGATGCATCCGGTATTACTTCTTTCTCACGCTCTCTTTCATTGATTGCAAATCCAACTGCATCTACTGCCATCTGATATGCATCTTCCATATCATCTCCTTCTGTAATACATTCTGGAAAATCTGGAAAAGTAATCCAAAAACCTCCTTCTTCAGCAGTATGAAATATCGCCGGATAAAATAGTTTATTCATATACATAACCTCCACTATATATCATATTTAACGCAAACCTGCCTGTTTCAAAATTGCCTGCTCCGTCCCTTTCTTTAAAGCTTTTGTATGATAAGGAACTATCACCGTTCGATCAGTCTCATTATTCTTCAATTTGACATGCGAACCATTTTGACTTATCTCTCGAAAGCCACTTTTTTTCAGATATTTTATTAGTTGTTTCGGCGTCATCGGCATCTTATGTGTCTCCCATATTATATCACGTATCATTACGTATTAAAAGAAAAAGTTTCTTTAGTTATGTAA
>ERZ1034920.1539-NODE-1539-length-14550-cov-4.369576_pt1 | contig 14550 bp, 19 predicted proteins | sample MGYA00520688_ERZ1034920 | MGnify/ENA primary metagenome ERZ1034920 (study PRJEB33766, sample SAMN09781785) | gut metagenome | biome: gut microbiome | host: Homo sapiens | place: Madagascar | study: EMG produced TPA metagenomics assembly of the PRJNA485056 data...
CGCGCGCGAGACGCTGCATGCGCAGTCGCTTTCCGGCATGCCCCGCGGCGGCAAAAACCGCGATATCAGCGATATTGTGGTAAAGGTCGCGGAGCGCGCCCAAAAATACGAACAGGAGGCGCAGAAGGTCGATCTCCAGATCGCCGATGCGCTGCGGCTGCGCAGCACGGTCGAGGAATTTTTGGACACGCTCGAGACGGACGAGCGCCGGATCATCGAATACCGCTATGCCGACGGCCACCAATGGCATTTCATCGCGATGAAGATGAACATGGACATGGATCATTGCCGCAAGATCGATCGGCGAGTGGTGGACAGGTTCGCAAAAAGCGTGTCCATCCGATAAACTGGCCCGTTTTTGCCCGTTTTATTGTGGTATACTGGGAGCATGGAAGAGGCGCGAGCGAGAGACGCGCCTCTTCCGCCTGTCTTCCTCCTTATTTTTTCAGGGCAGGGCGCGGGGTTGTTCCTCCCCCGCAGCGGGAGCGCTCAGAAAATACGTCGGCGGGGACGGGGCGCACGGAAAAAAGGATGGAGAAGGGATGGAATATGAAACAATACGGTCTACCATATAAAGGCAGCAAGTCTGCAATTGCGGATTGGGTGGTTAACCATCTGCCGCCCAGCGGAACGCTGGTTGATCTGTTTTGTGGCGGCTGCGCGGTAACACATGCGGCACTGGAATCCAATAAATGGCCGCACGTCCTTGCGAACGATATTCACGGAGACGTGCCTCAACTGTTTTTGGACGCTGTTTGTGGCAAATATACTGTGCAGACGGAACGGCGCTGGATTTCGCGCGATGATTTTTATCGCTTGAAGGACACAGACGCTTATGTGCGGCTGTGCTGGTCGTTCGGCAGTGACGGCGATTCATACATGTATGCACGGGAGATCGAACCGTTCAAAAAGCGCGTTCACGATCTCATATTTGCCGAAACGGTTCGTGAACGGCAACTGGCGTGGCACGCGTTTGTGCGTGAATTTGATCGACTGAATCAAGATGTGGCCGAACTTAGTGTCAAAACGCGGGCTTTTTGCGCAGAATGTGGCGCGGAAGTTGTAGAACAGGCAGATGGGGGCATTGACGCGGAGAAGACGCGAAAGAATATGTTCACCGCGTATTCGAATGACATTCGTGAATACCTGCGCGCGGCACTGCGGGATAGTGGGCGAACAGCGTCCGATGTAGACAGACTGCTCGGTACAAACGGCATGGCAGGACATTATTTTGGGGCATGCCAATGGGCGCTTCCTACGGAAGAATCTTATGAAAAAATGAAAACAATCATGCCGGGGCTTACGATTCCGTGGGGCGCGTTAAACGAGCGTTTGCATGCACTCGAGATTTTGCAAAGCCTGCAAAGCCTGCAAAACCTGCAAAGCCTGCAAAGGCTGGAAAGGCTGCAAAGCCTGGAAAACCTGCAAAGGCTGCAAAGGCTGCAAAGGCTGGAAATTTCTGGCTGTGATTATCGTAACGTAGCAATTCCTGCGGACGCGGTTGTCTATTGCGATATTCCATACGACTGTACTTCGGACAATTATGGCGTTTCATTCGATCGTGCCGCGTTTCTCGACTGGACAGATGCGCAAACCATGCCGGTAATCGTGTCCGAGTATAATATTTCGGACGATCGATTCGCCGTGCTTGCGGAGATGCAGAAACGCCAGCTCATGCAGGGCGCAAAGGCACAAAAGCGCGTCACGGAGCGCCTATACGTTCCCAAACGGCACCTCGACATGATCAAAGAGCGCTTGCAGGGGCAGGAGAAAATGGCGATATAATTTCATCTTCAGGAGCATAGAGCATGCGCTTTATGCTCTTTTTGTGCATTCCGTGGAATTCGGAAGAGTATACGACGCTTCAGAAAGGAGTGAGATTATGGCGGATCGCGATATTCATGGCAGATTCGTAAAGGGAAACAAAGCTCAGGGAACGAGCGGCGGGAGGCCGAAGCTCGCCCCCGACGAGCGTTTGCGCATTCAGGCGCTGGGGCGCATGGGGCTGGACAAGCTCGAGGCGCTTCTGACCAATGAGGAAATCGACACGAACGTTCAGGCGCGCGTGGCGATCTTCTGCGTGGAAAAGGCGTTCGGCAAGGCGCGGCAGGAGATCGAGACGAAGGGCGCTGACGGAAGCATGCCCTGTATCATCATCAGGAGGCCGAGCGAGGATGAACGTTAATTTCGATTCGCTGTATATCAGAAAGACGTTCGGCGGCGTGCTGGAGGACTTTTTGGACGAAAGGCACGCGGAATACTGGTTCAAGGGCGGGCGCGCCTCGACGAAATCCAGCTTCATTTCGCTGCTGATCGTCCTCGGCCTGATTCAGGACGGCAACGCCAACGCGATCATCTATCGCCGCGTCGGCAATACGCTGAAGGACAGCGTGTATTCGCAGATGGTGTGGGCGCTGGACATGCTGGGCGTTTCAAGCTGCTTCCGATTCCGGCGCGCGCCGCTGGAGATCGAGCAGATTTACACCGGCCAGCGCATACTGTTTCGCGGCGCGGACGATCCGATGAAATCCAAATCGATCAAGCTCACGAAGGGCTATTTCAAATACCTCTGGCTGGAGGAATTGAGCGAGTTCCGCGGCATGGAGGACGTGCGCACGATCAAGCAGTCCGTGTTCCGCGGCGTGAACCGGGCGATCACGTTTTACAGCTACAATCCGCCGCGCACGGCGGCGAACTGGGTAAACGCCGAATCGCTCAAGCCGCGCGAGGATCGCCTCGTGCATCATTCCACCTATCTGGACGTGCTCGCCGAGCATCCGGAGTGGATTGCCGACGCGTTCATTGCCGAGGCGGAGGCGATCAAAACCACCAACGAGCGGGCGTATCGGAATGAATACCTGGGCGAGGTCACGGGCACGGGCGGTCAGGTGTTCGACAATCTGGAGCTGCGCGAGATCACCGACGCGGAGATCGATACGTTCGGGACGTTCTATAATGGCCTCGATTTCGGCTTCGCGGTTGATCCGGACGCGTTTTCGCGCTGGGCCTACGATCGCCGGGAACGCAGATTATACGCAATCAGCGAGTATTATGGCTCGCATACGTCGATTGACCTGCTGGCCGAAAAGGTGTCCGCGCTGGCGGGCCGCGAGATCGTGCGCTGCGATTCGGCCGATCCGCGCATGATTGCGGAGCTGAAGCGCCGGGGGATCAACGCCATCGGCGTAAAGAAGGGCCCGGGCAGCGTGGAGCACGGCATGCGCTGGCTGCAGAGTCAGGGCGCGATCGTGGTCGACCCGAAGCGCACGCCGAATATCGCCAAGGAATTCCGCGAGTACGAATACATGCAGGATAAAAACGGCAATTTCCTGCCCGCGTATCCGGACAAGAACAATCATTGCCTGACCGGCGACACAATGGTCTGCACGACGGACGGCGAAAAACGAATCGACCAGCTGGTCGGAAAGACCGGCATGGTCGTCTGTATAGACCCTCAAAATGAGCGAGCGACAACGGCTCGCTTTTTTGATGTTCGACAGACCGGCGTTGAGCCGATCTTTGAAATCGAGCTGGAGGACGGACGCGTGCTGCGCGCGAGCGGAGAACACCCGATCCTGACGCGGCGCGGCTGGGTGCGGGCGCAGGACATTTTGGAAAACGACGCAATATTGGAGGTATGCGTTGGCTTCGCTCGCGTGCGGCGCATTCGGCAAACGGCCGCTGAGCCCGTGTATAACATGGAGGTCGAGCGGTTTCACAATTTCGCGGTAAACGGCGGGTTGATCGTGCATAACTGCATCGACTCCGCACGCTATAGCATGGAACCTGAAATCGACCGCCGCGTGGCTTATACGCGGTCTGATATTTATTAAACAGGGGTGAAACACGATGATTCGACGCGCAAGGCGCTATCTGGACGAGCGCGGCATGCCGACGGACGCGATGCTCCGCAGCGTGCTTGCCGAGCACGTCCGCAATCTCCCGCGGCTGAGCATGCTGCGGGATTATTATCTGGGCAACAGCCCGATCATGAGCCGCGTGCGCGCGAAGGGGCTGCCGAACAACCGCATTGCGCACCCGATCGCGCGCTATATCGTTTCGGTGGCGACGGGCTATCTGGCCGGTCAACCGGTCGCCTATGCGATCGACGGCGAACAGGAACAGGCGGCGCTCGACCCGATTACCGAAATGTACAATCGCTGCGCCGTTTCCTCCGTGGATGCGGAGAACGCGCGCAATGCCTCGATCTATGGCCGCGCGGTGGAATACGTGCATGTGCAGACGATCGAGGGCGATGCAAAGCAGGTGCGCGCGTGCGTGGTTTCGCTGCCTCCCGAACAGGCGTTCGTGGTCTATGACGACGATTACCATTTTACGCCGCTGTTCGGCGTGTATTACATTCAGGACACGAAGGAAGACGGTTCGCCGGACGGCTATCGGCTGTGGATTTCGGGGAAAAAGCTGATTCGCGAATGCAAAATCGGCGATCTGGGCGCAACGAGCATTCAGGAGATCGCCGTAACCGATCACTTTTTCGGCGATGTGCCGATGGTGGAATACTGGAACGACGATCAGGAGCGCGGCGATTTCGAGAGCGTGCTTACGTTGATCGACGCATACGACAAGCTGGAATCCGACCGCGTGAACGACAAGGAGCAGGAGGTCGACAAGCTGCTGCTGCTGACCGGCTGTACGCTCGAGCCGGATGAGCGCGGCCGCGAGCCGTGGCAGCAGCTGCGCGAGGATAAGGCGCTGTGTTTGCCGGATACGCAGGCGCAGGCGAACTATCTGGACGGCGCGTCGGCCAGCTCCGAGGACGAGATCATGCGCGGCGCGCTGATTGCCGACATTCACAAGATGAGCATGGTGCCCGACCTGTCCGACAAGGATTTCGCGAACAATGTGAGCGGCGTGGCGATGCGCTACAAGCTGTGGGGCCTCGAGCAGCTCACGAACGTAAAGCAGCAGTGGTTTATGGAGGGCCTGCGGGCGCGGCTGAAGCTGTTCGCGCATTTCGCGGAGGTGAAGGGTTTTCCCCAGCTGGATGTGGATAACGTCAAGATCACGATGACGCGCGCATTGCCCGCGAACAATCTGGAATACGCGCAGCTGGCGCAGACGGCGGACGCGGCGGGCGCGGCGAGCACGGAGACGAAGGTGCGCATGCTGCACGCCGCCGACGACTGGACGGACGAAATGGTGCAGGCCGAGGTGGAAAGGATTCAGGGGGACGCGAGCATGCCGGACATGAACGCGCTGCTGAACGCGGCCGGGCCGGGAGAAGGGATTGAATAATGCTTTCGGAACGGCAGCTGGACGCGCTGATGGAGGCGTTTACCGCGCGCATGCAGAGGGTCGTGGATCAATACCTGCAGCAGGCAGGCGAGCATCTGCGCGATATCGGGCAGCTCACGCCGACGGATGCGCACAGGCTTACGGAGCTGAAGCGCCTGAACGCCAACGCGCGCCGCATCAAGCGGGAAATCGCAAGGGCGGCGCGGCTGTCTGTTCAGGACGTGGAGAAGGTGTTCCGGGCGGTTGCCGAAAGCAACGAGGCGTTCGCCCGGCAGTATTACGGCGGCGATCAGGAAGCGCCGAACAAGGGCCCCGCCGGGCATTCCGCGCCGATCGAGCGCATATTAAAGGCGCAGCTTCGGAGCACGAGGCAGACCATGCAGAACCTTTCGCAGACGACGATCGAGACGGGCGCATACCGGCGGGCGATCGACGTGGCCGTTCAGACGGTGCAGGGCGGGCTTGCCGATTACAATTCGGCGATTCGCAGCGCGATGATCGAGGTCGGCGGCGTGGGGCTGCGCGTGAAGTATCCCAGCGGCTATTCGCGGCGACTGGACAGCGCCGTGCGGCAGAACGTGCTCGACGGTGTGCGCGCGGTCAACAACGACACGCTCCGGCAGCTCGGCAGGGAATTCGGCGCGGACGGCGTGCAGATCTCGCTGCATGCGCTGTGCGCGGAGGATCATCTGCCCTATCAGGGCAGGAGATTTACCAATAAGCAGTTCGAGCGGCTGCAGAACCGGCTTCCGCGCCCGTTCGGCATGTGGAACTGCAAGCATACGATGTTCCCCGCGCTGATGAGCGCGCCGCCGACCTATTCCGAGGAAGAGATCGAGCAGTACCGCAAAAACAGCTCAGAGAAGATCGAGATCGACGGCAGGACGCTTTCGCGCTACGAATGGACGCAGGAGCAGCGCCGGATCGAGGCGGCGATTCGCCGGCAGAAGGACATTGCGAACCTCGCCCGCGCGTCCGGAGACATGAAGACGGCGCGACAGGCCAGCGCGGCGATCGACCGGCTCTATGCGCGCTACGACCGCATCAGCGACGCGGCGGGGCTGGATAAGCAGTATTCGCGCGCATACGTGCGGGGCTATCGGGAAACGCGTGGGGAGAAGGGACAGGCGGCGCAATCCGCGCAGACGGCGCGGCGGCAGGTTATTGCTGAAGCGCCTCGAACGGCTCAAAGAAGCGCCCCGGACGCTCAGACACAGTCCTTGCAAAAGCGGGAAGAAAAGCGTATAATAAGTACGGATACTGCGACCGTAGCGGCATTCTTTCGGAAGGATGCGAATGGTGGAACTACGCAGACGCAATCGCCGCCTACTGTAAACGCTGCGCCTGCTCCAATGCATATATCCGAGAAGCAGATGGGCAAAAAAGCGGGCAAGCATATGGAAGAATGGGGCCTATCTCCCTCTTCGGAAGAGGATCGCAAGAAATTTATTGATATAACGAGAGACATTCAGGAAAATGCGGACGAGGTGCGCAGAGTGCAATGGCTGTTTGATAAGGAAACCGGCAAGCGCACCGTGGAGGTAAACGCATATATCAAGGGAAACGATGTTGTTCTCGTATCAGATGACGGCGAGTATATTACGACAATAAAGGATGGCATTAATAACGCCCGTGTGAAAGGAGGCAGAAAAATTGAACCCTGACCAGAAATTTTTTGAATTCATCAAGCAATGGGCGAGGGATCGCGGCTGCACGTTCGAACCCCAGGCGTGCGACGGGCGCGAAAGCATGATCGACGGTATGGCGATCGACGACGTGTGGGGCTGGCTGCTTCCGGAGGGCGTGACGGAAAAGGACGACGCGCATTTCGGCTGCCTCGAGTGGAGCGTCGAGAACGGGCATCTCGCGCTTCGATGGAATGCGGGTGAACCCTATGACGAATGAATTTTTGCGTTACCTGATCGCCCGAATACTGGAAAACGCTCAGGAAGCGGCCGCGGAGCTGGCGGCGGACAAAAAAAGCGAGTTCAAATCCGGCAGACGGCTCGCCTATTATGAGGTGCTCGACATCATTCAGGCGGAAGCGGAGGCCAATGGGCTGGATTTGAAGACGCTGGGGCTGGATATGGATCTGGATAAGGTGCTGTAGCATTGTAAATTGAACCCTTGAAGTGAAGATTTCGTGTCATCCATACGCCCACGTGGTCAAAAGAGATGCAGGGGAACGGCACGCCTGCCAAGGGCTCATGAAGTGCGAAAAAGCAAATACGACCGACAAAACCGTCTTGTGCATGCAAGGCGGTTTTCTTATGCCCCAAAGGAGGAACAATGAAGACTGTTAATGTTTTAGGACGCGATTACACGATCGACTTTCGCACGGAAAGCGAGGACGCAAAGCTCAAGGAATGCGGCGGCTACTGCGATTATTCGTGCGGCGAGATCATCATTGAAAAGGTGCAGGACGATGTGATGAACATGCGCGATCTGGATAAAATTGCGCGGCAGAACATCCGTCACGAGCTGATTCACGCATTTGCGTATGAAAGCGGGCTTGCGGTAAACAGCCCGTGGGCGTTCAACGAGGAAATGACGGACTGGGTAGCAATTCAGTTTCCCAAGATGCTCGCGGTCTTTACGGCTGCGGAAGCGATGAACTAATTCACGGCAACACGCCGCTTGCGATCTGATCAATCGGGGGCGGCTTTGCATAGGCGCTGCGTTTTTGGACGCATGCGCTTTTTTCTGCGCTGATCACGCGGAAATTACTCCAAAGCCGGACGCAACGGCCTAAACTGCGGAAGAGCCGACGGGCGATAAACGGAAAGGAGAACCTCATATGAAGACTTATACGGATATGGAGATTTTTAACCCCAATCAGCCGGAACAGAAGCCCTTTACGCTGAATCTTCAGCTTTTCGGCGAGGATGGCGCCGATCCGAACCTCGGCGGCGACAATGCCGGCCAGAGCATGGAAAAGCAGACCGAGACCCAGCCCCGCATGTATACGGAGGAAGAGGTCAAGGCGAAGCTCGACCACCACATGGCGCAGTATCGCAAGAGCGAATCCAAGCGCATCGAACAGGCGCGCGAGGAAGCCCGCAGCGAGGCGGAGAAGCTGGCCAAGATGAACGCGGAGCAGCGCGCGGAGCACGACCGGCAGGAGGCCGAACGGGCCGCAAAGGCGCGCGAGGATGAAATCACCCGCCGCGAGGCGGAGCTGACGCGCCGCGAGCTGAAGGCGACCGCAATGGACGAGCTGGCCAAGCGCAAGCTGCCGGGCGGGCTTCTGGACATCCTCAACTATTCCGACGCGGACGCGTGCAGCGCGAGCATTGCGACCGTGGAAAAGGCATGGCGCGAATGCGTGCAGCAGGGCGTGGACGAGCGCCTCGCGCAGTCCGGCGTGTCGCTGAAGACGGGCGGAAGTCCCGACTATGCCAACATGAGCGACGCGGATTATTATGCCGCAACCTACAAACCCGGCGGAAACAAGTAACCGCCGCAACTATGAAAGGATGATTACATTATGGCGAATGAATTCCTGACTCTTCAGTCTATCGCGAGACGCGCGCTTCCGCGCCTGGTGGAGAACCTCGTGTTCCCGAACCTGTGCTATCGCGATTTCTCCGAGACCTTTACCGACCTGGGCGACACGATTCAGGTGCGCAAGCCCAACGTGCTCGTAGCCAAGGATTTCGACGAATCCAGCGGCGTTGAGTATCAGGACATGAAGGATTCCAGCGTGCTGGTTAAGCTCGACAAGCTGGCGACGGTGGACGCGAAGGCGAGCGCGATTGAAACTGCGGTCAACATCGACGACCTCGATCGCATCTTCATCGAGCCCGCGGCCGTTGCGCTGGCCGAAAAGATCAACGCGGAGGGCCTTGCGCTGTACAAGGATATTCCCTATGCCGTCGGCACTGCGGGCACGACTCCGAACTCCCTTGCGGCGTTTGCGGATGCGCGCATGGCGCTGAACGTCAATAAGGCCCCGGCGACCGGCCGCGTGGGCGTATGGAGTCCGGAAGCGGACGCGAAGTTCACGCAGATTCCCGCGCTTGTCAACGCCGAGAAGTCCGGCACGGTTCAGGCGCTGCGCGAGGGCTCGATCGGCCGCGTATTCGGCATCGACAACTACATGGCGCAGGGCGTAAAGCAGCATGAGAGCGGCATTACCGCCTCGGAAGGCGTGAAGCTGTCCGCTTCCGCTGCGGCGGGCGCGACCACGATCGGTCTGACCGGCACTGCGCTGACCGGCAAGCTCGTGAAGGGCGACGTGCTGACCATTCTCGGCAGCACCTACGTCGTAACCGAGGATACCGCCGCGGCGAGCAGCAACGCGATTGCGAACGTGAAGATTTATCCGGGCCTCAAGAAGGCCGGAACGACCGCGACCAATGTCACGATCGCCGCGAGCCATTCGGCGAACCTCGTGTTCTGCCCGATGGCGTTTGCCTATGTCACTCGCCCGCTGATCAATCCGGACGGTCAGGGCGTGCAGAGCTATGTAACGAGCCTCAACGGCATTTCCCTGCGCGTGACCAAGGGCTACAACCAGCAGTACAAGCGCTCCATGTATTCCATGGACGTGCTTTACGGCTACAAGACCATCTATCCCGAGCTCGCCGTGCGCGTGATGGGCTAAGGCCATGGCCGTCAACAGCGATTATGTGCGCGAGCGCCTGACCGCGTACATTTACCCGCGCGCCCCGTCCGACGAGGCGCAGGAAGATGCGTTCGAAAACGCCGTAAACGCGCAGGTGGAGTATGAGAGCGAAAACGAAACGATCGCCGCGCCCTCCGGGGTTGCGGCGATCTCCAACGACGGCGTTTCCGTATCGTTCGAAGCCTCGCGCGTGACTGGCGGCGCGTATTCCATTCACACGATCGCCCCGGCGGCATATGCGTATCTGTATAACGCGGGCCTGATTCGCCATGCGCTGCCGGTTGCAAGGAGGCTGTGATATGCTGCTGCCGTTTGGAGACAAGGATGTAACACTCCTGCACAAGGCCGAATCCGGCTACACGCGCCATGCGCTGACCGGCTGCAGCTGGACGGACACCGATGCGCATACCCTGAACGGGAATGTGATTCAGCATACGCTGGAAACCACCTGCCGCATCCCTGCGTTCGACCAGCAGAAGCCGAGGCCGGGCGACGTGCTGATTTTGGGCGACGTAGCCGTTCAGGCGGCGAGCGAAATCGCGCTGATGAAGGAGCTGGAACGCGTGCGCGGCGAGGGCTATTCCGCCTTTCGCGTGCAGCGCGTGAAGGACAATTCGCAATCCGGCATACTGGCGCATTACGCCGCATCGGGGGAATAGCGATGAATATCACGCTTGAAATCGAAAGCATCGATATCCCGGTAAAAAAGCTGAACAGCAGGGTGCAGAACGATCGCGGGCTGTGGACGTATGCTGCGGAGAAATGGTATGAGCTGTACAAGCAATACGTGCCGTTCCGCGAGGGCGTATTGTACAACACCGTGTCGATTACGCCCAAGCAGATCGAGCACACGGCCCCGTATGCGCATTATCAGTATACCGGCGTGGTATACGGCCCGAACATTCCGATTCGCGAGCACGGCAGGATCGTTGGCTGGTTTTCCCCCGTTTCGCCGAAGCATGCGACGGATAGGGAGCTCAAGCACTACCGCGGGCAGCATCTCAAGGCCGCAAAGGAATGGGATAAGGCCGCGGAGCCGACGCAGGGGCCGAAGCTGGTGGGCCAGATTCAGGCGTATATCGATGCAGGGAGGCTGAATTTGAATGATTGACAGTATCCCGGCCGGACTGTGGGAATGGTTTAAGAGCTGCGAGCGAATTACGCGGCTCTTTTTCAATTTTTCCGACGATCAAAACGAATCGACTGCGATTTCCCCCTCCGGCGACACGCTTCTCGAGGATTATATCGACGGTAGCCAGCGCAGACAGTACGCGTTTGAAGTCGTGCGTTTTCTGCCCGCCACCGAGGAAGCGAACGATCCCGGCAATGTGGAAATGATCGAGGATGTGGAAAGTCTCGTGGAATGGGTGCGCGCGAAAGACGCTGCGGGCGAGTTCCCCGAGCTTCCGAGCGGCTGTTTTGCGGATGGCGTGCAGACGCTCGAGACCTCGACCGGCTACGTTGCCATGCAAAGCGAGGGCAAGGCAAAATACATGCTGCCGTTCGCGCTGACCTATATCAAAGGAGTGAATTCATATGGCTGAAACCAAAATCACGAAAAATCAGGTGATCCCGTTTCTGGACGTCTCCGGAACGATCAACACCGAAACCCACACGCCGGAATGGGCGCGCATCGACCGCTCTACGATCTTTGATCTGGCGCTGAATCCGAATTCGCAGGAGACGGATTACATCAGTCTCGAAGCGCCGATCGAAGAGGTGGACAAGTACAAGCCCGAGCTTCCGCAGGAAATCGCGCTGTATCGCGGCAACAAGATCTATGATTTCGTGGAGCAGATGGTCATCGACCTGCCGATCGGCGACGCGATTCGCGTGCCCGCGCTGATCTGCTTCCCGCCGAAGCCCGGCAGCGGCTCTTCGGCCACGATCGCCGCATGGCAGGTGCTCGATTGCCGTCTGCTGCTGAGCAATTACAACAGCGTCGACGGCAAGATCACGTTTACGCTCAAGCTCGGCGGCGACATCGACAAGGGCACCGCCACGATCACCGGCGGCGTGCCCTCGTTCACCAAGGCGGCATAACCATGCTGCGCCCGAATCTGGCGCAGGACGCGCCCCCGACCGCGCTGACGATCGGGGGCGTAGATTATGCGATTAACGTTGATTTCAGGGCGTGGATCGGCGTTATTCACCTGCTGCGCGATCTGATTTCAGCGCCCGAAACGATTGAACAGGCGATGCACAATGTTGAGACGATCGACCAGATTGAGACGATCGTGTTTGGCCATCGCATTCCGCAGCCCGCGAGCGACGTGTTAAACGCCGTAATCGACTTTTCGGCGGGCTATCCCGCGCCGCCTGTGGGCGAAGGAAGCGAAAGCGCCGCGCAGACCTATTCGTTCGAATGGGATTTGAATTACATCGTGATCGCGATTCAGACGCAGTTCGGCATTGATCTGACCTACAGGCGCGAGAAACCGTTCCATTGGTGGCTGTTCCTGCTCTATTTCCGCGCGCTGGCGGGCGATCACTATATCCTGCGCCTGATGGAGATTCGCGGCTATGCGGGCAAGGACAATGATCTGAAGAGACAGGCGCGGCGATTCGCCCTGCCGCGCGAAATGACGGCGGACGAACAGGCGACGCTCGACGCGTTCAACGCGCTGTTCGACGCGCCGGAGGGGGCTACGCCCGCGGAGACGACTTCCCAAGCTGCTGAATGAGCGCGCGCTGGAGCACCTGAGAGAAGTTCACGTTGTTTTCGAGCGCTGCGGCGTTCAGCCACGCGGGCAGCGTAACCGTTCTGTTTACGCTCTTCGTCTCCTGCGCCATGCGGACGGACGGCATGTATACATCGACAAGCACGGCCCGCTCGCCGTCTGCAAGCGGCACGTTCATCAGCGGAGTCGGCGCAGGAATCGGTTCTCCGTCCTGCTCAAGCCCATACAGCACGCATCCCAGCAGGTCGCGCGCGGAAGAAAGCGCGTCGGCGTCGTTTTCGCCGCTGGTTGCTACGTCCAGATCAGGGAAAACGACCGCGATATCCTCGCCCGGGGCCTGAGAGAACACGGCGGGATAAAAATAGCGTTCGGGGAGCTTCATGGATAACACCTCCTGATAATTTGTAAGGGGGAGAAATCGGGGCTTATCTGAATTTAAGCCCCGACTGGCGCTCGATGCTGTCCAGCGTTTTGCGCGGTATGCCCTTGCAGGGATGCTTTACGGTTACGCGCCCCGGCTTTACCGGATGCTTGAATTGCCGGTGGCTGCTGCCGTTCCCCTTGAGTTCATACCAGCCGTCCTCAATTAACGCTTGAATGACCTCGCGCGATGAGTATGTCCTCATTTCGTCCCCTCCTTACAAGAACATTATAACACATACAATTATATTTGTCAATAGCTAAAATCCGAAATGAGGTGAGAAATTGGCTGGCGGCAGTGTAAAAATTCGCATTGACGGCGATTCCAGCGGATATGAAAGCACATTAAAGAGCGTAGCGCAAAAGACGAAGGCCGGGCTTGCGGATGTAAAGGCCGGTATCGACATGGCCTCGGCGGCGCTGACGAAGTTCGCGAACGTTGCCAAGCAGGGTATCAATTATAATGCCCAGATCGAGCAATTGCAGACCTCGTTTGAGGTCATGACCGGCAGCGCGGACAAGGCGGCGGAGACGGTGCGGCGGCTGCGAACGATGGGCGCGGAAACGCCGTTTGAGACGGCCGATCTCGCGAGCGTGACGCAGCTGCTGATGCAGTACGGCTTTACGGCGGACGACGCGCTCGAGAAAATGAGCATGCTGGGCGATATCGCTCAGGGCAACAAACAGGCGATGGTTTCCATTGCGACCGGCTACGCGCAGATGTCGAGCGCCGGAAAGGTCAACCTGCAGGATATCAAGCAAATGATAAATGGAGGATACAATCCCCTGCAGGAAATCTCCGAGCGTACTGGCGAATCGATGGCCTCGCTTTACGATCGAATCAGCGATGGCACGATGGCGATCAGCGAGATCACCGAATCGATGAAATACGCGACCAGCGAGGGCGGCAAGTTCTATCAATCGATGGAAAAGCAGTCGAAGACGCTTTCGGGCCAGCTTTCCACGCTTAAGGACAACGCAAACGAGCTGCTGGGCAGCATTACCAGCGGCATGAGCGAGGATCTGGCGCAGTCGATGCTTCCGCTGGCGAACGAGATGATCGGCAAGCTGCAGGAGGCGTTTACAAGCGGCGGCACGGACAGATTGATCAGCACGGCGACGGACATGATTCCCGATCTGCTGAGCATGATGACCGGCAAGCTGGAGGAAGGGCTTTCCGGCCTTGCCAAATGGGCCCCGAAGGGCGTTCAGGCGCTGATGAAGGCCATTCCCGGCGCAATCAAGGCGAACACGAGCGCGATTCCGCAGATCACGAGCGCAATGTTCGACGTGGCGAGCGTCGTTGTGCGCGATCTGGTGGGCATGCTTCCGGAGCTGGTTCCGGAGCTGGCGGAGGGCGTAATCGGCACGTTTGAATCCATTGTGACCGGCGGTCTGAACGTCGTGGAAGGGCTGTATGACGGCATCGAACAGGCGATGCATCAGGGGCAGGAAAAGATTGCCGGGGTGTGGGTGGACGCGGAAAAGGTCGCGAAGCATAACCTCCGGATCGATTTCTCGCTGGTTGCGGATACCTCCGGCGCGAAATCGAAGATCGAATCTGCA
>ERZ1034920.1543-NODE-1543-length-14524-cov-15.511162_pt1 | contig 14524 bp, 9 predicted proteins | sample MGYA00520688_ERZ1034920 | MGnify/ENA primary metagenome ERZ1034920 (study PRJEB33766, sample SAMN09781785) | gut metagenome | biome: gut microbiome | host: Homo sapiens | place: Madagascar | study: EMG produced TPA metagenomics assembly of the PRJNA485056 data...
AATTTTACATTTAATTAAACCTTCCGCTCGGGCAAAATATGTTTTTATTATTACATACTATCTTCCCGAACCGGGTGCAGCGACACGCTGCCGATCAATCTGTTTTTTGATTTTGTCAAAGGTTACACCGTATTTTTCGGCAATGTCTTTGGCATAGCTTACACCTTGAGGCGGAGCGATGAAAACCTTGAACGAACGCTGTCCGTTTTCGACACCTGTCACCAGACTTTCGACCTTGCTGTCGCCCTTTACGGTTGTGTTCACCTCGTCAAGATTGCGAGCCAAATCGTGCATATGGGTATTAAAAATCGCCCTTGTGCCGAGATAGCGCATTGATTTGACAACATCACGGGCAATGTACAAGCCCTCGGCAACATTGGTTGTTGCAAGGCTTTCGTTGAGCAAAAGCAGACTGTAACGGCTTGCCGAGGAGAAAATTTCGGCAAGTCTTTTGCTTTCTTCACCGAGTCTGCCGAGGTCAACGGTATCGTTTTCATCGGCAGGAAAATGCGTAAAAATGCTGTCGCACGGGCTGAATTTCATCTGCGTTGCAGGAACATATATTCCGTTCTGAGCAAGCAGAAACGCAAGTCCGACCGCCTGAGTAATCGTGGTTTTACCGCCACGGTTCGGACCTGTCAGAATGTAAATTCGCCTGTCATCGTTAAAATCAATATCGTTTGTGACAATATCCAAATTCTCACCGTTTGCCGATTTTATGCCGAGTTTGAGGTTGTAAACATCTCTAAGACAGCAGTTTCTGTCCTCTTTCGGCAAAACTTCTGCCTTGCACAGCGGAAGATTTTTCTTTTTCATCTTATCACAAAGCTCTGCAAAGCGAATATAAAAAATGATTTCGGGCATAAGCGAAACGAACGAGTAGCCGTTGACATTGACATATCTGTTGAGCATTGATTTTATGTCATTTACGGTTCTGCGGAGGATATCGGTCACAACATTTTTGAGTGCGTCCGACATAGGATCTGCGCCGGTCAGCGAGCTGTTCATAGTGTGGTTTACATCCTGCTGAGCGCCCACAACAAACTGTCCCAGCCCGAACTGCGAGGTTGACGGATTGGACGGATGAAAGCTTAAAAATCCCGAAACATCGTTGCCATGGTGCAGTTCGCTGTCACGGTTTGTAAACTTCATAAATCTTTTGAGAATACCGCTGTCGGTAAATTCTTTGTCATTGAGCGAGATTACACCCACACTCTTTGGGCGGAGCAAATCATCAAGATTCACACCGAGGGTAATGCTCTTGAGCTTTTGAGCCTTTGCAAGCGTATCTATTATATCCTTTTTTAGTTCGGGAAAACCGCTGTCATTGTAAATTGACTGAACATTTTTCTTGAGCTCAAGCAGCCCCTGCGACTTTACTTCAATTGTTTCAAGCGTGTTTTTTATTCTTGTAATGCAATCGACATAGCCGTCCATTTCACGAAGTCGGTTTACAAGCTGCCAAAAGGAAGATGCCTCGGTATCCTTTTGAAAGCGCTCAATTTCACGCAAATCGTTCAGCTTTACAAGGAGTGCGGATAGATCATCACGAAGTTTCGGAAAACGAAGAAAATCCTCAAAAACATCGCAACGATATTTTATAACTTCCTCGTCATCCGTAATATTTATCAGCAGCTGCTTTATGCTGTTGCGTTCATACTGCTCTTTGGTGAGAGCGTCACATATATAATCAACCGACAAATCATTCAGCGCCTCTTTGTTGAGAGTTCTGTAGGATGCATTTGAATTTGTCGGGTGTAATAAGCTGAAATTTCCCATAATTCACCGCCGAAAAAATTTGCCGTATAACGGCTTTAATTGAATGATAGCACAAAAAATTTTTGTTTTCAACCGACAAATCGAAAATTTGCACTTTGGCTGATTGTGTGATATCATAGCTTTGGAGCAGATTGCTCTCAAAACCAAAATAACGGTCGGGAGGATTGACTTATGGATAAAAAGATGCTTGACAGAATTAACGAGCTTGCAAAAAAGAAAAAGGAACAGGGACTTACCGAGGCTGAGCAAAAAGAACAGAAAGAGCTGTACAAAATTTATCTCGGTGAAATCCGCACACAGTTCAACGCAACACTGGACAATGTAAGCGTTGAAGAAAAGGACGGCACTGTAAAACCGTTCAAAGAGGCATACAAAAAGCCGTATGACAAAAACTGATTTTGTCATTCAAACAGAAGTCATGCGAAAATTTAATTACACAGTCAAACAAAAAAGCAGTTCCGATTTTGGAACTGCTTTTGTTTTATAAAGTTATTTAATTACTTGTATCTTCTTCCGCCCTTTTGGTTGTTCTTTGGAAGCTGAATTTCGGCAGTATCGTACTTACTGCGTCTTTCGGACTTTCTGCCTGAAGATGAGTAATCATCGGCATAATCATCGTTACTGCTGTAACGCTGTGGCTGTGCAGATTTGCTCTTTGGAGCGTTACTTCTGCCGCCAACCGTAACTCTCTTCTTTCTGTTGAGAACAGTTGAAATTACAAAGTACACAATGCCTGCAACACCGAGTGAGAGTAAAACGAGTGAAACATAGAACATCCAATGACCGTTGTCGCCCTTGCTGTTATTGTTCTTGATGAAGTTAAAGTCATCACCGTCAGAACTCGATGTGTCGGTATTTTTAAGATTTTTTGCGATATCCGACCAGTCGTTGCTTGAAAGAGTTTTTTCGTCAATGTTATCGTCAGACTTGATGAGCGACGCTGACGGAGCAGTATTTGACGGAGCAACATAGGACTGACCGCCGCCTACATATGACGGCTCAGAGTAGTAGTAAGTCTGACTGCTGCTGTAATTATTGTCATAACTATTATTGTTGTTGTAATCGTAGCTGCTGTCATAGTTATAGTTGTTGTCATATGACGAATCACTTGACGAATAGCCGGGATCTACATATGATGAGCTGTCCGACGAGTCCGGATACACAGGATCGGGCTGTGGCTGTGGCTCCGGCTCAGGCTCCGGTGAGGGTTCCGGTGATGGTTCCGGTTCGGGCTCGGGTTCCGGCTCTACGGGATCAACAATAACGCTTGAATCTCCGCCGGGATCAACCTCCTCACCGACTGCCGATACGGAAAAGCTCACAGCAGAAATGCTCAAAAGTGCCGTCAGAAAAATTGCGCAAAGCTTTGAATGTTTTTTCATAAAAGCCCCTTTCTTCAGAATAATCTGAAAATGCGTCTGTTGTATGTCCGATATCAATTACTTTGAGCTTTTATCGGATGCCGATGTTGTTGACGCCGATGTTGTTGGCTCAACCGCAACGAAGAAGAGTTCGGGCTTATACTTGTCAATAACCGAAGTGTTTTCTTCATACTTGAGTTTCTCTGCAAGACTGTCAATGTACTTTGAAAATTCGTCTGACTTCATTGACGCAAGAACACCGGCTCTGTTTGATTCGTTGCCGATATAGCTGTCAACATCCTTGTTGACGTCTTTCTTATAAACGAGATAGTAGATTGCGCTGTCGCCGCTGCCAACCTTGAGAGTTTCAGCCTTGCCTGTTTTAAGCTTGCCGATAGCCTCTTTAAGCTCGTCACCGATTGAGCTCTTGTCGAGAACTTCTACATTTGAAACAGAAGAATCTGTTCCCGAACCGCTTGACTTCTTGTATGATGCAATAACATCATCAAAAGAACCGCCCTTGTTAAGGTCATTCTTGTAACCGTTAAGCTGATCCTCAACCTTCTTGATTTCCTTGTCGCTCATTGCAACATTCTTTGATGAACCTGCCTCATCTTTTGTTGATGTATAAAGGTTCACTGGAAGATATGAGTAGTCCGTATAGTTTTCCTTGAAATACTTTGTAAGGTCGGCGTCGGAAACTTCCTTTGAACCGCCCTTGCCGTAAACTGCTTTGAAGAGAGCCTCATACTTTGTGTTGTAGATAGTTGTGCAGTATGCAAAGCTGTCGAGTGAAACACCGTACTTTTCATACTGCTTCTTCATCGGCATTACATAACCCTGTGACGCATACGGGCCGACATTCCAGTATGATTCAGCCTGACTTGTTGCGGAATCAAGAGTTGCCTGACCGATGTTTACATTTTCCTTTTTAAGCTGTTCGTCAACTACGAGGTAGCTGAGGCACATTTTCTTAGCCTGATCTTTAATCCACTCTCTTGCAACCTGCTCGTTGCCGTCATCGTCCTTGATTTTTTCATCAAGCCACTTGTCAGATGTCGAATCATAATCGTCAAGCTTTTTAGCAAATGACTCAGCCTGACTGTAAGCTGCATTGAGTGAGTAGATATAAACGCCGATGGCAAGCTCGTTGTCGCTTGTCTTATACGACCATTCTTTGTTAAGAGTTGTGGGTGTACAACCTGCAATTGCAAAAACCGAAAACATCATAACAATTGCAAGTAAAAATGAACCAACCTTGATATTAGGCTTCATAGTTTTTTACCGTCCTTCTGAAAAATTAAATGCAAAGTGTCCTGCAAACACACTTTCACAGGATAATGTACCTTACGATTATACACAAAAAAATCGTCATTGTCTACATTTTTATAAAATTTTGTTGAGAATTTCCACCGAAAAACAGCATTTTTGTAGTTTCGGGAGGTTTTTTCTTAACAAATTACGGTTTCATGCCGTAAAATTACTGCACACCGAAAATTTTGGTGAGGATTTCAAGCGGAGCGGAACTGTTTTTGCACTCAACCGCAACGCACGGTTTTGCTCCGGCAACAAGCTTTGCCTTTCCGCCCAAAGCAATGAGCAAGTCGGCAACCTGAGGGGATTTGAGTTCGTTTACAAAGAGCATGAGTGTTGTGCCGTTCTGTCTGATTTCGTAAATGCCCATTGAGTAAGCCTTGTTACGCACAAGGGCAATGTCGATAAGTCCGAGAACCGAGTTCGGAATCTTGCCGAACCTGTCCTGCAACTCGTCAATAACATCGTCTGCGTCCTCGTTACTGCGGATATCGGCAATTCTGCGGTAAACATCAAGACGAAGTGTAAGACTTTCAACATAGCTTTCGGGAATATGAGCGTCAACCGAAATATCAATAAGACAGTCGAGGTCTTTTGTGACATTCTGCTCGCCCTTTTCCTCGCTTACTGCCTCATCAAGAAGCTTTAGGTACATATCGTAACCGACCGATTCCATATGCCCGTGCTGCTGTGCGCCCATAATATTGCCCGCACCACGCAGTTCAAGGTCACGCATTGCAATGCGGAAGCCGCTGCCGAATTCTGTAAATTCCCTGATTGCGGCAAGCCTTTTCTGCTGAATCTCCGTGAGAACCTTGTTCCGTCTGAAGGTAAAGTAGGCATATGCCCTTCGTGAGCTTCTGCCCACACGGCCTCTGAGCTGATGCAACTGCGAAAGTCCCATACAGTCAGCATTTTCTATAATAAGGGTGTTGGCATTCGGCAAATCGACACCCGTTTCGATAATTGTTGTACAGACAAGCACATCAATCTCCTGTTCAAGCATCTGTCGCCAAACTTCGCTGAGTTCGCCCTCTTTCATTTTGCCGTGACCGATTGCGATTTTTGCCTCGGGAACAGCCTCCTGAATTTTTGCGGCACATGAAGAAATTGTTTCAACATTGTTGTGAAGATAGAACACCTGACCGCCACGGCGGAGTTCACGGCGGATTGCCTCGTTGATAACCGCATCATCGTGTTCAAGCACATAGGTCTGAACAGGCTGACGGTTTGTCGGTGCTTCTTCGATAACGCTCATATCACGCAGACCGCTCATCGCCATATTGAGGGTTCTCGGAATAGGAGTAGCCGAGAGCGTAAGCACATCGACATTTTTGCACAGTTCCTTGAACCTCTCCTTTTGGGCAACACCGAAACGCTGTTCCTCATCTATGATTGCAAGTCCGAGGTCACGGAATTCAACATCCTTCTGCACAAGTCTGTGAGTTCCGACAATCATATCAATTTCTCCTCGCTTTAGCTTTTGGAGAATTTCTTTCTGCTGTTTTGCTGTACGGAATCTTGAAAGCAGTTCCACACGAACGGGATAGCCCTCAAAACGCTTGATTACCGTCTGATAATGCTGCCATGCGAGGATTGTTGTGGGGCAGAGCAATGCGCATTGCTTTGAATCTGCAATACACTTAAAAGCGGCACGGAGTGCAACCTCTGTTTTGCCGAATCCGACATCACCGCAGAGAAGTCTGTCCATTGGCGACGAACGCATCATATCATGCTTGATTTCCTCACAACAACGCAGCTGGTCGGGAGTTTCGTCATATTCAAAGCTGAGTTCAAAATCTCTCTGCCACTCGTTATCTGCCGAAAAGGCATAGCCCTTGGCTTTCATACGCTGTGAGTAAAGCTCAATAAGCTCCTTGGCAATGTCCTTGACAGAGGTTTTAACCCTTGCCTTTGCCTTTTGCCAGTCGCCCGAACCGAGTCGGTTTAGCTTAACCCTTGAATCCTCTTTCGGACCTATATATTTTGCAACCATATCAAGCTGTGTGACAGGCACATAAAGCACATCGCCCTTTGCGTAGTCAATCTTGATATAGTCCTTTATAACTCCGTGAGTATCAATTTTTCTTATACCGCCGAACACACCGATACCGTGAACATTGTGTACAACATAATCACCGGGGGCAAGCTCGGAAAGGCTGTAAATTTCCTGTCCCGTCTTTTTCTTCTTCTTTTTGGACTTTTCGGGACGGTACGAAACCTGACTGTAGGTTATTGCAAAAAACTTTTGTGACGGATACTCAAAGCCCGCACTCAATGCACCCTGCATAACAAGCAGTTCGCCCTTTGAAATCTTATCCGCACCCTCGCTGTAAACAGCGTTTATGCCGTCTGCGTTAAAGGTGTCACAAAGATTTTTGGCGGCTCTTTCTGTTCCTGCAAAGATAACGCCCTTGCTTTCGGGGGTAAAAAGTCCGTCAACATCTTCTTTCAGCTGTTTATACGAACCGCCCCATGCCGAGAGCTGTTTGGTTGAAAAGCTGATGATTTCCGACAGCTTGATAGGCATACTGCCGTGAACAAAGTTTTCAAGCACGATTGTTCCGTGACTTTGCAAAAACTCGGTACATTCGTTGAATGTGAGCGCAAAGCGGTCAAAGCCTCTGCAAAGAGTTCCGTCCTCAAAACCTTGCATAAGTGTTTCATTGCTGATAAAGTCCATTGACTTTCCCCGTTCCTGAATTGCAGTAAATTCGGACGCAAAAACGAGGGTGTTTCTGTCGAGATAATCAAAAAGCGACTCGGGTTTATCGTAAATCTGATTGATAAATTTGTCCGCATTGGCAATCATTGCACCGCTGCGGATAAGCTCTGCCTCTGAAAAAAGTTTTTCCTTGGCTTTGGCGCTGTTCTTGGAACGGAGGAGCTTTGCCTTGTGTTCAATTTTATCTGCTAGGGCGGCTCTGTCCTCAATTACGATTTCGGTTGAGGGCGAAAGCGTAATTTTGTCAGCCTTTTTAAATCTTCTCTGTGTTTCAATGTCAAAATAGCTGAGGTCGGTAATTTCATCGCCCCAAAATTCACATCTCACGGGATAGTCGCTGTCGGGCATAAAGAAGTCGAGAATACCGCCTCTCAGCGAAAACTGACCGCTGCCCTCTACCGCATCAAAGCGTTCGTAGCCGAGCAGAGTAAGTGCCTTTGTCGCTTTTTCAAGCGAGAGCTCCCTGCCCTCTTCAAATTCAATAACCGACTGTTCAAGCACATTTCTCGGAACGGTAAGCTGTGCCGCCGCATCAACACACGCAATTGCAACATCGCATTCATGATTGATAAGCTTGAGCAAAACTTTAAGTCTTGCGTGCTCGTACTCGTGCGAACGGCTCTGAAAGTCAAGAAAGTTGAAGTCACGCACGGGATAAACATAGGCACGAAGTCCCATGCACGAAAGGTCGTTACACAGGGTTTGCGCCTCTTTTTCATCGGAGGCAAGACAAAATGCCGTGACGCCCTTGAGGCGGCACAGCGCATAGATGATATTTGATTTGTTAATTGTTGAAAGTCCCGAAGCACAGACCGTTCTGCCCGGCTTGACATTCTTTTCAAGCGTTTTGAAAACGGGTGACTCTTTGAGGACATCAACAAGAAAGTTGAGATTATTCATTTCTTTGTCCCTTTTCAGTTGAACAAATTCATAGCACGGTCGGTTTTGCCGTCAATAATCAGCTCGATTGCTTTTTCGGCATTGTCAAAAATTTCATCAAGCTTTTTCATTTCATCGGGAGTGAACTTTGAAAGCACCCAGTCGGCAAGGTCCCAGTCGGGATTTGGCTTTGCGCCTATGCCAACCTTGATGCGGGGGAATTTATCGCTTCCGCTGAGATAGATGATACTGCGCATTCCCCTTTGACCGCCGTCACTGCCCTTTGAACGGATACGCATTTTTCCGACATCAAGCGAAATGTCATCAAAAATTACAATGACATTTTCGGGAGGAATTTTGTAGAAGTTCATCGCCTCAACAACTGCCTGACCGCTGTTGTTCATATATGTTGTGGGTTTCATCAGCATAACTTTTGCACCGTTTACAGTGCAAGTGCCGATAAAGCTTTTGTATTTTATTTTGTTCACATCACAACCGAGCTTATCGGCAATGCGGTCAATTGCAAGCCAGCCTGCGTTGTGACGAGTGTTTTCGTATTTTCTGTCGGGGTTGCCGAGTCCCACTACAATGTACTCGATTGAACCCGTTGATTTGTTTTTTCCGAACATATCCGTTTTCCTTTTATTTATATTATATGTATTCTGAAATTTAAATTAACCTTTTCCGAAGCTTACAACAACCCAGTCATCGTTGCCGAGATGATAAGGATTTCCGCAATACGGGCAGTTGCGTTCTCTTGTTGCGTCAAAGCTTGCACCGCAGCTTTTACAGGTTACTTTTTTCATTGTGAAAACTCCGTCATCCATGGCGTTCACACTTCTGCAAACGGTAAGTCTGAACTTTTCGTTTTTAACCCTAAATGAAGAATTTTTGTTTTTCACGGTCGTTGCGTAAACGGTCATATCAACATAGCAACAGCCGTTTGTGACATTGAATGAATTAAGCTTTGACACTCCTCTGTACTTGATGTCAACAATATCTCCGAAAGGATTTTTCATCGGATTGCCCTCATAGACTGCGAGGTTTGTGTAATCATCGCTGAAAATCATAATTTTGAGCAAAGCAAGCACCTTGCCGATAAAGTATTCATATGAGAAGTTGGGATTAACCTCTTTCATAAGCCACGGAAGTCTTTTCTGACAATTGAAGTGCGGACCTATCATAGGAATGCTCTTTGCCGCACCGACAAAAAGTCCAAAAAGCGTTTTTAATGCCCATGCAAGGTACCCCACAAAAAGTCCGCCGAGCAGTACGGGGATTGCTCTTATGCCGATTTCATAGACCATATTTGCGGTTGCGGGATCAAAAGTTCCGTCCTTTACAACCACCCATACCGTAAATGCCGCAACGGCGGCAATTCCGCCGAGAAGGTACGGCGCAAGCACCTTTTTCGTTGACTTGTTCGCAAGCGAATAGGTTTTTACAAAGTAGAAGTTTGTAACCTTCGGGAACAAATCGTCCATAATAAAGCGAGTTCCGCAGTTTTTACAACCGTTGAGAAGCTCTCTTACGCTGCTTACCGCACCGCAGTTCGGACACGAACACGCAACCTCGGAATTTTGGTTTTCAAGCCTTGTAATCATTGTGTAGAAGAAAAATCTGTCCTTGATTTTTTTCTTTTTCTTTCCGTCTTTAAAGTATTTCTCCGTGACCTCATAAGTCTTTGTCGCAATGTTACTCTTACATTCGCCCATATCGTAGGCAGTACAAGCATTTACCGGGGTTTCATCCTTCACCGTTTCCTTATCGGTAAAAGCGGTCTGAATCCTTACACCCTTTTCGTCAAGTCTTTTCTTCTGTAGGTCAAGCGCAAAGTCGAGGTCGATTGACGCAATATCCGGATTTTTGCCCTCATTGCACCACAATTCGTACTCATCGACAAAGCGGTTCATTATTTTATTATCTGAATCGGAGCCGTAAACTATACCAAACAAAATTAAATCACCCTCACATATTGTACCGTTTTATTCCTGAAAAATTTGCAGTAAAACAGCGAAATGGCGGGTTAGTTAAAACCCGCCTGTTTATTCACATAATTAAATTGTTCGCCTATCAACCGAAAGCGGCTGTGAACGGCTTGTCGTTGTAGATTCTTGCGATAGCCTCTGCAAATGTAGGAGCAACAGGAAGAATTGTGAACTTGTCAATCATCTTTTCCTTCGGAACAGGAATTGTGTCAAGAAGAACAACTTCTTTGATGGCACTGTTCTGGATTCTCTCGATTGCAGGACCTGAAAGAACTGCGTGAGTAGCGCAAGCGTAAACCTCTGTTGCACCGCCCTTTTCAACAATAGCGTTAGCGGCATTGCAGAGAGTACCTGCTGTGTCGATCATATCGTCAACGAGGATAACCTTCTTACCCTTAGCGTCACCGATGATGTTCATAACCTCACAAACATTAGCCTTTGGTCTTCTCTTGTCGATAATAGCAAGACCTGTGCCGATTTTTGAAGCGAAGTTTCTTGAACGAGTTACAGAACCGAGGTCAGGAGAAACAACGATATAATCATCATTTTTGCCGCCGATTTTCTCTCTCATATGGTTTGCGAGAAGTGATGCGCCCTGAAGGTGGTCAACAGGAATGTTGAAGAAGCCCTGAATCTGATTTGCGTGAAGATCCATTGTAAGCACACGGTCAGCACCTGCACAGGTGATGATGTCTGCACAAAGCTTAGCCGAGATCGGATCTCTTGCCTTAGCTTTTCGGTCCTGTCTTGCATAGCCGAAGTATGGCATAACAACTGTGATTCTTGCAGCGGATGCACGCTTCATGGCATCAATCATTATGAGCATTTCCATAAGATTGTCGTTGACGGGAGCACAGGTTGACTGAACAATAAAGCAGTCGCTGCCACGAACAGATTCGTGAAGAGAAACAGAGATTTCGCCGTCTGAGAACTGTGTACAGTCACTCTTACCAAGCGGCAGACCGAGACAGCCTGCAATTCCCTGAGCTACATCAACATTTGAACTGCCGGTGAAAATTTTAATGTCCTTACCGTGAAAATTCATTGCAATAACTCCTTTGAATTTTAATGTGTGTAGTATATGTTTACCAATGATTAACCGAGCAATTAACAGCTGTAACCCTTTGCTCTTGCAATTTCGTTAAGCTGTTCAAGCTGAGCCGGATCATTTGCACCCAGAACCGTATCACTGCACTGAGCCGTGAATGCTCCGACCTTTCTTCCGTCCTCAAGCAAAAGCTTGATTGCGTCGGGAAGATAATATTCCTTTGCACTGTTATCCGACTTGATTCTGTCGAGAACCGAAAGAAGAAGCTGACAATCAAACCAGAAACCGCCCGAGTTTACTTCATTTATTTTGAGAGTTTCCTCATCAGCGTCTTTCTGCTCAACAATTGCACGCAGATTTCCGTTTTCGTCACGGACAATTCTGCCGTAACCTGTCGGATCGTCAACCTTTGCGGAAATAACCGTTGCGGCACAATCGTTCTCAATATGAGCCTTCAGAGAATCCTCAATAGTCTTGCTGTCCATAAACGGAGCGTCGCCGTTGAGAACAACAACATTGCCGCTGTGCTTTTTAAGAAAATCCTTTGCCATCATCACAGCGTGACCTGTTCCGAGTCTTTCAGCCTGAAACACGCTTTCAACGGAAAAATCGAGGGTTGAAAGATACTCTTCGACACACTCTTTTTTAAAGCCCTTAACAACACAGATGTCGTCAATACCGGCTTTCCTTAAAGCCGACATAACCCAGCAAAGCATCGGTCTGCCGAGCACCTCCGACAATGTTTTCGGTTTGTCGGATTTCATTCTTTTGCCCTCGCCGCCTGCGAGGATAACGGCACAATTCTTCATTTTTTCTCCTTTTATCTGTGACAAAACAACAAAGATGCAGACAGTCCTGTCACAAGGCACTCGTTCATACCATAATATTATCTCACAAAAATCACAAATTTCAAGAGAAAATTACAAAAATCGGGCAAAAAAAGGCATTTTAAACGATTTATACAATATTGACAAAAATAAAACCCGTTTTTTATAAGAAAAAAGTTTGAAAAAAATATAGCTATTTTGACCAAAGTTTGTTATAATATTCGATAGGCTTATACAAGCAGGCAGGTTTTACCAAGGGGTAAGTCTGCCACAGCCGTATATCTAAATTTATTTTTTAGGAGGATTACCAGTTATGGCAAACAAATGGGTTTACCTTTTTACAGAAGGTAATGCTAACATGCGTGAGCTCCTCGGCGGTAAGGGTGCCAACCTTGCAGAAATGACAGGTCTTGGACTTCCTGTACCACAGGGCTTCACAATTACAACAGAAGCTTGTACTCAGTATTATGAGGACGGCAGAGAAATCAACGCTGAAATTCAGGGTCAGATCAACGAGTACATCGTAAAGATGGAAGAGATCACAGGCAAGAAGTTCGGCGACAAGGAGAACCCCCTCCTCGTTTCAGTTCGTTCAGGTGCTCGTGCTTCAATGCCGGGTATGATGGATACAATCCTTAACCTCGGTCTTAACGAAGATGTTGTTGAAGTTATCGCTAAGAAGTCAAACAACCCTCGTTGGGCTTGGGACTGCTACAGAAGATTCATTCAGATGTATTCCGATGTAGTTATGGAAGTTGGTAAGAAATATTTTGAAGAGCTCATCGACAAGATGAAGGCTGAGAGAGGCGTTACTTATGACGTAGAGCTTACAGCTGACGATCTTAAGGAGCTTGCAGGCCAGTTTAAGGCTGAATACAAAGAGAAAATCGGTCAGGACTTCCCTGACGATCCTAAGGAACAGCTCATGGGCGCAGTTAAGGCTGTATTCCGTTCATGGGACAACCCTCGTGCAAACGTTTACCGTCGTGACAACGATATCCCTTATTCATGGGGTACTGCCGTTAACGTACAGTCAATGGCATTCGGTAACATGGGTGACGATTGCGGTACAGGTGTTGCATTTACAAGAGATCCTGCTACAGGTGAGAAGAAGCTCATGGGTGAGTTCCTCATCAACGCACAGGGCGAAGACGTAGTTGCAGGTGTTCGTACTCCTATGCCAATCGCTAAGATGGCTGAAGAGTTCCCGGAAGCTTTCGAGCAGTTCCAGAATGTTTGTCAGACACTCGAAAACCACTACAGAGATATGCAGGACATGGAGTTCACTGTTGAAAACAAGAAGCTCTATATGCTCCAGACAAGAAACGGTAAGAGAACAGCTCAGGCTGCTCTTAAAATTGCTTGTGACCTCGTTGACGAGGGCATGAGAACAGAAGAAGAAGCTGTTGCAATGATCGATCCTCGTAACCTTGACACACTTCTTCACCCACAGTTCGATGCTGCTGCTCTTAAGGCTGCTACACCAATCGGTAAGGGCCTCGGCGCTTCTCCTGGTGCTGCTTGCGGTAAGATCGTATTCACAGCCGAAGATGCTGAAAACTGGAACGCTAAGGGCGAAAAGGTTGTTCTCGTTCGTCTTGAAACTTCACCTGAGGACATCACAGGTATGAAGGCTTCACAGGGTATCCTCACAGTTCGTGGCGGTATGACATCACATGCTGCCGTTGTTGCTCGTGGTATGGGTACATGCTGTGTATCAGGTTGCGGTGACATCGCAATGGACGAAGCTAACAAGAAGTTCACACTCGCAGGCAAGGAATTCCACGAGGGTGACTACATTTCAATCGACGGTTCTACAGGTAACATCTACGACGGCGTTATCCCAACAGTTGACGCTACAATCGCAGGTGAGTTCGGCAGAATCATGGCTTGGGCTGACAAGTACAGAACTCTTAAGGTTAGAACAAACGCTGATACACCTGCTGACGCTAAGAAGGCTCGTGAGCTCGGTGCTGAAGGTATCGGTCTTTGCCGTACAGAGCATATGTTCTTTGAAGAGGACAGAATCGCTGCATTCAGAGAGATGATCTGCTCAGATACAGTTGAAGAAAGAGAAGCTGCTCTTAACAAGATTCTTCCTTATCAGCAGGGCGACTTTGAGGCTCTTTATGAGGCACTCGAAGGCAATCCTGTAACAATCAGATTCCTTGATCCGCCGCTTCACGAGTTCGTTCCTACAGAGGAAGCTGACATCGAAAAGCTCGCAGCTGCTCAGGGTAAGAGCGTTGAAGACATTAAGACAATCATCGCTTCACTCCACGAGTTCAACCCAATGATGGGTCACCGTGGTTGCCGTCTTGCAGTAACATATCCTGAAATTGCAAAGATGCAGACAAAGGCAGTTATCCGTGCTGCTATCAATGTTCAGAAGGCACACGCAGACTGGACAGTTGAGCCTGAAATCATGATTCCGCTCGTATGCGATGTTAAGGAACTCAAGTTCGTTAAGAAGGTTGTTGTTGAAACAGCTGACGCTGAAATCGCTGCTGCAGGCATCGACCTCAAGTACGAAGTTGGTACAATGATCGAAATCCCAAGAGCTGCTCTTACAGCTGATGAGATTGCTAAGGAAGCTGACTTCT
>ERZ1034920.1549-NODE-1549-length-14482-cov-10.542109_pt1 | contig 14482 bp, 8 predicted proteins | sample MGYA00520688_ERZ1034920 | MGnify/ENA primary metagenome ERZ1034920 (study PRJEB33766, sample SAMN09781785) | gut metagenome | biome: gut microbiome | host: Homo sapiens | place: Madagascar | study: EMG produced TPA metagenomics assembly of the PRJNA485056 data...
ACTCTGAAAACAAGCTTGTAAGGGCTACTGTTCAGAATGGCGTGCTTGTTACTGATGAAAGCTATACCTATGACTATCAGGGCAACAGAACTTCTAAGACTACACATAGAAGTGACGGAGTTACTGAGTATGTAAAGTACCTCAATGACAACTCTTCGCTTACAAATGTTCTTGCAGAGATTGACTTTGATGGGTCGGTGCAGGCATACTATACCATCGGAGCTGACCTTATTTCTCAGGAACGTGACGGAAAGGTGTCTGTATATCTTTATGACGGACATGGTTCTGTTGTTGGTTTGGCAAATGAAAGTGGCGTTGTAACTGATACCTATTCCTATGATGCTTTTGGTAACTTGCTGAAATCTAAGGGTTCTACTAAGAACTGTTACCGTTATTGCGGCGAGCAGTTTGATGAGACTACGGGACTTTACTATCTGCGTGCAAGGTATATGGATACTACTACAGTGTGTTGCATTTAATGGATACTGATCCAAGTGGAAATTTGACAGTTGCAAATTAGACAGGAGGAGCGCTTTGGAAAAATGATTAAGAGGACTATTTAAAAGTATTGGTCATCATAATAGATTTCAAAAATATATTAAGCCTTATATGACAGTTAATTTGTCATATAAGGCTTTGTTTATTATGTGCATATTTATAGGCGACTATTTGTGAAATGTGTAGAGTTTATAGAAATATGTGTTACAATTTGTCGATTTTAATGTTTTATTATGTGTAAATAAAATACACAACACATTTTATATTTTGGACATATGTTATTCGTGTAGTATAAGTGTTTTGTATATCAATAATCATGGGGGAACAAGCAATGATATGAGAGAAAATTATAATGAGAATGTGTTATAACGTAGCATTATAAATAATGTTTATAAGCTATGTGTAGCCGGTTACTGGGTTGTACTGGCGTTTTTTGCGTTAATTGATATGGTTAATTAGATGGAGGAATGTTAATGGAAGGTAAAAAGGTTGTAGCAACTGCATTGGCGGCGGCAATAGCAGTGTCAGTGTCTCCTGTAAATGCAATAGATGAAAGTAAAAATAAAAACGTGACTTTGGGATATTCTGAAGATGATGAAGATAATGGCGTAATGCTGATGTCCAATGAGGATGTTGCTGTTAAAAAAATATCTGAAACTGATACAAGCATTACAATATCGTGGACTGGATTCAATAATGATAAAGTATCATATTATACAGCTGTATGCAATGGCTTAGAATCAGGTAAAATTTCAGAATGCACATATACTATCAACGGATTGACAAGTGGGTGTGAATATAGCATAGCTGTCAGGGCATATGATGAGGAAGACAAACTTATTGGATCCAGTCAAACTATTTATGAATACACAGATTGGAATGTTGCATCAGATACAGTATTAACATCAAATAAGACGGTGGCTGATTTAAACATTAACGGTGGTAATTTAAAACTTAATGGATATACGCTTACGGTTAAAGGAAATGTCTATTTGACATCCTCAACTTTATATGTTGATCAAGGCAAGTTATATATCAGCGGCAATTTCAACATGAGCAGTACAAACGGAAGCAATGGAAACTGCAGTCTCACGATGAATAAGGCAGAGGACTATATCTGTGTAAACGGAGATTTTCTTGCGTATTCGTACTCATCAAATACACTTACAGACGGAATTATTGAAGTAAAGGGTAACTTTGAGCAAAAGAAAGCATACTACGGCTACAGTAATAATTTCGCACCGAGCGGAGATCATAAGGTGATACTGAGCGGAGAAAGACAGCAGACAGTAAGCTTTGCCAGAATGGAATCTGGATTTAATATTCTTGAGCTTCAGAATTTTTCAGAGGAAGGCGTAGTATTCTCAACACCTGTGACAATAACTGAATTTATTGATAACGGCTGCAATGCAAGCTTTGCAAACGGAGAACGTTCGGGCTGGACATTGGAAGCAGATGAAACCATAGAGGGGGACCTGTTTCTTTCAAGGGGAACACTTGACCTTAACGGACATAAGCTTGTTGTAACGGGAGATCTTGTACAGTCCGGAGGAACAGTGCTTGTAAATGGAGGAGAGCTTGAGGTACAGGGAGATTACCGTGTACAGTCACTCAGCGGAAGCACATACGGCAACAGCACAGGAGTGCTTAATATGACAAATGAAGCTGATACCGTAAAGGTACTCGGCAGCTTTGTTATGCAGTCAACAGCCGATCACAGAGAAAAGCTTACAGCAGGAACACTTGAAATAGGCGGAGATCTTGTACAGAATAATGGGGCAAACAGGTACAGCTTCCATACAACAGGAACACATACGGTGGTTCTGAATGGAACACAGAAGCAGACGGTAAATATATATAATAATAGCAAGGAGAATTCGAGGCTTAATGATCTCAGGATTGCGAATACATCTGCAGAAGGCATAGATTTTGCAGAGGATGTATATGTTATCGGAGCATTATACAATACCGATTCAATGATTACCAATGTAACTAATCTGTATATATGCTCAACAACGAAATTTGCAGACGGAGCATGGAGCAATACGGCAAATTTTGTTGAAGGATACACATTAAGCGATGATCTTACAATAGATGGAGCTGTATATCTTACAGGCGGCACATTCAAGCCGGATGGGCACAGACTGAATGTCAGCGGCAGCTTTAATATGAGCAGTACAAACGGAAGCAATGGAAACTGCAGTCTCACGATGAATAAGGCAGAGGACTATATCTGTGTAAACGGAGATTTTCTTGCGTATTCGTACTCATCAAATACACTTACAGACGGAATTATTGAAGTAAAGGGTAACTTTGAGCAAAAGAAAGCATACTACGGCTACAGTAATAATTTCGCACCGAGCGGAGATCATAAGGTGATACTGAGCGGCAGAGGTGTCCAAAAAGTAAATTTTGAATCAGAAATATCAAAGTTTAATGTACTGGAAATAACCAAATCTCTTGAAACAGGTTATATTTTCAGCAGAACGCCACTTTGGAATGAGCTATTGGAGAAGAAGCCCGATGATAAGCCGCCTACTTCTCCTACAAATCTCCATATTGAACGTTCTACTTCTACGTCTATAAAAATCACATGGAATGAATCAGAAGATGAGTCAGGAATTTACTGCTATTATATTTATCGTGATGGAGAGCGGATAGGTTCCACCAGAAATTTATATTATGTTGATACAGGATTGAAGTCACATTCACAGCATCTGTATTACGTTATTGCATGTGACATTGATGGAAATATGTCCGAAAAGAGCGATATTATAGAGGCAGCGACAGATGCTGATGAATATGCCCCTACACAGCCTGCAAATCTTACAGCGGTAGTTAAGGGTGATAGTACTATTTATCTTTCATGGATCGCATCAAGCGACAATGTTAAGGTAGTTGAGTACAACATTTACCGCAACGGGGTTCTTATTGCCAAGACCGAGGGTACAGCTTATACTGATAAAAATGCTTTTGCAGGGCTTTACACATACTATGTTGAAGCTGTTGATAATGATGGTAATGTATCAACGGCAAGTCAAAAGGTCACTGTTGATAACGAAGCCCCCGCAAAGCCTGCTCTGACTCTCAATAAAGTCGGTGACAGTTATATCTCTCTGGAATGGACAGGAACGGACAATGTTGATATAGTTTTTTACAGTATTTACAGGAATAATGTGCTTGTAAAAACAGTTGCTGCCAATAGTTATGTTGATACAAATGTTTCAATAGATTCAAACTATACATATTATGTTGTTGCTTATGATGCAGCAGGCAACAAATCAGAAGCAAGCAATGAAATATCTGTATATACCGGAGAAGACAGCACAGCCCCTGAAGTGATTTCTGTTTATGCGGCAAAGAGAAAATATTCTAAGGCCGTACCAATATCTGTTTCTGTAAAGGATAATCAGGCTGTTGCTGCAATTTATGTTCAGACATCTTCTGATAATAGAATGTGGTCAGATGTAATGGAAATAAATGCAGGAGGAAAAATAGAGGCAAATGTGATTGGCTCTATTGACTTGACAGAATGTTCGGATGGAGCCCTTTATCTTCGTGCGTATGCTGAGGATGTATCGGGAAATAAAAGTAACGCAGAAAATTCTCCTGTATTCAGTATAACTGTAGATAATACTGCACCTAAAACTCCTTACGACCTTACGGTCAATACAGAAAATGGTTCACTGGAGCTGAAATGGGATACTTTCGAATCTGATACAGATATTGAATATTTCAAGATTTACCGTAGAGAGAATGATGAAGCTGATTATACTCTTGCTGCGGATAATTATAAATATTGGAATTATATCGACTGCAATATTGAGCTTGGTACCCAGTATTATTATGCAGTTTCCGCCATTGATGATGTGGGAAATGAAAGTATGCTGTCTGAGGAAGTAATGAAATGTATTTCCGACGACAAAATAAAACCCATTATACATAGTATAAGCCCGGTTGAGGGCAGTAAAATAGGAGAAAATCCTACTATAAATGTTTCGTGTTCGGATAATTTCAGGCTTGGCAAGCTTACCGCCGAAATAAAAAAGACTACAGATGAAAATTGGTCAGAGGTTCGTTCAGAAAAATTAGATTCTTATGCTTCTGTTGTTTCATTTTCACTTAATACAACTGACCTTACAGATGGACGTTATGATATGCGCTTCAAAGTATCTGATTCAGTTGGAAATATCAGTGATTATGTCAATGCAACATATGATTACAGAAAATGTACATTATCATCACCGGTATTATCAGCAGTGCCTATAGGTTGGGGAGCTGATTTGACTTGGAGTATGACCGATACAACCGAACTTGCAGGATATATTGTCTATCGCAAAGCTCCGAGAGAAGACTCGTTTAAGGTTATTGGACGAATTAAAGAAGCCCATTTTACGGATGCAACGGCAGATGCTGGAAAAACGTATTATTACAGGGTTGATGCCTGTGATATTAGGGGAAATATTGTTGAAGGTAATATTGTATCTGTTGTTCCGACATATGAGGACAGCAGTGCACCGACATCTGTTCCCGGAGAAGGCGTTTTTGGAATTGCAGGTAAAGCGGTATCGTTTGATGGCACTGCATCGTATGACAACCATTATGTTGAGAAGTATTATTGGGATTTTGGCGATGGCACTGTATCTGATGAGGCGAAAGTCAAGCATACATATAATTCAGAAGGTGACTACAATGTTAGCCTTACGGTTTATGATAGCGCAGGAAACTTTGATACGGCTCAAATGAAAGTAAAAGTTTATCCCGAAGACTATAGCTGTACAAGGATAAAAATAACTGATTCTAATGGTATGTATATACCCAATGCACGTATTTACTGTGAATCACTGCCTGAAAAACTTGATGCTATGTCTGATTCATCAGGATGTTATGACTTTGTATATCCGGACGGGAGCTTTAATATTTATATTTATCAAAATGGATATCTTCCACAAATGATAACAATATCATCGGAAGATAGGAAGTCAAATGAATATGTCAGCTTAAAGAAGCAAAATGTCGTTACGGGTAATATTTCTGTTAAGGAGCTTGATTTTAATGAAATCAAGTCACTCGGGATTGACATAAATGATCCTGAAAATCAGAATGTATATGAATACAGCATTGACATCAAATACGATGTACATTACGACATATATAAAAGAGAAGTAATTTATATAAATAATGCAGGTAATATAGTCGGAAGAGGTTCATCGGGAAATATCAACAGTGATTACAGCTACAGCAGCGGAAGCAGAAATGTTTATGTAAAGACATTTACAGGCTCTTCTGAAAATTATTACTGGGAAAGAAAACCGGCGGTTTATGTTGCTGTTATGACTGTTGAGGCAAATGCAACATGGCTTAAAGAATTTTATGATGTTCAGCTCTCAATAATAAATAATGCGGATGAAGAGTTCAGTATAGAAAATGCTTCAGCTATGCTAAGTGTTCCTGATGGATTATCTTTGGCAGATACTGCAAGAGGAGAAAAGCACATAAATGATATGGGAACAATTTCCGGTAAAGGTCAAAAGTGTGCGAGCTGGATCCTTAGAGGAGACAAGGTAGGCAGTTATGACCTTACAGCTCAATTTACAGGTAAGCTCATGCCATTCGATGAGGAAATAACAGTTGAATTTAAAACAGATGAGCCGTTGGTTGTAAATGGATCAGATGCTTTAAGCATTAGTTTTAAAACTATTTCTGAAGCTGAGAACGAATGGAATGTGGAATTCACAGTTACCAATATATCTGATAAGACAATAAATAACGTCAAATTGGATTTTAGCAAACTAAGTGACAGCTTTTTAAATGCTTACGATATTCTTATTGAATATCCAAGTGGTTTGATTGAGTACATTTTCTGGAACAAGGGCGATCATGATGAAAAAGATAATGAGGAGTTTCTGCCTGCACTTTATGGCGAAAATGATTTTATTGATAGTCGTGAACTGAAGCCGGGACAATGTATAACAGGAAGATATACCGTAACAGGACATAAAGATGATGAATATGTTTATTAAGTAAAATGGAGGATATTATGAAAAAAGACAATATATATGGTTTTGATTATAAGCAAGAAATAAAGGAATACACAGCACTCTGTAAAAATAAGAGAAACAGGAAATATAAAAATTATCTGGATTGGAAAAAACATATAATTGAAAATCTTGATGGCATGAATATGCGTACACTTGAAAACTTTCTTCATTTGTGCCTGTATCAGGAAAAATTGGAAAACAGAGGAATAGAGGTGTTTATGCCTTTATCACTGGGCGTAGTATCGTTATACTTATCTCAGCTGATTGTTCCGGAAAATGATGTTTGGGGAGCAGCTATAGGATATACAGCGGTTATGTTAGTAGTAATAGCGTCAATTATAAAAAGCTATTTCTCATATGTTTTTCCTAAGGATTTTTATCATGATGTTGCTGAGATCACACGTGAATATATGAACTCCTTACCTGAAAATAATAATAAACCTTTGATTGAAGCAAATGAGACTGAGGTACAGAGATGAAAAAAAGAGTAATATCAGGTTTGCTGTCAGCAGTAATGGCATTAAATATTATTTCTATACTTCCCGGTGATGCGTTTGCATTGACAGCTGAAAGCAGAATATATGAAAAAGACGGATACACCGTTACATATCGTATAGGCAGTGAATGGGATAACAATCGCAGTGTTGAAGTTTCAATCAAGAATACAGGTGAGGAATCTATCCTTAACTGGGCACTTAAGTATGATGTCGGAGGAGAGGTATATAACCTTTGGAATTCCAAAGTGTATGACAGCTCGGAAGAATATACGATTATTAAAAACAACGGCTATAACTATGAGATCGAACCGGGACAGTCTGCAAATTATGGGTATATCGTAAAAGGCGAAGAAACTGTTATTCCCGAGGATATTGAACTTTGCAGCCGCAGGATAGATGTAAAATCAGGCTATGAAGTTGATTTCAATGTTACAAGTGACTGGTACACGGGATTTAATGGCGAGATAAATATTACCAATACTTCAGATGAGCCTATTGAAGCATGGACTCTAAGTTTCGACAGCAATTTCGATATAAACAATATCTGGGATGCAAAGCTGCTCACGAGCGAAAACAGAAGTTATGAAGTAGCAAACCAGCTTTGGACAACTCCTATATTGGCAGGGGAAAGTGCGTCATTTGGCTTTTCGGCTGATAAATCCGCAACGGAGAATGCAAGTGCTGAAAATTTTGTGCTTACAGCTGTTGTGGTAGGGAAAAGTGCTCTTGAATATCCTGATTTTGATGATGATATTGATTATGAGCTTGACAGCGATTCGGACGGACTTCCCGACTATTATGAGGATATTCTTGGAACGGACAAGAATGATCCGGATACAGACGGAGACGGTCTGACCGACGGTTACGAGGTATTCTACCTGGGTACAGATCCTCTCAAAGCTGACAGTGATGATAATGGTGTCAATGACGGCGATGAGGATCCGGATAATGACGGGCTTTCCAATTTAAAGGAATATGAGCTTGGAACAGATCCGCACAATGCTGATACTGACGGAGACGGTCTGACTGACGGTGATGAGGTAAATATTCACGGTACCGATCCACTGAAATATGATACTGATGATGATGGCATTTCAGATGGTGACGAAATCGCTCTCGGACTTGATCCGAATAACGGTTCTACCAATGGCACACCTGACTGTGAGCGTACTTTCACGCAGACAGTTTCCGCAGATTCAGAGGTGCTTTCAGCTATAAATGAAACTGAGGGCAATCCTTTTAGGGTTTCACTTGAGATGGAAGCAGCAGGTGTGGCGGAAAATAATGTCTATGCCCGTAAAAGCGGATATTCCGATGCAATCGCAAACAGTGCCATTATTGGTGTTGCCCCTGAATTTGCATATACAGAGGGGTTGACTGTTGAAGAGGTAACGGTTAAGTTTGAGCTTGACAATTCCATAGTGAATAACACTCTTGGTACATACGCTGAAACAGGTAATGAGTTTGATGGAATAAAGCGCCTTAATGTATTTATGTTCATTGAAGACGTAAATATGCTATTGCCGGTAGAAACATTTCATGATGCTGCCACTAATACTGTTTATACCAAAACAGACAGAATGGGTACATTCTGCCTTATGGACATGGAGATATTTGCCGATAACCTTGATTCAGCTCTTAATAAAAGTGCTGAGGCTGAGGTCAGCGAAGCTATGTCTCAAAACATGAGTGATGAGAACGGATACATAAGCTGTTCTGTCGAGAAGTACAATGCTAAAGCATCGGCTCCGGATGAAAAAAATCAAGTCATTGATAATTTTGATGTAGTATTCATGATAGACTGCAGAAATGTGGTTGATCCTGATGAATATGCTGTAATTCAAAAAAATATAATAGAAACTGCTGACACGGTACTTATAAAATCACCGAATGCACGTATAAAAATAGTTCTGATGTTTTCTGTGAAGGCATCGCTTGAGAACGGAAAAGCATACCGTGTGCTGAGAATGTCGGATATCAAGGGCATTGCTCCAAATGATAATACAGAATATTTTACTGATATAGATGATATATACGACGCTCTTGCAAAAGCCTCGGAACTTGTTTCAGATGGCAGCAACTGTAATATATCAGATGCGATAAACAGCGTCTATAGTATAGCAAAGTATTCGGGAAGAAAGACATATTGTTTCAGTATTTTCAAGTCAAAGAATGTATTCTATCAGTCCAAAAATGATGATGGTTATACCGCTCTGCATGATATTCAGGATAACTCTCTTCCGATAAATATAAGTGCTGTCTGCGATAAATATGACGATCAGATTTATGGATATGCCATAGATATGTGCCTTATGACTGGCGGATTTTGCGGCAATCATTATGAAAATTCGTCAGCGAATATGATATCGCATATTTATTTTGATGGCGGAGAAGTCAAAAACGGTTATAAGGCAATAATTGCAACAGGATATAAAACAGTTCAGCTCAATGCATCCCTGCAGCAGAATTATGAGTGGTACAGAAAAAACGAAAAAGTTGACCCTTATAATCCGCTCATGGATACCGATAAGGACGGACTGGCTGATTATCAGGAAATAATGTTTGAAAATTATTTCGATAATTACGCTGTGCGCCGTTCACTGATAGATGATACAGATCCGGATAATGTAAAATTACTGACATATTCTCAGATAGTTGATATTCTCGGTGATAAGTATTTTTATGTGGAAAATGGCTTGGAGCGCTACAGAAGCGCCACAGGTGAAGCCGCTTGGAATCCCAGGTCACTGCTTGATTCTTATATTCTGCCTATCAGATCCGATCCTACTGACAAGAATGGAGATAAGGACGGAATATCGGACGCATTGGACGGAACACCGCTCTATGATGCAATGATGCCCGAATTATTCGAGAATTTGGTTGAATATAAGCTGGTAAAATATGATGATATATCCAAGGCTGACGATGAATTATCAATATGTACATTGTCCTATGCGGATATCCTGAGTAATGTAAGGTCCTTGCCGGAATTTAAGCTGTTAATGTATGATTATTCGATCACTGCTGCTGAATTGAAGGAGATCGAAAATGTGACCCAAGCGTCGTATATCGTAGGATATACGATCATCGACACCACTTTTTATTCGGTAATGACAGTTGAAAAACTCAAAGACAAATACAGCTTCCATGATATTTACACCATAAAGTACAATGTCCGTTCTAACTCAATAGATTATGCAAAGATGGTAAATGAAGTTGACGGATATGATTTTGCATATGCGGTAAGAGATAATGCCAAAGATAAAGAAGCTTTTCTGGGAGAAATAGTTTCGGCATCGGTTGATAGTCTGTTTGGCAATGATTTTATTAAAACCATCAGAGACAGAATGCCGGAATTCCAGTATAAAAAAGCTGCGTGCACATATCTGGACATATTGGACCTTCCCAATGCGATAAAAAGAGGAAGTATAAAGGGCGGCATCATGGCTGTAGCATTCAAGCCAATGATAGCTTCGCATGCGTTTTCTTTGAGTGCCGATACACTTGAGTATGACTATCTGTACAGGCAGGCATATTATAATAAATACGGAACATATCCGTCATCATTAAGTCCGCTGCGTTCATTTTTTGTTTGCGGTTTTGAGATGTTCAGAGACATGGGCTCGATGATAATCGGCGATACTTACAGTTCCTTTGTAAATGACGACGGTTCATTCAATATTGAAGGTTCCGGGGAATTTTTCGGCATGATCGTAGGCGGTGCTGCGGTTACTGCTATGGGTCAGATATCGGTAGAGGATTTTGCCAATAATGTAAAGGATACATTCAGCAAACCCAAAACACAGCTGTCTTCTGCCGATTCTGTATATAAAAAGCTTTACGAAACGAACGGTACAAAGCCTGCTGAAAGCGGCGAAATAGATAATTATCAAACATACATTCCAAGCGAAAAAAATGAAATATTCAAAGAAATTCGTATTGGAGAAAAAACAACAAAAATAAGCATATTGAGGGAAAATGAGGCTGTATTTGATAAAATCGCAAGTTTGAATAATGCAAAAGCAAACAGACTTATGCGAATATTTGAATACACCCGTTTGAATGACATATTAAAATTGGGCAAGGACAACCCCACAGAATTTGCACGCAAGTTCGTGGAAGCGGCTGATCCCAAGAACCCTGCAAAAATACTTAGTACCACAGGCAGCACCTTGACGCACACCGACATTTTGGTCAGCTATATTGACAGATACGGTGCAGAATTTGTTGACATTTTGCTGAAGTCTGACGAGCGTTTTGTAACTAATACAAATGTGTATGGCACAGAATTTGTTGATGCTGTATTAAAGAATTTGAAATATTCTGATGATATAATTAGCTTAACAAGTGAATTTGGCAGCGGATTTATACACGATATTTTAGATTCTTCATCTGAAAGCATAGGAAAAAGCATAAACCTAAAACTGCTTGAATCTTACCGGAGAGTGCTAAAGGGCGAAAATGAGAAAGCCATAAATAAGGTGTGTGTTGCTTTTGACAGTGCAGACCCTTTAAAACGAGGAATGTCTGTAAATGGAAGCTATTTTAAAAACAATAGGCTCCTTAGTACAGATGAAATATCTTCAGGTGCTGATGAAATCCTGAATAATATGTATAAATCCAAATATGGGGAGGAGGCTTTCAATAAGATGACGGATTACACCGACTATTATAATTTGTCAATGTCAGAAGAATATCTAAATAAGTTGCCTGATAGCTATTTCAAAGAAAAAGGAATCAATAGGTTAAGCGTAAAAAAGCAAATGAAAAAGCTTAGTGCAGCTATTGACAACACAAAAAAACTTGCTGAAGCTGCTAATTCAAATAATCAATATAATAATCCAAGCTTTGCCAATGAATGGAATGTGGAAAATTGTGCAGAGGTTTGGAGTGTGCGTCAGGCAATCATGAATGGCGCTGAATGGAAGAAAATGTCGTTTAAATGCATTAATATAGATGATGGAGTTTATTGGAATCCTTGCAGAAATTGTGAAAAAACATTTAAAGAATTAATAGATAAAGGAGAAAAGTAAAATGTTGACAGATATTGCAAAACAACAGCTTAGAAAAGCTGGATGGTATGAGGGAAGAAAAATTGATTTGACTAAATATGAGCAAGGATATGCAAAGCTTGGTTGTGAATTATTTCCGGCTGCAAGAAAATTTCTTGAAGAGTATGGTGATCTGCATTTTTATGACAAATGTGAGGCACTTGATTTAAAAAAAGGGTATTACATAAATGAAAGTTCAACTGAACTTGCTTATTGTTGTGGACGTAGAGATATGGAACTTGAAGAAATGGTGAGAAATTTATTTGGACAAAAAGCACTTAAAGTTGGTTTAATAGATTGAGGTAATATCTATATTTTTATTTCAGAAGACGGAAGATTTTTTGTGAACTGGTATTTTAATGGTTTGTGGGCAGAAAATTCAGATCAGCTTTGGAATGAATACTATGGTGAAGATTATGGTAGGGCAACTTGGGATGATTTAAAGGCCGGAAAGGGCAGGACAATGTATAAGAAAAAAATAGAAAAATACTTATAATTCAGTAAAAAAAATATAGTAAACAGGCTGTAAAAGCAAAGCCGCCCTTGAAAGAGATTTCGGGGGCGGCGAAGTTTGATATTGGGGTGAACATTTAAGGCGAATCCTGATACTTTGAAAGTACCGTATGGCAACGGAATGAACGGTGTACAGGTTGACGGCAAAACGTTTAGTAAAGGATATAAGCCGGAAGATCTTCCGTTTACCGGAAATGGTATGTCAGGAGGAATGGAGACGGACTGTGTAACACCTGAATATGAATTTTTAAAAACATCAGCTAATGAGTTCGGTGTATATGATATAAACGGTGGAGCAGAGTTGTATATTGTTACACAAGAGGGTGAGGAAATATTGATGGCGATTTTTAATGAAAATATTGAAAGACCTGATAGAAAAAAAGGAATGTTTGTTAGATTGGAGGATTACAATGAGTAAAATAAAAAACGGAGAATATGCGGTGTATCAAGATAGGGAATATGCTATAAGCTCTAAAGAAACTCCACCAGATGTTATTCGACTTATTTCATGGGAAAAAAGCGATTTGAATCGGGGTTTATTTGTTACAATTCTGAAGAGTTTATTAAAAAGTTTGGGTTTAGCTGTGAAAAAGAAGTCCCCAAAAGTGAAATAACAGAAGCATATGATATTAGGACCCACGCAGTTTATAAGGGAGTGGGGGCATCTATAATAGGTTGCTTAAAAAAGAACTGGATCGGTTTGAGGACAACTTGCTTGTACGGTGAAGATGAAAATGAATTCCTTAAAAAGGTCAATAATGCAGGCTTCAAGTACATTGAGCGAGAACAGGGCGGTGTCGATGTTTACGGAATAGACGTATCTCTTGATGACCCTGACCTTAAGCTTGAAAAAATACGCAAAGAGCTTGATATAAGCAAGCTGTAAAAACAAAGCCGCCCTTGAAAGAGATTTCGGGGGCGGCGAAGTTTGATATGGAGTGAACAGTATTTGCTGCGTTTCATAAAGCACTGTGATATGACATTATGTGATTTATAAATTTAGGCTGAGTTAATATAGTTGACGGGCATTCTAATGAAATGATATCTTAATAATAGCATTAAATAAATAATGATTCAAGCCACATATGACTTTTAATATGTCATATGTGGCTTTAGCTTTTTATACATAATTTTGCCTATATAATTGTTTAAATGTACAATTTGTACAAAAGTAATGTTACATTTGGCATTTCGCATCAGTCTATTAAATTAAGCTGATCAAGTAAAGCTGATCAGCAAAATATAAGTTTAATAGTGGATTGCTTTGAAGGAGGCTGTTATGATTATGGCAGTTCACAGTATTATTATGAAAATAAAACAGGAGGAATAGTATGTCATGTCAAAACGCCAGGTGTTTTTTAGCTTTGAATTTGGAAAAGACGCATGGAGAGCGGGACAGGTTCGAAACATGGGAAAGGTATCTAACTCTTCCACATTTTCAGATAATGATTGGGAAGAAGTTAAGGAGAAGAACGATGAGGATATAGAAAAATGGATCGACGAGCAAATGGCAATGAGATCGTGTTTAGTGGTTTTGATCGGTAAAACTACATCTACACGCAAATGGGTCAAGTATGAAATTCAAAAGGCTTATGAGCTTAACAAAGGTATTGTAGGTATTTATATACATAAGCTTAAAGATGAGAATGGAGAGCAAACGAGTAAAGGATCAAATCCATTCTTTTCGGTATTGACTAATGACGGTAAACGCTTATCCGGTTATGTCAAATGTTTTGATTCAAAATATTCGACAAGTCAATACGTTTATGACGATATCTCAAACAATATAGAGGATTTAATTGAGGAAGCTTTGGATAACAAGGCTCCACAGTAACAAAGAACTGAGATCTGCGGAAGGTGGTTCTTTTGGAAGAAAAGAAAA
>ERZ1034920.1554-NODE-1554-length-14455-cov-11.167569_pt1 | contig 14455 bp, 10 predicted proteins | sample MGYA00520688_ERZ1034920 | MGnify/ENA primary metagenome ERZ1034920 (study PRJEB33766, sample SAMN09781785) | gut metagenome | biome: gut microbiome | host: Homo sapiens | place: Madagascar | study: EMG produced TPA metagenomics assembly of the PRJNA485056 data...
CCGTAGTGCCCTTATGCCATGTCTTCTCGACTACCGGGATATCCTCCGTGTAAGTTGCACCGCAGGAGCTGCAGGTAAAGGTCTTCGTACCCTTCTCGTAGATGGTAGCAGGCTTTGTGACCTTACCGGCATCGTAGGCGTGCGGCAGCTTTGCCTTGTAATCGCCCTTGTAGGTCAGGCTGGGGACTTCATTGCACTCATAGATGGTATAGCCCTCAGCGGTGCAGGTCGGAGCAACAACGCTTTTGATATGATAGGTCTTGTTGAGAGACGGGATTTCCTCTGTGCGCGTCTCATCGCATTCCTTGCACTTGAAGGTCTTGATACCGGTCTCGGTATAGGTAGCAGCCTTCGTGACTGTACCGCCATCCCAGCTATGTCCCTTTGCCGGAACAAAGCGGTCGTTGTAATTCATGCCGCCCCACTCATGGCAGATATGCTCATCGTAGCCCTGCGTGGTGCAGGTCGCCTCATGACGGCGAACCGTGAAGGTGTATTTTACCTGAGGCTTTGCGGTAGGAGCCGGAGTAGCTGCCGGAGCAGGTGCCGGTGTTTTTGTCGCTGCCGGTTTTGTCGTCCCACCGGAAGTCGAAGTACCGGTGCTCGGTTTCTCCGTCTTAGTCGGCTCGCTGGTGGTGTTGTCCTTCTTATCAGTGTTCTCAGCGGGCGTGGCGGTCGGTGCAGGCGTAGCCGTCGGTGCAGGTGTGGCAGTCACTTCCGGCGTTTCCGGAACCGCTGCCTGACTTTGGCTTGTAGTCACGTCCGAACTTACCGCATTGGTGTTGTTTTTCCTCTTCTTGCAGCCGGTCAAAGAAACCGCAACCGTAGCAGCTAAAGCTACAGCAACGATTTTTTTCGCTGCACTAACTCTCCTTTTCATAGTAAACCTCCTTCCCTTTAGGGGATAGTTTCTTAACTATATTATATCAAAGAAAACATCGCGTTTACATTGATTTTTATAGATTTTACAACTCCTCTATCAAGTTCTACCGTTTGCATAAATGCAACATCCTGTAACTGTGCATAGTATCCAGTACATATGGCCATCTCCCAACCTTCGCCACAAACTGTTGATTTTCGCCATTTGCTAAAAACTTCCGTCATGTTGCATATTGACTCTTTCCAGAGAAAGGAGTACGCTATTCTGAATCGAAGGAAGGGATTATTATGGAAGTCAGTATATTGCTCATGCAGCAGATAGCCCAGCTGTTTATCGTTCTTCTGATGGGCTATGTAGTCGTCAAGGCAGGGCTTCTGAAAGCCTCAGACAGCAAGATTTTATCCGTGGTTTTCGTGTATCTGGTCATGCCGTGCGTTGTTCTCAACGCATTTCAAATCGATGATACGCCGCAGATTCGCACAGGACTCTTGTACTCGATGGGCATAGCGGTCGGAATGCATGTCGTGTTTCTGGTCCTCAATGCTATCTTTAAAAGGCCGCTTAAATTGGATGTCGTAGAGCAGGTCAACATCATCTACAGCAATGCGGCTGCGCTCGTCATCCCTCTGGTTCAGGCTTTGCTCTGCGAGGAATATGTCGTGTATTCCTGCGCTTTCGTCATCGTTCAGCTGATTCTTCTCTGGACGCACGCAAGTGCCTGCCTGCAAGAGGGCGCAAAACTTGAATGGAAGAAGATTCTGACCAATGTCAACCTGATTGCGATTGTCGCCGGTGCGCTCTTGTACCTTCTGCATATCTCGCTGCCCTCGCCTATTGTGAGTACGCTCAGCAGCGTAGGTGCTATGATAGGGCCTATGGGAATGCTGCTGGCCGGTATGGCGATTGCAGAAGTGCCGTTAAAGAAAGTCTTCTGTACACCGCGCAACTATCTTCCCGTTGCACTTCGTCTGATTGTAGTTCCTATCATTGTTCTGCTGCTACTTCGCGTGTTCCACGCATCTGACTGGATTGCAGATGGTAAAGCAATTTTAATGACAGTCTATCTATCGGCTATTACGCCGTCTTGTGCGACAGTCACCTCAATGGCGCAACTCTACAATCGTGATGCGGCGCACTCAAGTGCATTGTATGTTCTGAGTACGCTGCTTTCCATCATGACGATGCCTCTGATGATTGGACTGTTCGATATGCTGGTGTGATATACATTTTATAAGTACAGATTAAGAAAGAGAAAAGCGCCCACCTTTCACGGTGAGCGCTTTTTCATTTTGTGGAGTATTACTGGATACCCAGAGTGACTTTCAAATTGTCATTGAAAGAATCTGCGATGGCGTGAACATTTCTATACTGGCCGGTGTATCTCTTACATTGCTCGTGGGTGATGATGGGTGTGTCATATACGATATGGTCTATACGAACATCCACGGTCAATTTGTTGTTGCAGTATTCAGCGGGACGATTTTCGAGAATATACGGACCATAAATGACCGTGCCGTAGGCATACACACCACTCTCATGCGCGGGGTCCTGTTTGCCGACATGCAGAATTACGATGTCTCCAAGCTGCATATCACGAGTGGCAAGAAAACACTCTACATAGCCGGAGCCTTTTACATTATCGAACAGGTTCCACTGACGGAGATTCACGGGTTCTAAATAGATGCGCATACTGTAGTTTCTTCAGGTGCAGAATATGGCACTAGCGTGTCATTGTGTGCTAAATCGTCAAAAAATTTTACAAGGTCGTCTGGAGTTGGCTCTAGCAATGCAACATTAATACATTTGGTTTTCTTACGATTGTATCCTCCTGCTTACTATTCCACAGCCTTATCTCACACTCTTGTAGACAAGGTCTGACAGGTACCGTGTACGGTATAGCTGCCGCTGCCTGCGGGCAGGAAGAAGCTGTCGCCTTTCTTGACGGCCACGGTTTCACCGCCACAGATCAGCTCACCCTCGCCATCTGTGATGAGCAGCGAGACAAAGCTCTTCTCGTCCGCTGTGCCCTTAAACGCGCCGTTCCTGGCATCCACGGTGAAATACTCACACTGGGCCAGATGGCTGCCAAAGTCATGCTTGACGGGCAGAGTGCGCAGGGTCACGTCCAACGCCTTCTCCACGTGCAGGGCGCGGGGCTTGCCGTCCGCCCCCACGCGGCCGTAATCGTACACACGGTAGGTCACGTTGGAGTTTTGCTGGACTTCCGCAATTACTATGCCCTTACAGATGGCGTGCAGCGTGCCTGACGGGATAAAGAAGCAATCCCCCTTATGTACCGGAACCGCGTTCAGTACTTCGGTCAGGGTGTTGTTCTTGATGCGCTCCTGAAATTCCTCTTTGGAAATCTCACGTTCAAAGCCATAATACAGGTAAGCACCCGGCTCGCAGTCCAGCACATACCACATTTCCGTTTTCCCGTACTGGTGCTCATTTTTAAGCGCATATTCGTTGGACGGATGCACCTGAATGGACAAATTGTTCTTGGCATCAATGAATTTTATCAGAATTGGGAACTGCTCGAACTTCTCGCAGTCGGTGCCAAGGCAGCCCGGGTGCGCTGCAATGTATTCTGCAAGGGTGGTGCCGTCCGGCAGATAGCTGGGGCCGTCCGGGTGGCAGGAAAGCACCCACGCCTCCGCCAGCGGGTTCAGATTGCTCTTGATGCCAAAGTCACTGCGCAGGCGGCTGCCGCCCCACAGGTAATCCTTGCAGCTGGGAGTCAATTTGAGAATATTCATATGAATCTCCTTTACCTTAAAATTGGACAACTAAATAGAATTTCTGTCGTGAGCGATCCGCTCCCGACAGGAAAAAAGGACATCCACATTACTCACGGATGTCCTTTTATTATTTGACGCTGTTTTGTCTGTCACGCCACTGGTTACGACTCCATCTGATTCACGCCTGATCGTAGCTGCTGGGCAATGCACGCAGGGAGATCGTGCGGTCAAAGGTGCTGTATGCGGTCAGGTAGGCGGTAAAGCAGCCTTCCATCCGGCCCATGCTGCCCTCTTTTCCGGCGGTGTAGTTATGCTCGGCAAAGCAGGGGCCGACAGAAATACCGTTCACGCCCTTGGATGCGACCAGTGTTCCGTCCTTGACGACGATGCCGCCGCCGTCATTGCCCTCGAGCATGAAATGCTCGTTCTCGACGCGGCAGCCCGCGTTGAAGGCCAGCTCCACCCGCAGCGGGGCGCGGTCAATACCGGAGTTGACGATGTGGATGTCCAGGCCGTTTTCGACCTCGTTCACCTGCACGTCAAACACCATGTCGGGGCCGTAGAGCTTTTCGCGGTGGGCGTTGTCCATCTGCCACCAATCGCTGGTGGCGGGCTTTTCGGCAAAAGGCAGGTAATACCAGCCGGTCATGGTCTGGTGCAGGGCATAGCCGCCGTCCTTGGGGGCCAAGGTTGCGGGGACAAAGTTGCGGTGCTCACAGAAGCTTGCGCCGATGCGCACGGTCAGCGTGAAGTCGCCGTGCTGGAAGAACAAAAAGCTCGGGCTGTTGTTCAAGATCGTGTAGGACCAGCTTCCGCGGCGGCAGCGCACAATGCCCGACCCTTCGTAATATTTGTGGTAGTTTGTCGGTGCTGCGCAGCCCTCGTGCTCCAGTGCGGCCAGTTCGGGCAGCAGCATCAGGTTGATGAGGCAGTCAAAGCTGCGCAGGGCGTGGCGCTCCACCATCTGCATAATGGCGTTGGCGGCGTCCAGCAGTTCGGGCTTGCGGCAGGTATAGCCCATGTAGAGGTATTCAAGATAATACTCCCGCGGGTAGATCTTTTTGCCCATGTCCCAGCGGGTGGAGTTGTTGGTAAAAATGCTGTCGTCGGGGTCGATGTAGGTCAGCATCATTTCCAGGTTGCGCAGCACCGGCGCATAGTAGCTCTCGTCACCGGTGGCCACGGCCAGCATGATCATGGCATCGTTGTTGATGCGGTTGTAGTTGCCGGCCGAACGCTCGGCGTACTCGCCGTCCTCGTTGCAGTCGTTGCCTTCTTTCAGGATGGCCTCGGCGGCGGTGCGGCATTCGGGCTTATCAAACAGCTTGGCGCAGAGCATCAGCACCGACGCGATGGCCCAGCGGTGGTTCGGGGTGTGGAAACCGCAGTGGCACAGGGCATCGGCTGCATCGCGGATGATGGCCTCATACTTAGGCTTCAGCTCTGCGGCAGCGGCCTTGGCTTCGGGCGCGGCGGGCAGTGCGCCGTCCACGACCTTACACAGGTAGACATAGGCGGGCAGCAGCCGCTTGGTGCAGAAAGCCGTGTCCGGGCCGGAGAAGAAGTTGCAGTTGATGAGGTCAAAGTAGCCGCCGGGCCGCTGGGAGCGGCGCACAAAAGCCAGCGCCAGTGCCAGGCGGCGGCCCAGCTCGGCGTCCAGGTAGTAACGGCTCTCGGGGTTCAGGTAGCAGGCCGTCATTGTCGTGGCGCGGTAGATGGCCGTTTTCGGCTCGGCCAGGCTGTCCGCCTTGGGGAAACCGCCGCAGAAGGGGCTGTTCTCGTCCAAAATCTGGATATCGAGATAGCGCTGCACGCGGCTTTCGCTGTCGTGCAGGATCCGTTCATAGTGTTTGCGCATAGGTCCGCTCTCCTTATTTGCCTTTGCCCAGCAGGGCCGCGCCGATGATGCCCGCGTCGCCGAACAGCTCGGCCGACATGATGCGGGGCTGCTTGGGGCAGCTGCGGCCATAGCCGTGTGCGGCATTGAACGCCCGGATCGGCTCGACCAGTACGTCGCTGCGGCGGCTGATGCCGCCGCCCAGGCAGAGCACCTCGGGCTGGAAGATGTTGATGATGCTCGTCACGCCGACGCAGAGGTAGTGTACATAGGTGTTGACCACCTGCACGGCGGTCTCGTCGCCCGCGTCGTAGGCAGCCAGGATGACCTTGCCGTTGACGTTGGCTTCCTCATTTTCTGCCAGCGCCCAGAGCTTGCTCTCCTTATGGGCGGCCATGGCCTCCCGCGCCTGACAGATGAGCGCCGTGACGCTGCCGTACTGCTCAAAGCAGCCGCGCATGCCGCAGTTGCACTCTTTCCCGTGCATATCAATCACAAAGTGGCCCAGCTCAGCCGCTGCGCCGTTGCAGCCGGTCAGCAGCTTGCCGTTCAGCACTACGCCGCCGCCGACACCGGTGCCCAGCGTGACCATGACCATGCTGCTGCTCCCTTTGCCTGCACCCGCGCAGTACTCGCCCCAGGCGGCAACGTTGGCGTCGTTATCCACATAGACGGGCAGGCCGGTGCGCTCGTGGATCATCTGGCCCAGCGGGACGTTGTCAAATTCCAGATTGTTGGCATACAGCACGGTGCCGGTGTCCACATCGACGCTGCCGGGCGCACCGATGCCCACCCAGGCGGCATCACTCAGGGCCAGACCCAGGGCAATCGCCATGCGGCGGCAGAGCAGTGCGATACGGTCGGCGATGTCCGACGCCGGGCAGGGCAGCCCGGTCTTGATGCTGTCGGTCAGCAGCAGTTTCCCGTCCAGGTCGGCAATGCCGCCTGCGATGTTGGTGCCGCCCAGATCGATCCCGATACAATAACGCATAATCTACCTCGCTTTTTTCACTTTATTTCAATTTCTGCGTCGGCTTGCAGAATTTCGTAAACAGCATAAACACGATGAAAAATGCCAGCACGGACAGCGGGAGGACCCGGATGCTGACGGCATAGCCCGCCATATCCACCAGCTTGCCAAAACCGACGTTGAACAGGATATCCGCCAGCGACGCGATGCTTAAAATCGTGCCCGCCGCGCCGGAGACCTGCTGCGCCGGGAAATAGAGCCGGATGCTCATGACCAGCGTGGGGTACAAAATGGAGAAGGACAAGCCGCTGATGGCCCAGACGGGCATAGTCACCGCGCCGCCCAGCGAGCCGATCAGATACAGCACACAGGACACGCCGCCGAAAGCCGCCAGGCTTTTGAGGGCCCCCAGCTTATCCACCAGCGGGGACAGGCAGAGCCGCCCGATCATCATGCCGCCAAAGAACACCGAAAGATACTTGGCCGCCGAGGCCTGGGGCAGGCCCAGACCGTCTACGCCGTAGGCGACCATCCAGTTCATGACGCCGTGCTCGGCGATAAAGTAGAACCCGAACACCAGCACATAGGGCACGATGATACGCCAGTCATAGCCGCCCTTTTGTGCCGGGGCATCCGCCGGGGCGGCAGCTTCCTCCGGCACATTGCAGAAAAGCAGCAGCACAAAGGCCACCGCGCCCAGGATCAGCAGCACCAGATTTGTGTGCTGCCAGAAGGCAAAGCCGTCGGCGTGGCTGCCCAAAATATACTGGCTGCCGCTGGTACCGATTTCCTGTGTGAAGAACAGGAAGTTGACGAAGAACCCCGGCGCTGTGGCAAACAGCAGCGGCGTGATGAGGTTCATCGTGGTATTCAATAAGGTGGAAGAACCCAGCGCCAGCGCCATGCCGATGAGCAGCACCGTGTAATTGCTGGTAAAGGCAAACAGCGCCAGGGCGGCCATCCAAATCAGAATCAGCACCTGCAGTACGCGCTTTTTGGAAAAGCGGGTGCTCAGGTTGCCGCCCACCAGCAAAAACACCAGGTTGCCGATGTAGCTTGCCGTGACGATCAGCCCCAGCTGGGTCGTCGTCAGGGAGAAATGCTCTTGGAAGATCGTGGAAAAAATTCCGCGCAGGCTGTCATTGCTGCCAAGCCCCACCATGAGCACCACAAAGGCAAAGAAGGTAAGGCGGCTGCTCCATTTTTTTGTCATCAGACCTGGGCCTCAGCTTCCATCAGGAACAAAATTGCCATGGCCTGGCCGTAGGGCATCGGGTGCAGGGGGATCTGCTTGTAGAAGTCCTTGCTCTCGCGGCCCATCGGGGTGCCGTAGGACACCTGCTGCACAACGCCCTTTTCATCGATGCAGTCCAACACAGGCTGCAAGGCGCGCATGGCATTGGCGCGGTAGCTTTCGGGCACGATGCCCTGCTCGACGGCTTTCAGGATGCCGAAGCCGAAGCCGCTGGTGGCGCTGGCCTCCAGGTAGGAGGTCGGGTCGTCGATCAGGGTGTGCCACATACCGCCCTCGTCCTGGTACTTGGCCAGGCTCTCGATCTGGCGCAGCAGCGCGTTTTCAAGGATGCGGCGGTCGGGGTTGCCTACGGGGACGATTTCCAGCAGCAGGGGGATGGCAGCCGTCACCCAGCTGTTGCCGCGGCCCCAGAAAGCCTCGGCAAAGTTATGGCAGCCATCAAAGCAGAAACCATGATACCACAGACCGGTCTTTTTGTCAGCCAGATATTTGGTGTGGACAAGGTACTGGTAGACAGCCTCGTCAATGTAGTCCTGGCGGCCCAGGATGCGGCCGATATTGGCCAGCGGCAGCACAGCCATGAACAGCGTATCGTCCCACAGCTCGCCATCGTTGACGCGATCCGATGTGACATGCTGGAAGCCGCCCTCGCCCGCGCGGGGCAGGCCGTGCATGGCCCACTCGGCCCACTCTTTGCAGATATCGCCGTACTTTTCATTCTTGGTGTACTCATACAGGTAGCTCAGGGCAAAAATGGGGGCCATCGTGTTGATGTTCTTGCTGGGCAGGCCCTCGGCAATGCGGGCGTCGTAGTACTCGGTCAGCACATCCAGGCAGCGCTGGTCGTGCTTTTTCTCAAACAGCTTCCACAGGCCGTACAGGCCCACGCCCTGGGTCCACTCCCACAGCATATAGCGGGCCAGGTTGCCCTGATCCATGTTGGATTTTGCCATGTTCTCCAGGAAGGTCTCGTCCCTTTCATACAGGACAGATTTGAAGCTCTCAATGCAAAGCTCCAGTTTGTTTTCAATATCAGCTTTCTGCATGGTGGTTTTCTCCTTTTTATTATAATAGGTAGACATAACGTTCGAACTTGCCTAAAGTATAGCATAGGGACAAAGGCAAAAACCACTCTGATTTTGTCTTTGTCGCCGAAATATATTGCACTTTTTGCGAGTGCGAGTATAATAGAGACAGGAACATTTTTGACGGAGGCTGCCTATGTATCTGGACGACGCATTGCTGTACAATCAGGGGTACATGATTTCGATCAACGACCTGGATTCGCCGCTGTTTTACCTGTTCGACTACGATTCGCGGTCGTTCAAGATCAACATGAGTTTCCAGCATTTCCACCAGTTTCACGAGATACACATTCTGTTAAGCGGCCGTGCATCACATATCATCGAGGGCGACTATTACACCCTGCAGCCCTATGATATCGTATTGCTGCGCCCTTCCCTGCTGCACAAGACCGAATATCCGGCGGGCGACGATTGCCGACGGCTGATCATAAACTTCCGCGTGCCGGATGATTCCCCCGCGCTGCACGAAATGCTGCAAAGCTGTTTACAGCCTTTCGGGGCCGAGGTGCCCATCTACCGCTTTACCGGCGAGACACGGGCTCAGGCATTCTCGCACCTGAACGCGATCTTCACACTGGGCAAGCAGCCGATGACTCCGCTGACGCAGCAGTTCATCCACTGCCATTTCCTGCAATTTCTGGCCACCGTGGCCCAGCACGTGGGCGAGAGCAACTACAAGTCGCAGGAGCTCAGCGATTCCATCACCCAGAAGGTCTACGCCGTGACCAGCTACATCCACCGGCACTACGCCAGCGAGCTTTCGCTGGAATATCTGGCGGAGAAATTCTTCATCAGTCCGTACTATTTGTCGCACCAGTTCCGCCGGGTGACAGGGTTCTCACTCATCAACTACATCCAGATCACCCGGGTGCGCAACGCCCAGCAGCTGTTGCTGTACACCGACATGAAAATTGCCGATATCACGACGAGCTGCGGCTTTACGAGTTTTTCCCAGTTCAACCGGGTGTTCAACAAGTTCTGCCATACCTCGCCGTCCCAGTTCCGCGTCAACGGCATCGTCACCCCCATCACCGCCATTCCCTACGAGAAGGAGCCCTCCCCGGGGAGCGCGAAGGTGTAACATTTTCTGGTGCCGCCCCTTCCCGGGGCAGGCACCTCTTTTATTTTTCCTGCATCGTCAGTTTGCCGTAATTGTCAAAACCACTGTACTGCATCGGGGCGTCGTTTACATACAGCGTCTCGCCCCACTGGCAGCGCAGTTCGCCGTAGACGGGGTCCACAAAGCGGTAGCGGCGGCCCTCGGCATCGGCGTCCAGCGCAGCCCCGCGCATGGCGGCCTTGAAATCCTCAAACGCCGCAAACTCGTCGGCCTGCGCGGCACGCACCAGCCAGATGCAGCGGCGGCCCTCGGCGATGCACTCGCGGTCCTTGTTGGAGCCGAAGTCCTGCATCCGCATCCCATTGCTGCAATACACCGCCGCATAGGCACTGCCCAGCTGCACAAAGGCCCACTTGCCTTCGACCTCGCAGCGGTCAAACTCCATCGACGGCAGGTACAGGTGGGTGAAATTGACCGGGTGTTCGGGGGCGATATCATAGATCAGCCCCGCGAACGCCTTGTACTGGTTGACCTTGGGCAGGGTGCCATTGCCCGCCCAGTAGGACGGCCGCGCCGCGCCGAAGAGCACCCGCTCGCCGGGGTGGGTGACCCACAGCTGCGCCACGGCGTTGAAGGTCAGCTGGAAGGGGTTCTCCTGATGGCCCGGCTCGCCGGGGTGGAAGTCGTTGGCGCTGGTCATCATGTAGTCGGCGGTCTTGTAGGTGTACAGATCCACATAGCCGTCATTGCCCTGGGTCGTCTGGCAGATCATTTCCTTGCCCCGGGGGATGCTGAACCACTGGGCAAACTCCTTCGGCGGCTCATAATCAGACAGGCAGTAGGAGGTGATCCCCTTGCCCGCGTGGCCCGGCACGCCGTACCCATAGCCGATCCAGCTCAGGCCGGAGGGGCAGTTGGACCAGTTGCCGAACTGCTCCTTGATGTAGGTGCGGCCCGACGACGAGGCGAAGATGCCCTGCTGGCTGTGGACGGCCAGCAGGTAGTAGGCAAAATCCATGCCCTCGCGGCCCAGTTCCCGCATGGCGGGGTCCTGGGCAAAGGCATACAGGCTGCCGAAGCCCAGCGTGTCAATGGGCAGGTAGGGGCTGGAATTCCACTCGGTAAAGCCCTCTTTGCGGAAGGTGACGAACCAGTCGTAGAGCATATTCTTGGCCTTGGCCTGCATCTGGCGGCCGGTCAGTCCGCTGTTGGTAAAGACCTCATCGGGGAACAGCTCGCCCGCCAGCAGCTGGCAGGTGTGGAACATCAGGGCGTGGTTCTCGCTCCAGAACCACATGGCGTCGTTGCCCGGCTCATCGATCCAATAGCGGAAACCCAGCAGACAGTCGGTCAGCTCGTTCTCGGTCTTTTCGGACAAAATACCGCTGCCGCGTTTGCCGAAGGTGCGCAGGATGTAGGGGTAGTAGACAAGGTAAAAATCGCTGCAGTCGAAGCGGCGGCGGATGTAGTCGGACTGCACAGCCAGCAGCTTTTCGGCCTCGGCGGTGTCGCCGCCGGTGGCTAAGATCGCCAGTGCGCGGTTCGTGTTCTGCTCGCCCCAGCGGGCCAGCAGCTCCAGCGCCTGGCGCTTGCGCTCGGCCACGGTGGGCAGGGCGCGGGGCAGCACGCTCTCGGTGTGAATTTCCACACTGATGGGTCGGGTCAGCCGGATGCCCTCGACCTCGGTCGTGACCTGCAGCAGCAAAAATGCCAGCGGGAAGGTCTTGCAGTCGCCCAGGCTGATTTGGCTCGCATAGGGGATGGTGTCAGCCTCGCGGCGGAAGAGCACGCCGCCCTTGACATTTTCCTCGGTGCCGCCGACAAAGGCCAGGTGGTAGCTCTCGGCGATATCCGCGCCGTCGTAGTCCAGCAGCACCGGGCCGGCGGTAAAGTGGTTGCGGTGGAACGCCAGGCTGCGCATCAGGTGCTCGGCCTCGGCCAGGCGGGCCGCGTCGGCCTCCCCTACCGGGATGACCTGTTCGGGCGCGGTGCCCTCGCCCTTCCAGCGCAGGCGCAGAATGATCGTAGCATCGCGCTCGGCGTAGTTGTCAAAGAACACAAGAAGCTTGTTGCGGCCCTTTTGCAGCGGCAGGGTCAGCGGCGTGGGGACAGGCTCGTTGTGGTGGTAGGGGGTCACTTCGGTCAGCTTTTCGCCGTTCAGCCAGAGGGCCGCGCCGCCGCAGGTGATAAGGTCAAAGGGCACACTGCCCGCCTCGGCGGCGTCCAACTCGGTGTAAGCCCATGCGCTCAGGCAGGCGGGGGTCTCGCAGTCCCAGGCGTAGGTCACGCCGATATCGTCAAACGGCCAGTAGACGGTAAAGGGGGTAGCGTTGTCCGCGCCGCCCACCAGCCCGCCGGGGCGGGTGTCCAGCTGCGCGGGCCAGGCAGTGGCCTTGGCGCGGCGCTCGGCCTTGAACTGTTCCTCGCCGGGTTTATCCTTGGGGGCGGTGTTCAGCTTCTCGTTTTCGGCACCGTGCAGGGCCGTGGGCTTGGTGATGACCGGCGTTTCGGTCACGCCGCTGACCAACCAGCGGTCCACATACCCGTGAAATAAGGGAAAATGCAATTCGTTTGCCATACTTCGGCTTCTCCTTTATAAAAAGGTTTATTAAAAAGCAACAGACGCCCGCCCGGTTTGGGCGGGGCGTCTGTTCGCCCTGGGGAATCACTTCCCCTGTTGATTCGGTTGATTAGTGTGCCCAGCCGGCCTTGTCAGCCAGTGCGGTAGCAAACTCGGTCAGAGCGTCAGACGGAGTCAGGTCGCCGTTGACAGCCTGCTTCAGAGCGTCACGGTACTCGTTGTCGTAGTAGTTGCGCCACTCGGAGCTTTCGTCGATGGCGAATGCATCGGTGGTCTGGCCGACCTCAGCCTGCAGGACCTTGTAGTCGGCAGCCTGATCGGGATCAGCAGGCTCATAGGTGACGGATTTCAGAGAGGACAGGCCCTTATCAAGTGCCAGATAATCGGCAAAGTTCTTGTCGGTGTAGAACCACTTCAGGAACTCAAGAGCCAGATCCTTGTTCTTTGCGTTGGTGGGAACGGCCAGACCGGCACCGCCCAGGATAGCAGAACCGCTTGCAGAGCCGACAGGAGAGGGCATGACGCCGAACTTGAAGCTGGTGATGTCCTGCACGAAGGGGTTGTAGTTCCAGGAGCCGGAGAAGTAGATGCCCACGTCACCGTTCTTGAAGTAGTCGCCCGGGTTGTCGCTGGAGCCACCGGCCCAGATGGCCTTGGGCATGATGCCGCTGTTGTTGGCATCGACAAAGGACTGCAGGGTGTCAACGTTCTGCTGGCTGTCTGCAACGACCTTGAAGGAGTCGCCGTCCTTCTCGACCAGAGAACCGCCGTTCATGTACATCAGGTTGTCATAACGGGCGCGGGAGGCATCCATGGCCATGCCGTACTTGACAGCGCCGGAGTCCTGCAGCTTCTTGGCAGCCTCATAGACCTCGTCCATGGTCCAGCGGTCGTCCACCGTCGGGCACTCGAGGCCGGCAGCCTCAAAAGCGTCCTTGTTGTAGAATACGTTGGTGATGGTGAACTGCTGGGGCAGAACAGACAGCTTATCCGTCAGGTAGTTCTGGCTGATGATCTGCAGGGCCTGCGGCTCAAAGATGGAGGTGTCAATGCACTTGCCCAGATCCTCGAACTCATCGGGGTACAGACGGGCCAGACGGGTGGTGGACAGCAGATCCGGCAGGTCGTTGTTCTTGGCCATCAGGGGGAACTTGGTCAGCTGGTCATCGTAGGGGATGACCATGATGTCAACGGTGTTGCCGGTCTCGTCGGCCCACTTGTTCAGGGTGGTAGCGAATGCATCGCCCTCGCCGGGCTCCTCAGACAGCATGACCTTCAGGGTCTGGCCGCCGGCAGAAGCGGCGCCGGAAGCTGCGGTGTCCGTTGTTGCAGCGGAGCTGGCCGTAGATGCAGCGGAAGAACCGCCGCAGGCTGCCAGAGAAGCCGCCATCGCGGCTGCCAGAGCCAGAGAAAGTGCTTTTTTCATGTTGGTTTTACCTCCTGTAAAGTAGAAATAAAAATAGGGTATATCCACCGGGCCCTCACCCGGTTTGCTCCGTTCCGGGGCTTGGGAACTGGGCTTTCAGCTCCCTTGGTGTATCCATAGTGTACCATTGCGGCGGGTGGATTCTCTACGCCTATCTTGCTGATTTGCATTGTGGCATATTGCATTTTTTGCGTCTCGATTTTTCAATCCGGCAAATTGCATCAAGAAAAACGGCTGAAATTGTGCACTTTTCACACATCGTTTGTTCTAATGATGCCAAGTTGCGCTTATTTTGCGCTTGCGCTTATTTTCCCAGTGAAAGAAATGCAATGTTTCTGTAACCAAATTTTAATAAAAAGCAGTCGTTTTCCCCCCGTAAACAATAAATGCGCACCGTTCGCCCCCTACCGCGCAAAAACTGCATTGTCTGCACGGTTTTGAGATGTTATACTGTGCCTGAACAGGGTTTGGGGGAAACTTTTTAGCCCATTGCGTGTGTAGGGGCGACCATTGGTCGCCCGCCACCTTACCGCAGCAACACGCTTTCCGGGAAAGGTTTCTCACACAGCAAACGGGCACGGGCGAGCAATGCTCGCCCCTACAATAACGTTGTAGGGGTC
>ERZ1034920.1555-NODE-1555-length-14455-cov-5.111944_pt1 | contig 14455 bp, 10 predicted proteins | sample MGYA00520688_ERZ1034920 | MGnify/ENA primary metagenome ERZ1034920 (study PRJEB33766, sample SAMN09781785) | gut metagenome | biome: gut microbiome | host: Homo sapiens | place: Madagascar | study: EMG produced TPA metagenomics assembly of the PRJNA485056 data...
ATATTTTCCTACCAGGGGTTCTTTTGTACTGTCCGTTTAATCTGGGGCAGTACAGTGTCCACTGGAGGTTTTTGGTTTAGTCAATCTTTTTTTCGAGCAGGACGAGTTCGACGCCGTCGATGCCGTTGAAGCGACAAGGAACGACAGTAATTTCCTGGTAGCCGAGCTTAGCATAGAGGGAGCGGGCTGGGGTGTTGCGGATGTTGGTGTCCATGCGTAGAGCTTGGCAGCCGCTGTCTTTGGCGTAGCGTTCGTAAAAGTCAACGAAGGCGCTGCCGTAGCCTTTGCTTTTCACGGCTGGATCGATGACCAAAGTATGCATGACCATGATGGCGAAGTCGGGTGCATCGATGGCCCATGGCGCACTGGCGTATTCGTCGCCTTGCAGGTGATTGATAATGGCTGCACCAACGACGCGCCCGTCGGCTTCTTCTAAAAAGAGATCGTCTCTGGCCAGTGCGGCTTCGGCAGTGGCGCGGGTTGGATAAATGTCGCGCACCCAGCCGATGGTGGTATGGCCAGCTTCTTCTTCGTTGTGGATGCGGTCGTAGATGCCAGCGACGGCGTCGAGATCGGTGGCTGTGGCCTTGCGGAAGGTGAGGGTCATAGGAGTTCCTCCTGTCTTGTTGCTGAATGGTTCGGATTTAAGAGATTTTTCAAGCAGTACGAGCTGCAGCTCTGGCAAGCCATTAAAGCGGTATGGATAGACGGTGATTTTTTTGTAGCCGAGCTGGGCGTACAGATGAAGGGCTGTGTGGTTCAGGTGACTGGTATCGATGCGCAGCGCACGGCAGTGATGGGCGCGGGCGTATGCTTCGTAGAAATTGGCCATGGCACGGCCAAAACCTTGACCACGTGCAGCCGGGTCAATGGCAAAGGTGTGCATGACCATGACCTCTTCTTTGGCGGCATCCACCTGCCAAGGCGCAAGGTCGTAGTAGTCGCTTTGGTGTTGGTTGAACACAGCCGCACCAACGAGAATGCCGTTGGCTTCTTCAAGAAAAAGCTCGCCGCGATCGAGTGCTTCGACAAGAATTTGTGTAGTTGGATAGATGCCGCGTTTCCAGCCGACACTGGACAGCCCGCGTTCCTCAGCGGTGAAGGTGTGATCGTAGAGGGCTTCTACGGCAGCAAGGTCGGCACTGGTTGCTTGGCGGAATGTAAGGGACATGCGATCACTCCTTTACACACGCTGCCAAAGCAGGAGATTGTTGTCGAAGAAAGCGTTAAGCTGACCGCTTTCTTTGAGCCAGACAAGGTAGTTGCGCACGGTGCTGCCAACAAGGGCGTATTGCTCGAAGGTCATGGTGAGCTGGTACTCGCTGAAGAGTTGCTGCAGGATGCGTTCCATGTTCATTGGTTCGGCGCAAAGGTCGAGGATGCGTTCTGCAATAGCATGGACCTTGTCGATGTTGTACTGAGCCGGTTCACGGATGTTGTCGGTAGTGGCGGCATGGGCGGGGACAAAGAGGGCCGCTTCCATGGTTTTTACTTGCTCCAGGGTATCAAGGTAGGCGGCAACGTCATAGATGTAGCCAATCTGGTATTTGTCCAGCGTTTCTTTGCTGGAGAGGCAGTCAGCAAGAAAAACGACGTCATCTGGCGTGCGGAAGCCGACCATGTCGAAGAAGTGGCCTGGCAGCGGCAGCATCTCCATGCCTGTTGGCAGCTTGTCAGCGGTTAGCGGTTCGGCGTCGCTTTCGTGGGCGAGGAGAAACTTATGGCGCAGTTCCTTGCTGGGATAGCCGCCGAACAGAAAGGCTGGTTCGAGAATCGGATGACGTGTGAAGGCGCATTCGATGCCTGGCGCGTAAAGACGGCAGCCGGTTTGTTTCTGCAGATAATGATTGCCACCGATGTGGTCGGCGTTAGAATGGGTGTTGTAAACGGCGTCCAGGGTCCAGCCCTGAGCGTCGAGAATCTGGCGCACTTTGCGGCCGGCTTCTTTGTCGCCGCCGCTGTCGATGAGGCAGACGTGGCCTTCGCCGAGGTCAACGAGTCCCATTTTAGATGGGCTCTGGATGGTGTAGGTGTGCGGTGCCACCTGAATCAGTTCGTACATGGGGCATCCTCCTTCGTGGTAGTAATAAGTGGGCTTGGCGTGCCTTCGCAGAGAATGGCAAGGCGGTGCAGGGCGCGAGTGGCAATGACATAGAGCAGACTGGCATCTTCGGCATCGCGGTAGGTGGTGGCGTCGGCGTCGCAGAGGAGGACGGCGTCAAATTCCAGCCCTTTGGTCAGGCTCACAGGCATGATGAGGGTGCCCTGCAGAGTGTCGTCGTGACTGCGCAGCTGATGCACCGTGATACGGTCGCGCAGCGCCCGGTGGAGCCGCTGGCAGGCAGCTTCGCTCTTGGTGATGAGGCAGATGCTTTCATAGCCTTCGGTGCGGCAGGCGTCCACTTCTGCCACAATGGTGTCGCAGAGCGCTGCGAAATCGGCACAGGTGTTCAGCGCCACTGCTTCGCCGCTGCGGTTGAAGGACTCAATGCTCGGTGCCTCGCTGAGAAATTGCAGCCCAAAGCGGAGAATCTCCGTGCTGCATCGGAAGCTTTTGTTCAACGTATAACGCACGGTGTTTTCGATGGCAAGGCTCTGCTGCACTTGGTTATAAAAATCGCTGCCTACGCGGCGCGTCAGGCTTTGGTTGATGTCGCCAAGGATGGTCGCCTTGGCATTTGGAAAGAGCAGGTGGAAGATGTCGTACTGCAGCGGGTAGTAATCCTGCGCCTCGTCGATGATGATTTGGCGGATGCTGCGATAGGTGCGGCTGCCGTAGATTCTGAGGTGGATATACAGCAGCAGAATGGCGTCGTCATAGCCGAGCCGGCCGTTGTGCAGGTCGTTCAGCGTGCGGCGGCGAATGGCAGGCAAGTTTTGCGTCAGGCTGTCGTCCAGTGCTGTGTTCTGGAAATAGCGGTCGTCCTCCCAGAAGCGGCGGTACAGCTGCACCAAATCCAGGCGAGTGAATTGCTGCAAGCGTTCGCTGACGGCGGCGCGTTCGTTTTTGCGGACGCTGCTGCCGAGGTTATCCAGCACGCGGCTTTCCACTTGCTCCAAGCGGGTGCCAAGGAGCAGGTCGGAGCGGTCGCGCACGCGCGCCTGCAGCTCCTGCTTGCTGACCAGCAGACGGCCGCCAAAGCGGATGTCGTGGTAGTGGATGAAGCGTGCTGGAATATCGTCCACAAAGCGATCCAAAATGGCGCGGAATCCCTCCGACGTTTTCAGTGTCATGCAGCTGCGGATGAAGGATTTTTGGCTGCTGCCGATGGCGCGTTCCAGAAACGCAGCCTGCGATTCCATGTGGTGGATGTCCAGAATATCGTGCAGCAATTCGTCAAAGGTTAGCGTACGCACGTTTTCTTCGCCCAGCTCCGGCAGCACACCAGCGATGTACTGACTGAAAGTGCGGTTCGGCGAAAGAATGAGAATATCGCGGGAAGACAGCGCGTTGGTCAGCCCTTCATACATAAGAAAAGCGGCGCGGTGCAGGGCAATGGCTGTTTTGCCGCTGCCAGCCACGCCCTGAATCATCAGCAGATCGGCGTCCAAATTGCGGATGACCAGGTCCTGGTCGCGCTGAATCGTTTCCACAATGGCACGCATTTGCGGCGACGTGTTCTGGGAAAGCAGCTGCTTGAGAATGCCATCGTTGACCGTCATATCGGTATCAAAAAAATACGCCAGCTGGCTGTCCTTGATTTCATACTGGCGTTTCAGCTGCACCTCGCCGTCAATGCGGCCGACGGGAGCGTTGTAATAGGCTGGGCCGGTGAGAAAGCGGTAAAACACGCTGGCAATCGGTGAGCGCCAGTCGTAGATCAGGCTTTTGGCGGTGTCTTCTTCCAGCAACGGGGAGCGACCAATGTATATCTTTTCCGGATACTTGTCGCCTTTGAACAGAAAATCAATGCGGCCAAAATAAGGGGAAGGCCGCAGCGACTCCAGACGACTGATCTTTTTCGCAAGATTGTCCTGGGTGACGGCCATGTTGTTGAGAGTCATCATGCTCTGGTTCAATTCAATCAGCGATTCAAACCCATCGGCGCTGGAGAGACTGCCGCCGCTGCGGGCGCCGTCCTCGAACACATCGCGCTGTACCGCCACCATTTCCGACTCGCGGCGGGCGATCTGGTCGCGAGCCTGCGCCAGTTGGGCGTCAATTTCAGCAATCACATGGGTGAGAGTGGCTTCTTCCTGTTGTTGTTCGTGTTGATCCATCGTCATGCCTCCAATCGTAATCCAAGGGAATGCCCTGTTCGAGCCAGTTTAGCACATTAATCGGCCGAGAAACAGTCTTGTTCGGTGTGGCGAAAACATGCTATAATGTATAGGTAAGAAAACAGCGGCCTCAGCTGCGCCGCGCTCATATCACAATTTATTCGACAACCGGAATTCTGCATGGATTCCGGTTGCTTTTTTATTGCCCGTAGTCAGGCGACAGCGTAATGGTTTTGATTTTTCTGGAATGGAATCAGCCGCTATGCCGTTTCGGAACATGGTAGACTGGTAAAAATACAACAGTAAAGGAGAACGAATCTAATGACCCATCGATATTTACGTAAGCAAGAGCTGAAAGAATACCGCTGCTACTTGCTGCATAAAGAATGCAGCTGCGGCACCATTGAAAAATACTTGCGTGATGTTCGCCAATTCATGCGCTGGCTCAATGGTGCAGCGGTCGAGGGCAGTAGCGTTTCGACATGGAAGCAGACGCTACTGGCACAGCAGCTCTCGCCTGTGACCATCAATTCCAAGATCGCCGCCCTCAACGGATTGTTTCAAATGCTGGGCTGGCACGACTGTCGCAGCAGCTACATCAAAGTTCAGCGACGCCTGTTTCGCGACGCCAGCCGAGAGCTTAGCCGTGAAGAGTACGAGCAGCTCGTACAAACTGCGCATGTTGGTCATAAGCGACGCTTGGCTTTGGTGATGGAGACCATCTGTGCAAGTGGTATCCGCGTTTCTGAGCTGCGTTACATCACCGTTGAAGCGGCGCGTGGCGGCAAAGCTGAGATCATGCTCAAAGGCAAGGTGCGTGTCATTCTTCTTCCAGATAAGCTTTGTAGAAAGCTGTTGAAATTTGCCAAAAAAGAAAAAATCACCAGTGGCGAAATTTTCCTCACCACTGGCGGCAAAAGTCTGTCACGGAAACAAATTTGGGCCGACATGAAAGCATTGGCGAAACGCGCTGGCATCGATGCGAGAAAAATTTTTCCGCACAACCTGCGCCATCTCTTTGCGACAGTGTTCTATACTGCCTGCAAAGACATCGTGCGCCTGGCCGATGTGCTTGGTCATTCCTCTATAGAAACTACCCGAATTTACCTTATCACTAGCGGTGCCGAACACCGACAACAGCTGGAAAAATTGCAGCTAGTCACTTGAATTCGCTGGACAAAATCAACATTTTGTCTGTATTAAAAAAGGAAAAACGATATTTGTAATGAATTAAAGAAATTATACCATAAATATGTAGTTATCGCAAAGAGATCGAGGGATTTTACGCATGAGAGAAAGGGCCATCAAAAGCAGTTTTAGATGACCCTTTCTTTAGTTTGCCCAAAAATCATCTGCTAGTTAATTCATTCAAATATATGGCCGTGCTGACTGGCAGAAAAGGTGCAGCGTCTGCAGACAAAATGTTGATTTTGTCTGCAGTTTTTTGTTGGAGGTGAGTGTCGTGCGTGAATCATTGGCAGATTATTGCCGTCGTACGGGCAGAGAAGATCTGCTTAATGAATGGGACAGCGCTCGCAATTTGCCGTTCACACCGAACAGCATCAGCTATGGCAGCAAAAAACATGTTTGGTGGCGTTGTGCAAATGGACACAGCTGGCGAGCAGCTGTTCATACCAGAAACGGCGCCGGCTCGGGATGCCCATATTGTGCCGGACGGCTGCCCATCGTCGGAGAAAATGATTTGGCTACGAAATATCCCGATCTGGCGAAGGAATGGCTGTATGAAAAAAACGGTTCTCTCACGCCTGATCAAGTGCTGCCTGGCAGCCATCGGTTGGTGTGGTGGCGTTGTGATAAAGGCCATGAGTGGCAGGCGCAGATCAAATCCCGTGTCAACGGCACAGGGTGCCCCATCTGCGATAACAAACAAGTGCAGGCTGGTGACAATGACCTGCAAAGTCTTTATCCGACTCTGGCAAAAGAATGGCACCCCACCAAAAACGGGGAGCTCGCCCCAGCCGACGTCGTTCCCGGCACCCGGCGCAAAGTCTGGTGGCGCTGCGAGAAAGGCCACGACTACCAGGCTAGCGTCGCCAGCCGCGTCAACGGCAGCGGCTGCCCCATTTGCGCTGGCAAAAAAGTGCTGGCAGGGTTCAACGACTTGGCCACCCTCTACCCGGCTATTGCCGCCCATTGGCATCCAGAGAAAAACGGTGCTCTTACCCCGGCACAAGTCACCCCGGCTTCTAACAAAAAAGTTTGGTGGCACTGTGATAAAGGCCACGACTACCAAGCCGTCATCGCCAGCCGCACTCAGCGAGGCGGCGGCTGTCCTTACTGTGCTGGACGCAAAGTACTGGCTGGCTTCAATGATCTTGCCACGCTAGAACCCACCGTCGCCAAAGAATGGCACCCCACTAAAAACGGTGCCCTTACCCCACAAGACGTCACTTCTGGCAGCAAAAAACGTGTTTGGTGGCGCTGCAGTGCAGGCCATGAATGGCAGGCTGTCATTTACAGCCGCACCGGTAACCAACGCTGTGGCTGCCCCGTGTGCGCAGGAAAGCAGGGAAGAAAGACATATAGAGAAATGAAAAGGAGAGAAAGAAAATGAAAAAGAAATGGCTTCAATGGGCAATGATCATTGTCACCTGTATGTTGGCGTTTTCTGTCGTGTCGGCGGCCCATGCAGCGGAACATGAGTATAAGGTAACAGATTTAAATAGTTTCAAACAGGTTGTAGAAACCATCAAATCAGAACGTAATAGTAATGCTTTAACTGAGGCGACCATAATTTTTACGCAAGACATAGATTTTGCAGATACGAACACCGAAACTAATACGACAGCTGTAGGAAGAAATTATTTTAGTGGAATCGAGGGTGTGACATTGACACTGACCAGCGAAGGTGATGAGCCTGTGACATTACAAAATCTAGGTGCAACCTTTGGTTCGACTCGATTAAGAAATGCCGGGTTTAATACAAACGATCAAAACGCACGATTCTTTACAGGTCCAATGATTTTGGATAACATTAAACTCCAAACTTCTGAAAGGGATTATTTTTTTGCGCAAGGCTATCCATTGGTAATTACTGAGAATTTTAAAAGCACCTCGCGGATCTCTATCGTTGGCGGGTGTTTGGGAACCATGAAGAGAATGGATGGTATAGGCCTTCCGGATAGCGACGGGGTAGGAACAGGTCATGGCTATGAGAATATGGCTAAAACAAAGAATTATCCAACGTCGACGCATTTGGAAATATATGGCGGTGAATATGTAACTATTATTGGTGGTGGCTATAACAGTGATGTAACGGGCTCATTCAACAAAACGACTTTATCCTATGATGGTGGGACTTATGTAAAAATTCAGCTGGATGGAAACGTTGAGAACACTGGTTGGTATGAAGTGTCTAATGTTTACGGAGGCAGTTATGTGCGGAGAAATGGAACCAGCAGCCCATCAGAAGGAACCTCTGGAAAGATATCCGGAGATACTTATGTAGAAGTTGTATCTGGGGTGGCTGCAAATATTTATGGCGGCTCCAATAATCTGGTGACGACAGCAAAGAGCAATGGTATCATCGTTGGTGACACGACGGTCATTGTAGGAACAAACACGGCAGATGGCAGCGAAGCAGTGTGCCAGGATGTGTATGGCGGCAGTCATTACAGTACGATTGGTAGTGCAGATGTGCGTTATGATCCGGCTGATCCTTGGACCAGCGCGAAAGTTGGTGGTGATAGTCATGTAACCATTAATGCATCGACGAGAGGCAGAGACAATAGCGGAGATCCAAGTGGTAATATTCATGGTGGTGGGGATTGTGATATCATCAACGGCACCGTTCAACTTATACTGAATGGTGGTTCTGGTTTTGATTGGGTGTTTGCGGGTGGCGCAAATAGCACTTATACGCAAAAAACCGAGATCAATAATATGAACGCTGCAGTGAATGCGGCATCCATTGTCATTAATGGAGGGTCCTGGGATGAGATCTATTCTGGCGTGCATACTTGGGTAGGCAGTGTCGATGCCAATAGCGAGCAAAAGATTGATGGCAACGTTTTTGTACAATTAAATGGTGGAAAAGTAAACTATTTCTGCCTAAGTGGTCCAATGACGAAAATCTATGGGGATAGCACGTTGGAAATCAATGGCGGTGAGCTTGGTAATAGGACAACAGCAATATCCGGATATCGTTATACCTCATGGAGCGGAAATACAATGCAATATGGACAGGTTGAAGGTAAGCGCATCCTTGATCTAAAAAACGATAGTCAAATGAAATGTTGGCAAATCTACGCCATCGATGAAATTAACGTGAACAATACCGAGGCGTTTATTGCAAGAGGTACAACTGCTTCTGGGGCCTTGCAATCCTGCGGCAATGTAAATATCGAAGCGGGGACGTTGGCGCTGACGGGTACCAATAACATCAGTGAAGATTTTACAATAGCAGACAAGGGTACATTGGCGCTCAATGGCACAGATGCAACGATAAAAACACCGGGCTCCGTCAATGCTGCAGGGAAGGCTTCTGGAGCAGGAAAGTTATTGGTTGTAGCACCTAGTGCGTCTTCTGAGTCAGGATGGATAAAAACAGATATGACACCATTGTTGCCTAATGTTGGTGAGGTTTATCTGCGTTCAAGTACCACTGATGAAACAGCACAGTCAGGAACAGATGCAACACTGTTAGACCTTGCCAATACGCCAGCACAAGGGCGCTATGTGGAATACACAACAGAGAGTGTGGCAACCACCAACAGCTACAAGCATGCTTGGCGCATTGCTCAGGGACAAGTGCAAGAGGTCACTTGGTATTATGAGGTGTACTACCAAAATCCTGATGAAACGTTTATAAAATGGAAAAATGCCCAAGGCGGTAAAGCTGAAGAAAATGCAATAGTACAAATTTCTCGTGATAGGTTTGATGGCCAAGATTTAGGCTGGGGTGAAGTTTTAGGTACTCACTATATCTTTGATGAGGATAATCCAAACAACCGTTTGTCGGCTACTGCTGGCACAGCAACTCAGGCTAATCCACTAAAGATTTATTATAAATGCAAACCTCATACACTATCTTATGAATATGATACAACGGCGCCAGTGGACGCAAGTCTGCCACCAGAAGAAAAAAATCATTACTATTCTGAAGAGAATATCCAACCGGTTCAGCCAGCAGTTGTATCTGGCTATACGTTTAACGGTTGGCAGGTTAAATCACCGAGTGATTTGACCTTAGCCGATGATGGAACTTTCACAATGCCAAACGAAGATGTTGTATTGATCGGCAGCTGGACGAAAAATGCACCTGCGGAGACAATCACCATTCAACCAGCCAATGTCACCATCTATATGGGGGGCGATGGCTATGAAGGCACGGTAGATAAAGAGGGGAACTTTGTCACTGATTCTGATCAGATCAAAGAGAATGGCTTCCCAGAACCGGGATTTTTGATCACCTTACCAGAAGCATTAAAGAACCTGAGCATCAGTCAGCTCTACCTTCAGTACAAAGATGGAGGGACGACTTACCAGTGGAGTTTTGAAAAATATGGTGATGGCGATCACAACGTGTATCGCATTGTACCATACGGAGACACTGAGAAACGATCTGTGCGGATGCAATTTGTTAAAGATGCAGGCACTGACAAAGAAGTAATAATGGATAGCGATAACATTGATGTAGCAAAGTACATCAATGAAACCCTTACCATGAAAGTCTATGGGGAAGGCATTGAATCGGATAAGGTTCATTTTGTGTATGACACAAATGGTGATGACACATTGGAAAGTACTGAACCAATTTACAATGTCTCAGTAGAAAACGGCCAGCTTACTGTGCGCGGGACAACCAGTGCAGTTCAGACAGCGCCTGTCAACAAAGAAGAGTTTTTTACAGCAACAAAGAATCAGCCTGGGATCACTGCACCAGAAGGTACCACCTATACCATCAATGGCTCAGACGTAAAGGTGAAAGATACCACTGGAATTTCTCTTCTCTTTGATAACATCATCGACAGCAATGCCGGTAATGAAAACGCAACCTATACCGATCTGCTGAAAGCAAAGGTTGACGAAACCCTTGGCAGTGCCGACGAAAATCGTCAGTATGAGTATAAATATCTGGATCTTGTCGATACGCACAATGGCAATGCCTGGGTGGCAGCAAACGAGGCGGTAACCGTTTACTGGCCATTGCCAGAAGGCGCAGAAGCTGATGCAGACTTTACGCTTTTGCATTTCCAAGATCTGCATCGCAGCATGAGTCCAACGGAGATAACCAATAAACTGACAGATAATGCTTACACACCGGAAAAAATACAAGGCACAGTGGAAGACGATCACATCGTTTTCAATGTACAGCCATACAACAATGGCAGCGGTGGCTTCTCGCCATTTGTTCTTGTATGGGACGAAAAAGATGAGCCGACGGATCCCGTCGATCCACCGGATGGTGGCGGCGGCACGACACCAACACCTCCAGATCTGAACACGGAAGATCATTTCTCTTATGTGGTTGGGTATGAAGATGGCATGGTAAAACCTGAAAACGCCATCACCCGTGCTGAAGTAGCATCGATTTTCTATCGTTTACTGAAGGATGAGGTGCGTGACGAAAATACGACCGACGTTTCTGAGTTTAGCGATGTAAGCGCCAGCGATTGGTATGGCACGACGGTGGCTACGCTGTCTGCCATGGACATCGTTCGTGGCTATGAGGATGGCACCTTCCGGCCAAATGCACCGATCACTCGCGCGGAATTTGCTGCAATTGCCACCCGCTTTTTTGAAGAGACTGGCGCAGAGTATGAACCAGGCACCTTTGATGATGTAACCGGCAACGAATGGTTTGCCAATGCGATTGCCGATGCTGTTGAGCTGGGACTCATCGGCGGCTATCCGGATGGCACCGTGCGACCAAACAACAACATCACCCGTGCCGAAGCATGCGCTGTGGTTAACCGTACGTTGGGACGTATTCCTCATGTGGACCACCTGCTGCCAGCTGATGAAATGAAGACCTGGCCGGACAACCATCCAAGCGATTGGTTCTATGCAGACATGCAGGAAGCAACCAATGGCCATGACTACGAATGGACCACAGAACAAGGTCAGCAGGTCGAAGAATGGACCGCAATCCTTGATAAGGATTGGGAAGATCGCTGATGATTTCAGACAATCAAAAAACGCGAAGTTATAATGCTTCGCGTTTTTTGATGTTTAAACTTTAGTCGTTTTTACAATGCCGTTCCTTTCTTTGGAACGAAGAAACGGCTCATATCAACACCTTCGTGTTTGAGCAGGGCGATTTTTTTATCGATGCCGCCGCCGTAGCCGGTGAGGCTGCCGTTGCTGCCGACGACGCGGTGGCAGGGAATGAGGATGCCGATGGGGTTGTGCCCTACGGCACCGCCCACAGCCTGGGCAGACATGCGTGGCAGACCGCGTTGACGAGCAATTTCCTGGGCGATGGCGCCGTAGGTAGTGGTTTCACCGTAGGGAATGGTGAGCAGCAGTTGCCAGACTGCACGCTGAAACTCGCTACCCTGTGGATGCAGAGGCGGCAGGGGAACGGAATGGTGGCCAGCAAAATAGTCGTCGAGCCAGCGACAGGTGGCAGCGAAGATTGACAGCTCTGGTTTCTCAAGTGGAGCATCTTGGAATGCTGGCTGGTAGCGTTGACCAGGCAGGGCAAGGTGGGTCAATCCAGTGTCATCGGCGGCGAGAAGCAGAAGCCCCAACGGGGAGTCGTAGTGAGAGAGGTAAGTCATGGCGCGCCTTCTTTCGTGAGATATTGGTTAAAACTATGATAGCATAGTGGGAAGGGGCGCAATAGCCTATTTTAAAGCTATTTTTGAGCGATAAAAAATAAATCCATAGGTAAAAGCAATATATCTATTTTTATAAAATGGATGACAAAGAAGGTTTTATTTAGTATAATATACCTGACAACAAGAGTTTGTTTTTTATCACACCCTACCCCCTAAAAATTCAAGGAGGCATCTATGAAAAAAATCAAATCCGCTGTTCTTATTGTTCTTATTCTCGCTGCTCTAGGTGGAGGCATCTGGGGCGATCGTCAGTTGGACGCGCGCTATAGCAGTGACAATGCAACACCAGAAACTATTATTGAAACAACCGTTGAATAATGATCTGTTCACCTTTGTTTTACAGATATAAATTTATTCAAAAAAGAACCGTTTGCATGAGGCAAACGGTTCTTTTCATTTTCCGTGGTATTTTTTCCAGAAAAAGACATAAGAGAGCAGACTGGGAATGCCGATCCAGAGCAGCATAACGATCAAAGTGACCTGTTCGAAATCGTCCAATGTCAGTGCGGCAATGGTGTAAAGCAGTGCCAGGGGCAGGGAGATGAGAGCGAGCAGGCGATGGGCCAGGTTCCAGGTGTCTTCATCGCGGATGGTCCAAGGCAGACGCAGGCCGACATAACGCTGAAACGGCAGTCTTGGCGAAACCAGCCCGCAGAGAAGCATAATCACCACGATGAAGGCGAGGGCAAAGAGCCGTTCGCTGTATTCGGAAGAAAATGTGAGCACTCCTGTGGCGGATAAGAGCGCTATGGCAAAAGCAATGACGAGAATAACGACATTGGCAATGATGGTTCCACGTAGAGTACGCAGGCTGGTATTGCTGTTGAGCGGCTGAGTGAGCAGGGCCAGATTGCGATAGAGCACGATGATGGCACCAAAGATACCGGCGAACCCAAACACAAGGGAAAGTACGGCATCGTGAATAGCCAGTGCGGCGATAAGCGATGCAAAGCAGAAAAACAGCAGAAGGTTGCGCTTTTGGTTGGCTGCTTCGGACAAAGCGGCCTGTCGATGGTGTTGCGCCAGCTCGGCGTTGACTTTTTCCAGTTCCTTGGCGAGGGACGCCGTGCGAGGATCTATTTCCTGAACGTCCAGCAAGGTGCCGACCGACACGTCCAACAGCGTGGCCATTTGAATAAGCTGTTCCGCATCGGGTACGGACAATCCCTTTTCCCATTTGGAGATGGTCTGACGCACCACATGCAGCTGAGTGGCCAGATCTTCCTGGCTCCAGCCTTTTTGCTTACGATATTTTTTGATGTTTTCATTTAGCATAGGTTTTCACGTCCTCACGTTCATTGTGTTCCGGAACTGCTTTTAGTATGAACGAATGTAGTGGCTTTCGCAAGCAACGCGAAGTAACATTGGCAAAAAGCCAATTATGGAGCGGATATTAATGAGGGCGCATCTTTTTTTGCAGGAACTTGCCAAACGCGTGGCTGACGCTGGCGAAGATTTTATTTTTTTTACATGGATAAAAGTAAGATTGATTCGCCCAGTTTTGTTCTATCCAGTAATTTTTATCCAAATCATTCAGTGAAAGGGCCATGGCTTTTTGGACTTCGAAATTAAATAGTTGATTCAAATTAGGCACGTGTTTTTCGGGGTGCTGGATTAAACGAATGAATGGTTCAACTTCTTTTTCTGTGACGGGTTTGTTTTCATTAAAAATCGAACGTCCAATTTTTCCGGCGGGGATGGCGCCCCATTGAACGGCAATGCTATTGAGATAAGACAAGGTTGCTTTTAATCCGGATCCTTTGGTGGTTGCAACAGCTAGCACAGGTTTTTTGATGAGAGCAGGCCGATGGTACCAGACGCAGGTGCGATCTAAAAAGGTTTTTAACCGTCCAGAAATATTTTTCAAGTACACTGGCGAAGCGAGGATGATGCCATCTGCGTCCAGAAGCCGTTGCATGATATCGGAAACATCGTCTTTTAATACACAACGTCCCTGGAGAATGCACTGCTCACATCCAATACATGCCTGTATTGTGACGCCATAGAGATCAATAATTTCCAGTGTGATGTGATTTTTCTCAAGATAGGGTTTAATTTCCAAAAGCACACGCTGAGTATTTCGTTTACGCTGAGTGCCGATTAAAGCTACTGCTTTTTTCATGATCATCACCTAAATTAACGAAGATGGCGGGGTTAACGAAAGGGGGAAAAGTACTTATCCTTCCAAAAAACATATATCCCTAATAAATATATTATGGATGGAGAGTGGATGCTTGTCAATAGCCGCGCCAAAGTTAAAAAATAACCGAATGCATCCGGTGCATTCGGTTTGAAGGTTATTCGTATTTTTTTCCGATCGCATAGACGAGTCCAAGAAACGCAATAAAAAGGCCTGCGATTACTGTTTGCGATGAGAGAACGGAAAGAGGCGGGCAGCGATGGCTGAGCAGAACCACCAAAGGGTAGAG
>ERZ1034920.1557-NODE-1557-length-14452-cov-4.387372_pt1 | contig 14452 bp, 9 predicted proteins | sample MGYA00520688_ERZ1034920 | MGnify/ENA primary metagenome ERZ1034920 (study PRJEB33766, sample SAMN09781785) | gut metagenome | biome: gut microbiome | host: Homo sapiens | place: Madagascar | study: EMG produced TPA metagenomics assembly of the PRJNA485056 data...
GTCTGTTGCGGCATAAAGGAGCATGCCGGAAACCTTGTGAGGCTGATCCCCGAACTCCGTATCCTTGTTCTTGACGTAGGTAAAGATCTGATACAGATTGCCGGAATGGAGCGTGTGGACGTCGTACTGAGTCTGCGTGGTATGCGTGTAATACTTAGCGTCAATGATAAGCACCTCGCTCCCTCTGGTGAGCATGATGTCGCTCTGCATTACCGGCAGCATCGTCCCGATACCATCATCCAAGGCCCACGGGATCTGCGAGGCCGTCGCCGTCACCTGCGGACACTCCTTGGCGTAGTATTCGAGGATGAATTTCTCGTACAGACGGTTCATGCGCTGTTCATCCACAAAAGAGGCCAGCTTGTATTCTCCAGAGTCTGTGGTCAGAAGCATTCCTTCCAGAATGAGTTGGCAGAGGCTGATGAGCATACGATAGGTATTGTTGTTCCTCTGGAACCGAATGGCTGACCAGCGGATCGTGGTGGGATCGATCGTGTCAACATTCGAGAAGAACAGCATTTCCTTTTTCAGATCGCTTTTGTACTCCTGATCCACCCTCGTGTGCCGGAGCAGAAGCATAACGGTCGTTTTCAGTATCTGATTCAGGAGATTGTTTTCAGAAAGCTTGTCGTACTCACAGGTCAGCACCCGCTTTCTGGCAAGGCGGTTCTGAATGGTCCCCGGCATATCGATCTTGCCACGGACTACTGCGACATCCTCTTTACGGTTTAAATACTCCCGGTAAAGGCCCTGCTTTAACTGTCTGCTGATGCCCTTCGCCAGAATCGCAGCGAAGAGGTTATGCATGTTCTCGAACTCTTCGGTAGCAACATCCTCATAACCGCCTTGATTCAGCGTCGTGAAGGCATACGAAAGCATATAGTATATGTTTTTTATGAAGATGCTCTTATCCTTAATCATTGAAACACACCTTGCAGAATGTTCTCCCAACGCTGGAGCTTGTTGGCGTCGTCGAACCAATACTCGCTGAGCATCGGAAGAATGTCGTAGTCAACGATGGAATGCATCCACTCCTCGGTGCAAATATCCCTGCCGCAGAAATAGCTGTGGCCGATGCAGAAGCCCTTACCCAACGATTTATCAAGAGAGATTTCACGGTTCAGGTCTTTCACCTTATTTACGAGTTCATTCAGCGTCTCGTTGTTCAGGCTGTTCGGGTAATGGATGAAGCCCTCGGAATCGAATCCCGGTTCCACTTCAAAGAAGCTGAAGCGGCGACGAAGCGCATAATCGATCATGGCAAGGCTGCGGTCCGCAGTGTTCATCATACCGATAATGTAGAGGTTCTTCGGGACGGAAAATGAGAGCCCGTTATAAGCGAGGGTCGCTTTTGCGCCTCTGTAGTCCTTCTCGATCAGCATCAGCAGCTCGCCGAAGATCTTACTCATATTTCCACGGTTGATTTCGTCGATGATGAAAAAGAACTCCTTGTCCGGCTGGTTGGCGGCCTTCTGGCAGAAGCGATAGAAAATACCATACTTCAGCTCGAAGCCGTCATCGACCGGCTTATAGCCCATCATGAAGTCTTCGTAGGAATAGTTCTGGTGGAACTGTACGAACTCGATGCGGCTATCATCCTTTTCACCCATCATGGACCACGCCAAACGTCTGGCGGCGAAAGTCTTACCAACACCGGGAGCACCCTGTAGGATGATGTTCTTCTTGTTGCGAAGAACGGCTACAAGGTTCTCGTAGCGTTTTTCGGTCATATACACTTCATCAAGGAAGTCGCTCTTTGTATAAGCGTCAATGGAGGCTTCCTGCGCTACCGGATTCTCATCACGAATCATATCGAGGATGAAGTCAAACTCGCCTCTGGTGAGCTTGAACAGGCTGCCTTGCGGATTCTGGAAATACTCCATACGCTCCAGCTCCGGGCATCCTCTCAAGGTTGCATAATCAATCGGCGAAGTCAGGCCTTCGACCTTTTCAAAGAACAGCTTCTCGCCGTCTTGTTCTGCGCTGACACGACCGATGGCAACGATCTGCTTTACCGGATTGGATTCGTACCCTATGATCATATCGCCAGCCTTCGCATCAAGGAAGTTCTGGAAGATGCGACGCTTGTTGCCATTCTCATTGTAGAGCGTGTAGGACTGAACCTCTCCAACAGCGATGTCTGCAAAGCTCCAGATCTTCGGATTGGCATTCAACCACCAATAACCACGATCCTGCTCACCGGGAGCCGCTGTGACATACAGTTCGATACCACTGAGGTCTGCCTTGTCGAGTGCAACAGAAAGCTCATCTCTCAGTTTCCATACAAAGCTGCCATCCTCGTCTTTTCCTGCATCACGGCCCGTATAGAGAACCGTCCACCACTGAGTGGAACCATCATCTCTGGTGTTCGGCGTGATGCTGGTGGACTCACAAATTCTTCTTGCCAATGCTACAGAGCCAGAATTATAGAAGTTCTTTGTCTCGCCGTATTTCACAGCAAGCTGAGTGCAGGAAGCCATGCCACCATAATCCTTCATGCGCTTCATGATTTCCAGCGCACCCGTCGTAAAGACGGTTTCATCCTTCAGCAGCTTGCTCCAATCCTCAACAGAGAGGCCGGGATCAAAGTCTGCGCCATACCAGCTGGTAGTATCAGGAGCAGCATCCTTCTGAGAGTAATACCGGCTGATGTAGAAACCGATGTCGATGGTCAGAGTCTTCAGTTCCGGATCAGGATAGCAGGTATCGGTCAACTGCGACTGGAACAGGTTCACCAGTTCGGTATCCTCTTTGAGGGCCACGCTGATTTCATCATAGAGCTTCAGGAAATTCCGGATGTTATCGGCATAAGCACCTTTTTTGAAGCGATAGTCAGATTCCAGCTCACTGGCGACCGTTTTTACTTCACCGAATTTGTAGATGTAATACTTATCCGGGTAGCGGAGCCATAGGTATGTGCTGATGGCATTCTCGTACTGATAATGCTGCGCTGCTCCGTTGCCGTATTTCTCCAATAGAACGGTCGACTGCATTTTGAAGGCATCCATTCTCTCGAACACATCCTTGGTCTCATCAAACAGCGCGATGAACATTGCACGGACCTCTTCGGGAGCGGATTTTGCAAAACCGACAATCATGCCCTTCGGGAAGTTGTTATTAGAAGCCAGCAGGTTGAATGTCTTATCCAGCGAACGATTCAGCATTTCTGCAAAATCAGCTGCATTCACATCCCAATTGTCCTGAAACCACTTCACGGCTTCCCATTTGTATTTTTCGTTGCCCCACTGCGTGGAGGCAAAATTCTGTTTGTACTGTGCCAGTACTTCTCTCAATCGAAATAGGTCAAACATAATATCCCCCCTTTATGCCTCTCTCAGGCTTTTATAAATCTCGTCTGTAAAGATACCAAGAACCTGCCGCTTAATCTCATCGTTGCTGAGAAGAAGCGAGAAGAAATCCTGATTCTGCTCCAGTCCCTCTATCAGTGCATCGTCGATATCGTCAAAGTACGAAAACTCAAAGTCTTTGACAGTGTTGTTCCGGGCGCTGGTTTTTAGTTTATCGGATTTCAGCAGAATATCCCGAATCTGCAGCATAGCTTTGACCGCAACATCGTTGTCGTAGGCTTTTCCCGTCCGGCTGTTGATTTCGGCTATGATCTGGGAAAGCCGTTCTTCTTTTGCTTCGGTCAGGCCAAAACTCTCCGCTGTGGGCAGCTTTACAACCGGCTGTGCTACCAGCTTCGGATTGGTATGTTCTTCGGCTTTTTTCTGAACGAAATTCGTAGCCTTGATTTTGCCGTCCAGATTATAGCCGCCGCCCGGATGCTTAATATTGATGTATGCCAGCAAATAAGTAATGAAATTGTACTTCTTATGCAGGTCGGTATCCTCAAAGCAGGACACTTGCAACAGGAACTCATAGAAACGGACAAAATGTCGCATCTGAGACACGATTTCCTGTTGCTTGAGCGGCTCATACTGCTCGATCATATTTTTCGACCGCTTGAAGTAAAAGGTCAGCTTCTGCTTATCTTTGGAGGAAATATTCCCCTTGTAAAGCAGCTCGTTGGCTTTTTCGATATCATCCGGGTCAAGCACGGTGTACGCATCAATTTGCGCCTCCAGATCGTAAATCGCCGTCGGCGTTACGGAAGTGGAGAGCAACGTAGTCGTATAATACGGTGCAAATGCCGCTTTGATATCTTCGTATGTATTTGCAAAGTCCAGCACAAAGGTTTTCTTCTCGAACGGCGGGCAGATACGGTTCAGGCGGGAGAGCGTCTGAACGGCAGACACACCCTTCAGCTTTTTGAGAACATACATAGCGCAGAGCTTCGGCTGGTCAAACCCAGTCTGATACTTGTTTGCAACCAAAAGCACCTGGTATTCGTCCTTGTCAAATTCCTTCGTCAAACGATCTTCCGGGAAACCGTTCATGGAAGCCTCGGAATATTCGGTTTCATCGTCCGGGAGCTTTACCTTGCCGGAAAACGCCACCAGAGCCTTAATGTCCGAGTATCCCTTCTTCTTGGTATAGTCCTCAAAAGCCTGACGGTACTTCACTGCACCCTGTCTGGATGCCGTGATGACCATTGCCTTTGCCATGCCGCCGAGTTCTGGCATAACAGTCGTGCGGAAATGCTCCACAATGACCTCTACCCGCTGGGCAATGTTCGTTTCATGCAGCTCCACAAAACGGGCGATCTGCCGCTTTGCATCGACTGTTTTGCAACGTGGGTCTTCTTCGATTTTCTTGTTAATCTGATAGAAAGTGTCGTAAGTCGTATAGTTCTGAAGCACATCGAGAATGAAGCCTTCCTCAATGGCCTGCTTCATAGAGTAAATATGGAATGCCTCACGCTGACCTTTTGTGTTCAGGCGACCGAACAGCTGAATGGTCGTAGGCTTCGGTGTGGCAGTGAAAGCAAACATGGACACGTTGGCCTGTTTACCGTTTCTACGGATTTCATCCGTAATCATATCTTCCACATCGGCAGCTTCCTGCTCTCCGGCACCAAGCGACTTTGTGACCGCTGCCATGTCCTTACCTGCGGTGGAGGAATGTGCCTCATCGATAATAACCGCAAAACGCTTGTTTTTCAGCCCTGCAACGCTATCCACGATATACGGGAATTTCTGGATCGTGGTGGCGATGATTTTTGTATTGCCGTTCAGTGCAATGGCAAGGTCGGCAGAGTTGCACTTATCGTCCATAACACGGATAAGCCCCGCTTTATGCTCCATACCCATAATAGCTTTCTGCAGCTGACGGTCAACTACGACTCGGTCGGTGATAATCACGACATTGTCAAAGATAATTTTATTATCTGCATCGTGCAGTGAAGTCAGACGGTGCGCAAGCCACGCGATGGAGTTAGTTTTGCCAGAGCCTGCACTGTGTTGAATCAGATAATTCTGCGTTGTGCCGTTGTCACGGACATCACCCAGCAGCTTGCGAATCACATCGAGCTGATGATACCGAGGGAATATGACATTCTCGGACTTTTTCGTTTTTCCTGTCAGCTCGTCCTTACTTTCCTTGGTTTCGATAAAGATGAACTTACTGATGAGGTCAAGGACTGTATCCTTTGTCAGAATATCCTCCCACATATAGGACACGCTGTACTTGTCTTTGAAGGTAGGATTGCCCGCACCTGCATTGACTCCTTCACCGTTTCCCATGTTGAACGGCAGGAAGAAGGTGGCGTTGCCTGCAAGCTTGGTGGTCATATAGACCTGTTCCAGATCCATTGCAAAGTTCACAAGGCAGCCTGCCTTAAACCAAAACAGGCGGGTCTTGGGATCACGGTCAACGCGGTACTGATAGATGGCATCCTGATAGGACTGACCGGCGGCATTACATTTCAGCTCAAAGGACATGATAGCAAGACCGTTCAGGAAAATCACCAGGTCAATGCGCTCATCATCGCTTGCCCAGACTTCCTCCATGACGGAGAAAATGTTCTTTTCATATTTCGCCAACAATTCACGGTTGAAGGTGGTCGCAGGCTTCGTATACATCAGTTCCAGCTTCATGTTGGAAATCTCAATACCGTGCTTCAGCACATCCAGCAGACTGCCGCGGGTTTTGGTCACCTCGGCATTGATGAAGCTGACAAGGGTGTCCTCCAGGTCGGCTTTGTAGATTTTGCGGAGCGCCTCCATCTCATCCGGCTGGGTATCGTTCAGAAACTGAAACAGCAGCTCCCGGTCCATAGCAAAAAGACGGTCATAACTTGTTGCTTTTCGGACGATGTAACCGTTGTCCTGCGAGAGCCTGTCCATGATGAAATGCTGATATTCTTTTTCGGTCAGTATGTTGTTCATATGCCATCTACCTCCTTACTCGCTTTTCAGGCGCTTGATTAGTTGCCGTGCAAAAAGCAAAGCAATCTGGTCGCAGCTATATTTAGATGAGTCAATCGCTTGTATATCCGCCACAGATGGGTACTTTTCTTGCAACTGCGAAGCCGTGATGTTGTGTAAAATCGGCAAAATTAACTTCTGTCCGCTTCGATTTTGCCGGTTCAAAAACTCATGTAATTCTCGCTCGGTCCACTCTCGGTCAAAAAAGTTCTCTGAAATAACGATAATTGCAAATTCTGCTTTTTTCGTACCGTTCAGAATGCGATCTTTCCAATTATCACCCCACTCCAAAGACTCTTTATCGTAGAAAATTGTTACGCCAAGAGTTTTGAGTGAGCTGTACAATTCCTCTATCAGGTTTTCCTTATCCTTATTGGCATGGGAAATAAATACATCATATTCAGGCACGTCTTTCGCACGGTATCTGGGGATATTAACCGTGGAAATCCCATTCTTTTCATCCACAAAAGCATTGTCACTGCGAACGCTCTCCAAACAAGAAACCAATTCCTCGAATGCACCGGTTGAGCGATGAAACAGTATTGTGTTTATGCGCTGCCCCAAAGCGTGGTCTTTCAGGTAAGTATTATAGAAAATTTGTACATCATTCATCCACTTATCGGCAGGTTGTTTTTCAGAGGCTGTTCTTAACTTGTTAGGTGATGCAATGGTTTTTGCCCGTTCCAAGAGGGAATCGAGCTGTTCTTCAAAAGTAGCCATTAGACAACCTCCTTCTTTCCGGTTACATACTCAAAAATCAGCGAACGCTTGTAGGCATCAAGAACAGCCATCTGCTCTTTCTTCTGCTCGATGATTGTGTCTACTTCTGTGACCTTGGTTTCCAGATAGTCCGCCATGGCTACCTGTTCCTCATATGGTGGCTCAAAAACCATAAGCCGAGAAAACTCGGAATAGTTCAGCCCCTGACGGACACCGTTTCCCATGTTATAAAATACCTTCATAACATCGTATGCATGAAGAAGGAAGTGAAAATACCTCGAATCGACCTGTTTGAGCGGACAAAGGTCAATATATGCCGAAGTGATTATGCCGTGTTCCTTTACAAGTCCAGTGCGCAAGCTGCGTTTATCGTTCTGCAAATCGGTGGGTCGAATAATAATGTCACCAGCTTCAACAATGTTGTATGTATTAAAGCTCTCCGGTAACAGCCCATCATTGGTGTTGATGTCCTTGCGGATAACTCTGCCATAACTCAGCGACAACAGATTATCCTCTTTGCCCAGTCGATTCTTGTTTTTGCGCTCACCGTAGTAGGAATAAACAGGATGAATCGGCCAATGTGCCGGAATTCTGCCAACCCACTCAATCCCGCTGTCCTTCGTCTCCGCAGCCGGGTTCAGCCCCTTGGTGACTGTTTCGGTGATGACCGACCGCTTGTACTGCTCCAGTGTGTCAATCTGGGTTTGGATATCGGCGGTCAGCGCATCGATCTCGGCGCATTTGGCATCGAGAAAATCGGCAATACGGCGCTGCTCATCCGTAGGGGGAACAATAACAGGAATTGCTCCGAGTTGATCTTCGGTCAGCGAGTGACGGAGATTTTTTGCTAAATGAAGCAAGGTTTTATCGTTGTCGAGCATCGTGTAATAATAGCAGTAATATGCAGCATCTGCGCCATCACTGAGAACAAACTGACTATATGCAGGACTTGAAAGACCTGCCTGTTTGATTAGACCGATGCACCGAGGCGTTACATCTATATCAAAAAGACACATAAGGAGGTTACCGGGTTCAAGCCTTTGATATCCATCGAAAGAAGCGGGCATTTTCCCACCAGCATCCAAATCTCGTACAATAATGCCTTTCATGGTCAGAGACAGAATGTCCTCACCATTGTATACAGGGCAGATTTCTTTCTTTTTACGCATCAAATACTTGTTCGGCATTACTTTCCACGATAATGGTATATTGCCGATCCATTCCATTGAACTTGGTTTCATTTCTCTCATATCAGCACCGCCTTACTCAAACAGCTTAGCCACACGCTCAGAAACAGAAAGCTCCAATTCTGAAAATCTTGCTTCCAGTTCTTCACTGGCAATCGGCTGCTGATATTTGTAGAAATACCGTGTAAACGGAATCTCTGCACCGGTCTTGATAACAGGCTTTTTCTTTCCGAGGTCTTCTTCAAAGAAAGCGGCAGCATCCGGGATATGAGGTAGAACCTCACGAGCCATATAGTCCTCGATGCTTTCTTCCCATTTCACCAGTTCGGTGTCCTTGGTTTCCTTGTCGTAGAGAATATTACCCTTGCGGTCACGCTGAATTTCTGCGTTTTTATCCATAACCGAGAGACCGTCTGCGATTTTTTCAATCAGTTTTTTATCCGCTGTCACGGAAGAGAGGGCTTTTGTCAGCGCAGGCATGAATGCCGCCGGAGAATTATAAACCTGCTCCGAAACCGCCGCTTTCAGCGCAGAGACGATTGCTTCATAGACAGGTTGGTTATTCTGATAGGCTTCCAGCTTCTTCTGATCCTTGCCGGTCAGTTCCTCGGCATTTTCCAGTTCGTCCACCTTGGCCTGGTCATAGAGAGAAGAAAGCGCACCTTTGGAAAGCATCGCTTCAATGCGCTCCTCTGTAATGGCATAGCTGCGCTGGAGGGGCTGCATGACCGTGTACTCACGGTAAATGAACTCCTCATTGCTGTAAATCTTGCAGTATTCGTTTTCCGCAAAATCCGCATAGAGCTGTGTCACGGTGCTGCGGTCTTCGGGAGAGATTTCATTTTTCTTATCACCCAGAGCCTTACGCAATTTGTGGAAGAAAGACGATGCGTCGATCAGCTGGATCTTGCCCTTGCGTTCAGCCCGCTTATTCTTGGAAAGTACCCAGATGTATGTAGCAATGCCGGTGTTATAAAACAGATCGGTGGGCAACGCAATGATTGCTTCAATCAGATCGTTCTCCAGCATCCAGCGGCGAATCTGACTCTCGCCGGATGCCGTTCCGCCGGAGAACAGCGGACTGCCGTTTTCAATGATGGCGGCACGGCCGAAGTTATCGTCCATTTTGTCAATGGCGGACTGTAAAAACAGCATTTGCATATCGCCGGAGCCGGGCAGACCCGCACCCCAACGGCCATCGAAGCCCTTCTGATATTCTGCGTTGACGGCATCTTCGACGCCTTCCGCGGCATCTTTACCGCCCCACGCAGTGCCGAACGGCGGATTTTCCAGCACAAAGCGCATTTTGGTGGACTTGAAACGGTCGGCTTTCATGGTGTCCTGATAGCAGATATTTTCGGCATTCTGTCCCTTGATGAGCATTTCGGCAAGGCACATAGCGTAAGATTCCGGGTTGATCTCCTGACCAAACAGGCGCACATCCGCAGAAGGATTATAACGCTTGATGAAATTATAGCCGGTGGAGAGCATACCGCCCGTTCCGCAGGCCTGATCCAATATGGTGATGACCTTGCCATCGTCAAAGATATCATCGCAGCCTTCGGCCAACAGGATGTTGACCATCAGCTTAATGATGTCGCGGCCGGTGTAGTGGTCGCCGGCTTCGGCATTTTCAGAGAACTTACGGATCAGTTCCTCGAAAATATATCCCATCTTCACATTGTCGATGGTACGAGGATTAAGGTCAAGTTCGGAGAACGCTTTGATGACGGAGAGCAGACGGTTATTCTTGTCCATCTTGTCGATTTCTTCGCCAAAGTTCAGACCGCGCTCCTTGGACATCAAGATTTCCAGCACATTTGCGGAAAATCCCTGCAGATAACTCTTGAAATTGGCGGCAATGTGGTCTGCGTCATTTACAAGCTCTGCAAGGTCAAATTCACTGGTGTTATAAAACTGGAAGCCGGAAATGCGATACATCGCCTTTGCCGGGAAATTCGGGTTTGCTTTGAACTGCTCAACGACTTTCTGCTTGGTAGGCGCAAGAGCGCACTCAAAGCGGCGGATGATCGTCATCGGAATGATGACATCCTTGTACTTGTCGCTGCGGTACGGTCCACGCAGTTTGTTTGCGATGGACCAGATAAAATTTACTTCGGTGGATACATCAACGGGAGAATCGTCCCACATTGCGTCTATAATCTGCTTATCAGCCATTTGCCGTTTACCTCACTTTTCTTTATGGTTACTCTAAAACGCTTTCATTACGATTCATCACTTGTTCTTTTCGCTGAAGCGCTAATCTTCTCGTCATCAATAAACTCCATAATATCTCCGACATCGCATTTCAATGCGCTACATATACGCAGCAAAACATCTGTGTTCACGTTTCCTCCTTTGCCGAGCTTCGCAACGGAATTGGCACTGATGCCGCTCATCTCTCGTAAAGTCTTTTTGTTGATTCCGCGGTCAATAAGAAGTTTGAAAAGTTTGTTGTAGCTGAAACGCATTTGCATTACCTCCGTGTTTTCTTTCTCTTTCTACAGTTACTATTTCAAGCCATTTAAGAAGCCATACCGTTTGCCGGGTGACTCGATCTTCTCGAACGTCTCCACAACCGCACCATGCTTTTCATAGTCCAGATGCGGAATGTGGTCAAGGTTCTCAATAATGATAAGCTGTCCTTCGTCCTGGTGATTCATGAAATAGCGATAAAGTCCGGCTCTCATGCTGTCAGGCATGGCCTCATCCATACCGTCATCAAAACCGTGAAGCGGCGTATCGATGATGAAGATGTGCGGATCAAACTTGGCATTGACCGAGAGATATTTCCGCAGCATCATAATCATCACGGTGTTCAGATACGAACGGTAGCCCTTGCCGTGGCTTGTACCTTTGTCCTCGCCATTTACTTCGATATCAAAAGTACTGAAATTGAAGTGCGCCCGCAGCAAACCGGAATAACAGCATTCCTTGAGGATGCTGTCAGCGTACTCGGACATTGTTGTAGCGAAATCATCCCCGAAGTAGTCCTTGGGATGGTATTCAATGGACTTGTCATCCTTCTGCTCTGTCTCTAAAGCCGTCAGGTCGTTTCCAAAATCCGTGGCGTAGGTCTCAATCAGGGCAATTTCACTTGAGATGCGAAGATAGGACTTGTACGCATTCACCGTATTCTGTTGTTCATTTTCCTGCGGGCGGAGTTCTGTCTTTATTTTAGATTCAAGAGCATCACGCTGACGTTTTAACTCTTCAAGTTCAGCCCGGATTTCTTTTTTCCTGTCCTCCACATCTTTCTCTGTATCTTCAAGTCCAGAAAGCTGCGCTATCGTCCGCTCCATCTCAACCTTAGAAGAAGCAATGTAGGATACACGTTTGCGGGGAGCAATCGTTCCTTCGCAATACGGACATTTTGTTGACTGCGGAACTTTCTGGTATGCTTCCTCACCTTCAACAATGAGAGAAAGCCGCTGAATATCTGCCTTGTACTGCACTGCAAGCCTGTGGTAACGAGTCAGTAAGACGTCGCATTCTGCTGCACATTCCTCCGCTTCAAGGATGGAGGACAGAATCCTCTGGCTTTCCGCCAACGCACGGTCGATTTTTCTCTGCGTCTCCTGCAGTGCGGCGGTCGCTTTCGCTATCTGTTCCTCTACATCTGCACCTTCGAAAATATGAAGGTCCTTTTCAAGCTGCTCCTTACGTTCTGCGGCGTCTTGTATTTTACGATTAACATATTCCTTCACAGCAACACGGCGTGCTTTCTTTGTTTCCTTTTTCTCCTGCGCATCCGTTTCCGTGAACGTTCTGCCCGTAATCAAGAACAAAAGCGCAGACAGGAAGAGGGTGTTTTCCATATAGCGATGCTTTGGCTCCACGATGGAGTCAATATCATCCACCCGGTTTTCATCTAAATAAAACACTCTCAGGAGGTTTCGCCATGTGAGCCGTTTCTTCTCAAACCGGGCATTTGCTACGATCAGGGTTTCCTGCTCAATGCCGATAAGTTTCAGCCACACCTCATTCAGGGGAGGATTTTTTGCTCCCTTGCGATAGTTTACATCATAGGTGCCACTAGCGATTCCATCTATGTTGCTGGACACCTCAACCTGATTCTTTCCTACCGTCCGATGGAGCGTGACTTCTCCCTCGTTGTCATTGGATTCAACAATCATGGACACGCCATCGTACTTTGCTGTTTCCTTAAACGGTTTATCTACGGAGCCGCCGAAGATAAAGTCGATACAATTTGCCACGCAGGTCTTGCCGCTGTCTGAGCGTCCCTGTATGATAGTCAGTCCTTTTCCGAAGGTAACGCTGGCATCGCCCTTGACTGCACTTTTCGCTATCACTTTTTTAATGTAAAACCCAGACATTGCGCTACCTCCTTAAAGATTTTGTGGACTGCTTGTTTATCGCATTAAGTAGTTGCACATCGCTACTATCTTTATATCTCTCTACAACAAGCCGGATCAGTTCTTTATACCTACTGGCATATTCCGATTGGAAACCCTCGCTCATTTTTCTACCGTTTTCCGAAATTGAGTAGAGAATACCCCCTTCGCCATCTACAGCGACAACAAGTCCATCAACCACAAGGTCTTTTATTGCAGCCTTTGTGAGATTCCTTCTCGCAGACAATTCGCTGAATGCAAAACCGTTCTCGCCGTTCAGAGACCTGTCCGCAATGCCGAAGTCCTCGCAGTAAACAGCAATGAAATCGTAAGCTGTGATTCTGTCATGGGTTATTGCAGCGCTCACAACATCCAATAGCAGCACAACATGAAGAGAGATCTCGAATGGCGTATTGAAAAGTCTGTTACTCATCTATGTTCACCCACGACTCAATCACGCCGTCATTCACCAATATGTGGCAGATGCCTTTCTTTTCTAAATTGCCGATTAGATTTCTCATCTGGCTGAGTACGGAACTGTCGAGGGTGGTGCTTGTGATTTTCTCAAGGACGGCATTCAGCCTCGCATAGCCGTCATCGTAATCCTTCCAATAAGTAGTGTTGATTCCGTGCCAAGCGTCATCCTTCAATTTGTCGAACTCATCCTCGCCGTCATCAAAGATATCCCGCACGGAACGTTCGATACTGGCAGCACTGTAATACGCCATGCGCTGTTCTTTGTAGTTTTCCGCATACCGTTTGGGCAGGGACGAAACATCATCTGCCGTAAAGTTGTCCTTTTTCAGCTTCTGAGCATACGCCTCATATAAGGCACGGATGTAATCCAGCTCATGCTTCCCAGTATCATCTGGTACGAGTGCCTGATGAATGGTAATGACTTCACCAGATATATGTAGCTTATCGCCTCTGCGCTCTATTGCCGCAGGGGCTATATTTTTTAGTTTTCTTCCTGCTTCCATGCGCCGATAGTTCAGCACAGTCACATCATCGTCCAAACCATCGGCACGGCGGTGGATGATCTGAGCCAGAATATTGGCGCAAGCCCTCCCAACCTCGGAAGTCTCAACATCGAAACCAAACTCAATGAGTTTATCCCTCATATGGTTAAGAGCATCAAAGGAATATGTATCCACAAAATCCGAAAATCTTGCTTCGTCAATTCTCGGAGCAATAATTGCAGCTTTCTTCTGTGAAATAGACAATCTGCCGCTATAATAGGCCTCTCTCGTTGATTTGCTTAACTCATAAATTGGATTTGCTGTTTCTTCCAGTGCCATATCATCAAGAATCGCATCAATTAAAACAGCGACAAACTCGCTGGCGGTCGCTTTTTCTCCGTAATTATGATGCATGAATTGCGCAAGGTCACAGAATTTCAAGCTGATGCCTCCCTTATCTGTAATAGGCAGCCATGTAGGCGAACATAGGCAAACCTACGAAATCTGAAAGATCCGTTTTCTATAATAAAAGACGTAATAGGCAAGCGGAATGCACTTTGAGCGCAAAAGTTAAAATGTCTATTTCAAATTATACCACATCCAAACGCGAAAATCAATATAAGTTTGCGAACGCGGAACTTATTTCCCAAAACGTGTTCGTTAATTTGCGATTGCAAGTGGTAAAAACACCGCCAGATACCGCATCACCCGATCACTGATGGCTCAACGGCATCCGGCGGAACAAGTAAATAATGTAGCTGCCTTTTGAGCGGGTTTGCTGCAGACCGAAACGGAGGTTTCCGTTTGGACTGCGGTTGGTTTTTCACACCCATTTTGCGGCAGCGCCCAAAGTCCTCCGTTTCGAGAAATCAAAACGGAGGACTTTTTTATGAAAATCAAAT
>ERZ1034920.1560-NODE-1560-length-14388-cov-6.882788_pt1 | contig 14388 bp, 7 predicted proteins | sample MGYA00520688_ERZ1034920 | MGnify/ENA primary metagenome ERZ1034920 (study PRJEB33766, sample SAMN09781785) | gut metagenome | biome: gut microbiome | host: Homo sapiens | place: Madagascar | study: EMG produced TPA metagenomics assembly of the PRJNA485056 data...
TAGCCTGAAAACACGGCGCAAGACCGAGTTCAAACACAATCACCTGTGGCTAAAACGACAGTTTCAAACGCGTTAGCGTTAATCGCCGAATAGCAGTAAGCGACACATCTCCCGGAAGGGTGGATTACTGCGGAGTCGATTTAACGGTAAAAAAACCGCTGCGGCTGCGTAAAAAATAAACTCAAAACGAAATAAAAAAGCAAAGGGTACCCTTTCTCTCGTCGGACGACGAGAGAATCCCCTTGACAGGAGGAAAAAATGAAATTCAAAAAATTAGCGGCGTTGCTTTTATGCGGCGCGACCTTGTTCTGCGCTGCTGCCTGCGGCGGGAAGAAAAATAACAAATCGGGCGAAAAACTCCCCGATTGGGCGAAAAACGCAACCGTTATCAAAGTACAGAACTTCCCCGGCGGTATCGGCAGGAAATGGCTCGACGAAGCGGCGGAAAGATTCCAGAACGAAAATAAAACCAAGTCGTTCGAAACGGGCAAAGAAGGCGTTTATATAAGCATATCGGGAACTCAACCGAACAGCAAAACGCTTTCGTCTTCGGGTTATCAGATAATCTTCGACGAACGTTATTCGGATATCTACGAACTTGCGCAGAGCAACAGCATTCTTCAACTCGACGACCTTATGGCAACCGAGAACGCGAGCGGAAGGACGCTCGAAAGCCGCGTATACGAAGGCGCGCGCGACGGACTTAAAGGCGGCGACGGGCATTACTACGCGCTCCCGCATTACGAATGGTTTCCCGGTCTTATCTACGATAAAGACGCTTTCGATAAATACGGCTGGTATATCGCGAAAGACGGGCAGGGGACTCCCGTCGAAAACAAATACGGCTCGATTACGATAACGAAAACGGCGGCGAACAAGTCGTGCGGACCCGACGGTAAAGCGGGTACGGAAGACGACGGACTTCCGTCTTCGCTCGAAGAACTCATCGTACTCTGCCAGAAAATCAAAGACGACGCGAAGATTGCGCCGTTTACCGTCAGCGGCGCGATTTTGTATAACAGTAACTATCTCGTAGAAGGGCTCTGGGCTTCGCTTGCGGGTTACGACGAACTCAAAACCGTATATTCGCTCGACGGCGACGTCGAAGTGGTTACGGGCTTTTCGAGCGAAAATCTCTTCCGGGGTATAAACTATATCAAAAAGCCGATAACCGAAGTTAAAAGAGTAACTCCGTCGACGGGCTATCTTGCGTTCGAATCGGCTGCGAGATATTACGCTACGGCGTTCGTCGAAATAATGAAAAAAGAGGGCTTTTTAACGGACGAAGCGACTAACACGAGCGTGTCGCATATTCAGGCGCAGAAACTCTTTATCGAAGGTTCGATGGAAGGCTCGCAATATAAACCGAGAGCCTTCCTTATCGACGGTTCGTACTGGTACAACGAATCCGTCGACGCGAAGAACTTTACGACTTACGACTACCTTATGGACGGAATTCCCCGCGAAGTTCGCTTCACGCGTCTTCCCGTTAAGGTAAACGGTTCGGTAACCGAAAAGGCTGCCGACGAAGAAGCGGATAAAACGACGCTTCTCGATAACGGTATCGCTTACGCGTATATCAACGCGAACATCAAAAACAATACGCAACTCGTCGAAGCGTGCAAAGAATTTTTGAAATTCCTTTATAGCGACGAAGAACTTCGTAAATTCACGGCTTGCACCGGAATAACCAGACCCGTCGAATACGAACTCGATTCTTCCGAACTCAATGGGCTTTCGGGCTATCAGTGCGACGTGTATAACCTTTCGAGAAAGTCGAATATCCTTTACTACGGATCTTCCGTACAGGAAATCAAGTCTAATTTAAGCGCTCTTAAAATACACTTCTCTTCGCCGGTTATGCACCCGAGCATAGGTTCGGAATATACGAGTTACCTTGCGGCTGTCTACGCGGGCAAGACCTCGCAGGAAATATTCAACGCGACCAAATTCAATCACTCTACCTGGGTAATCAAGGGCAATAATTAAAATGGAATCGGCTTTACAAACGACCCGTAACAAGGGTATGACCAAAAAGACGAAGAGATTACTCTTCTATATAGCCGTCGTGGCGTTGCCGATAGCGCAGTTCTGCATATTTTATCTGTACGTCAATTTCAACTCGATAATAGTCGCGTTTCAGCGTTACGACCTTCCCGCGGGCGGCGGAACGGGTTACGTTAAGACGTTCGCCGCTTTCGAGAACTTCAAAGCGGCGTGCAAGACCCTGTTTTCGAGTCAGAAAATGGTTTTTAACTCCCTTAAAATGATAGCGTGCGAACTGTTTATCGGCTTGCCGCTCGCGCTTATATTCTCATTTTACATATACAAGAAGTTCTTCATGTCGAAGGCTTTCAAGGTAATGCTCTTTATGCCGCAGATTATTTCAAGCATAATTTTCGTTACGCTCTTCAAGTATATGGCAGGCGACGTTTACAAGGCGATTTTCCACGCCGAAAAGGGGCTTCTGGATATCGACGCGCCGCAAAGCGTCAGAATGGCGACCATACTCTTTTACAATATATGGATATCGTTCGGAGTAAACGTAATGATGTTTACCGGCACGATGAGCGGTATAGACGAATCGATCGTGGAAGCGGCTTCTCTCGACGGAGCGAATCTCTTTCAGGAATTCTGGTACGTTACGCTCCCGATGATATGGTCCACTTTTACGACCTTCGTCGTCATTTCGCTTACGGGCATATTTACGCACCAACTCAATTTGTTCGCGTTCTTCTCGATAAGCGCGGGCGATCTGTCGAGTTTCGGCTATTTCCTGTTTATAAAGAGTCTTGACCCGAACAACTTACGCTACAACCCGATGACGAACAACGTAACTTATTCGCAGTTGTCCGCGCTCGGTCTTATACTTACGGTTATTACGTTGCCCATAGTTCTCGTAACGAGAAAGGTCATGGAAAAACTCGGACCGTCGTTATCGTAAAGGGGGCGTAGACATGAAAAACGTAACCGTAAAAAAAAGACAGAAAATAAGCGGAACGGCGGTAAAAATCGTTATCGGCGTGGTGTGCGCGGTGTTAATCGCGTATATGCTCTCTATGATATTTATGCTTTGCTGGGGACTTTTAAGTTCGTTCAAATCGCAGGACGATTTCGCGATGAACGTACTCGGTTTGCCGAAGATCAACGCCCCGTGGAAGGGTAAAGACGACCCGAGAAGCAGTTATAAATATCTCGTTCAGTTCAAAAACTACAAAGACGTAATAAGTCAGTTCAGATACGTCGCGGAAACGAGTTTCTATCAAGGCTCTAAACTCGTGTCGCACACTCGTCAGCAGTCTTTCTTTACGCTTTTGTCGAGTTCGGTTTTATACGCCGCGGGCAACGGCTTTTTGCAGGCGATAATACCCGCGATAATGGCGTATATGTGCGCGAAGTACGCCTATAAGTTCAGTAAAGTAGTTTATATGGTCGTACTCGTCGTAATGACGTTGCCGATAATAGGCGCGTACCCGTCCGAACTTATACTTTTAAGAAATTTAGGGCTTTACGATACCTGGTACGGCAACTTTATTCAGCGTTGCAGTTTTACGGGTATGTACTTCCTCGTTTTCTACGAACTCTTCAAAGGAATGCCCGACACTTACAGCGAAGCGGCGGAAATCGACGGCGCGTCGCAACTCGTCGTAATGGTAAGAATTTATCTTCCGCTTGCGGCGAAGATGATCGCTTCGGTATTCCTTATCAAGTTCATCTTCTTCTGGAACGATTTCTCGTCGATAGAATTGTATATGCCGACGCACCAGACGCTCGCGTACTACATTTACCTTCTTTCGACCAACAACACGCCCGAAACGACTTCGGACGTTCCCGTAACCACTCCGCTCATCATATCGGCGTGTATGATACTCGCCGTTCCCACGATTATTCTGTTCCTTGCGCTTCAGAATAAACTTATGGGAAGCATGACGCTCGGAGGAATAAAAGAATAAAATAAAGGGGCAAACCATGACGAAAAAACACACGGCTAAAATCGCGGGTCTTACGCTTGCCGTCGCGCTTCTGGGCGTGTCGGTTTCGGCGGCGGCTTTAACTTCGCCGAAGATCGCGCGCGCCGAAACGGCGACGGTCGAAACCGCGGAAATAAACGATTACTACTTCGTCGGCGACGAAATAGAAATCCCCGCTACGGCGGAGATAAAACTTGCCGACGGGCAGGTAAAAACGGGTAACTACGAAGCCACGCTCACGCCCGACGGTAAACTTCTTTCGGGTAAAAAGGCGGAACTCGTCGAAACGGGCGAGTATTTCGCAATCTATTCTCTTACCGAAAACGGAAAGAGATATTCGGCTAAAAAATCCTTCGTCGTTACCGAAAAGAAGTGGAGCGTAGGCTCTACCGCTTCCAAAGTTGAGTACGCCGACGGGCTTACCGCCAATCGCTTCGGCGGTAAAGGGCTTAAACTTACCCTTGCCGCGGGCGACAAATTCACGTTCGCTTCGCCGATCGACTTGTCGGGCGGCAACCTGACGGACGTTATCACCATGTATTCCACTGCGATACAGGCGAAGGGCGACTCGGCGTGGAACAACAACAATAAAACGGCGATAAATAACGGAACTTTGCAGGCGAGAAACGTCGTTTACGAAGCGGGGCTCGTCGAAGTTACGCTTACCGATTGCTACGATCCGAGCATTTCGGTTACTTTCGTCAACTATATATCCACGCTTAACGGCGAAGGCGCGTACGCGAGAACCCGCGCCACGGGGCAGGGCGAATTCGGTCTTTACGAAAACTGCCCGCCGAAATTCGGTAAAAAAGAGATCGTCATAGACGGAACGCCCTACGGCGTATACGTAGGCGATTTCGGTATGTCCGTAACAAATTCCGCGGATAAAAAGGCGATTTCGTGGAGCGTAAACGCCGAAAGCGGCGATATCTATTACAATTGGTATAACGCGGGCGGACAAAAAGCGGGCGGACACCTTATAAACCAACTTTATAACGAAGAAGTCAGCGGCGGAGCAATATTCCCCGGCTTTACGACGGGCGAAGTTTATCTTTCGCTTACCGCCAACGAAAATTATACCGCTTCGACGACTTTCCATATCGAAGCGATCGGCGATTATACGGGCGAGCAACTAGTCGACGGCAGATACGAAGACGATATCGCGCCCACGGTCGTAATCGATAAAGACGGCGAGTATTTCGTTAAGGTCGGCGACGAGTTCGAATTGCTTTCCGCAACGGCTTACGACCCGAATTTAGTCGGCGATATAACGAAGAAAGTTTATTTCAACTACGGCTCGAATATGCAAAGTTCGGTGCTCGTAAAAAATAATCGTTTTATCCCGGAAACGGTCGGCAGATACGTGGTCGAATACACTGCGAAAGACGCGTTCGGCAACGTCGGCAAGGCAACCGTAAGCGTAAACGCGGTAGCGAAAGCCCCCGCTTCTTTAACGGTAGAAAAAATGGACGAAATGAAAGCGGGCGTAAGGGCGGAACTTCCCGAATACGTCGCGGAAAGCCTTAACGGCGAAGTGTCGGTAGAAGTAACCGCCGAATGCGGCGATAAAACCTTTAACGTGGAAGACGGCTCGTTTATTCCGACCGCCGTCGGCGAATACGTAATAAGATACGTATATAAAGATAAACTCAAAACTTACGACTATTCGTATACGGTTAATTGTTTGGCGAACGAAGAAAAGGCGTTCGTTACCGAACCGATTTTCAGCGACTATTATATAAAAGGTCTTGCGTACACTTTGCCCGTTGCTAGAGCCTACGAATTCAGGGGCAAAGAGCCGAAACTCTGCGACCACGAAATTTACACTTCTTTCGACGGCGGAAACTTCGTAAAAGTTACCGACCCCGATTCGTTTACGATAAGCGGGAATTCGACCGTGCAATTTAAGTACGTTGCCGAAACCGCCGAAATTTTAAGCGACGAAATAAAGATTATAGACACGGGTTACGGCTCGGATATCGACCTTGCGAAATACTTCGTCGGCGATTTTACGGCTGATAAAGATTACTCGTATATCGGGTTTACGTCGAACGTTCGCTTAGGCGACAACGACCTTACGTTTATCAATCCGCTCGCGTACTCCGTATTCTCGCTTTCATGGACGATACCCGCCGATAAGGCGAATATCTCGGCGTACAGCGTGATACTTACCGATAAGAAAAGCGGCAAAGCCGACGTTATAAGATTTTACAAGGTCGGCGCGCAAAGTTACGTTTCGATAAACGGCGGAGAAGCGAAAACTCTTCGCGAAAATATCTTCGGCGATACGAGCCGCGAACTTTCTTTCGATATCGAAAACGGAGCGTTCGTTTACGCCTGTTCGGGGCAGACGGTTACGCTTCCCGTAAGCGGCGTTACGGATTCGTCCGAATTATCGCTTAAAATAAAACTCGAAGGCATAAGCGGCGAAGCGGCGGTCAACGTTTCCAACGTTCAGAACCAACTTATGAGCAGAAACGCGACCGACGACACCGAACCGCTTCTCTACGCGAGAAGAGATATAGGCAGCGCGGGCATAGGCGCGAAAGATATAATTTACGCCGCCGTTGCGAGCGACGCGCTTGCGCCCGTTACGAAAGGTAAAGTTACCGTTACGATAAGAACGCCCGGCGGCGGTTACGTTACGGCGAAAGACGGAACGGTGCTCAACAACGCGCCTGCGGATAAAGACTACGAAGTAGAATATTCCGAATACGGCGTATACATCGTGAGATATATCGCGACGGACGCGAGCGGCAATCAGGGTCGTCAGCCCTATATGGTAGAGATTGCCGACGACGTCGCGCCGACGATTAAATTCAAAGACGGCTCGGATAAAGAAACCGTTCAGAAAATAAAGGTCGGGTATAAGTATAAAGTCAAAACGTATACGGTCGCGGATAATTACAGCAAAACCGACAAATTGACGGTGGTAACCTATCTCTATACCGCAGACGGCGTGATAATCAATCAGAACTTCGAAGAATTCACGATAACCGAAGCCGGCGATTACGAGGTTTACGTGTACGTAATCGACGAAGCGGGCAATTACGCTTACGCTCAATATAAACTCCGCGCGACGGAAAAGTAAGGGGTAACGAATATGAAAAAGAATAAAAAACCGATGATTATCGCAACGTCGATTCTTTCGGCGGTAATATGTTCGTTTACCGCCTGCGGCTCTTCGACTAATGATAAAGGCGACGGCGGCAAATACGACCCCGAAGCGAAATATATCGTAAAGGACGTATATAACGGGACTCACGACTTTACCGCGACCGATACCGATATTCCATTCGTAAAGAACGGAAAATGTTCGTACACGGTAGTGCTTCCCGAAAACCGCGGAGCCGCTCTCAACAGGGCGAGAACCGAACTCACGGAATTTTTCAAAGAGGCTACGGGCGTTGAACTCCGTACCGTTTCCGAAAGTCTTTATACCGACGACGGGCAGGGATATATATCGCTCGGCAAAACGACGCTTCTCGAAAATTCGGGCATAACCGTCGACGAAAAGGCTTTGACCGAAGACGGGGCGAGAATAGTAACGAAAGGAAAAAATATCTATATTTTCGGCGGAAGCGAATACGGCGCGTTGTACGCGGTTTACGATTTCCTCGAAATATACTTTAACTTCGACGTTTACTATAAAGATTGCTACGAGATTGATAAAAACGTCAAAAATCTCAATCTTAAAAACTTCGACGTTACGGATATCCCCGATCTCGAATTCCGTTCCAACGGATATTACGGACTCGTAACGGGCGACTGGAAATATCGTTTCCGTACGCCGAGAACTTACGGAGATATAACTTTCCCGATACACTCGGTAGGTGGCGATCCGACGAGCGAAGCGCGTAACGTTCATAACTCGCTTAACTGGTTGCCGCCCGATCAATTCGCTTCTTCTCACCCGAACTGGTATAACACTGCGAAAAATCAACTTTGCTACACCGCGGGCGGAAGAACGGATACGGCTACGGGCGCAAGGTCGGCAGAATACGAAAAAATGCTTAACGCCGCTTTGGATAAAGCGGTCGCCACGCTTAAATTATACAACGCCGGGCAGTACCCCGATCTTCGTATCCTTAACTTCACGCAGCAGGATAACTTCCCGCCGTGTTCGTGCGACGCGTGTATCGCCGATTACAATAAATACGGCACTTACGCGGCTTCCACGATAATATTCATGAACGACCTTCGCGAAAAGATAGACGAAGTAATGCCGACTCTCGACGAAAAGTATCAAAGAAGCAATATGACGCTTACTTTCTTCGCTTACCAGCATACCGAAAAAGCCCCGTCGGACTCCTTTGAAGAGATGAAGTTGACGGACGGAGTAAGCGTATACCTTGCTTCGAGCGAATCGTTCGACTATCAGGCTTCGATTTACGCAGACAGCAATACCGAAGGCAGAGTAAACGTCAAAAACTGGGGCAAACTTTCGGGCGAAATTTTCCTTTGGACGTATTCGACCAAGTTCAGCCACTATATGTACCCCGTAGAAACGCAGAACTTCTACGGCGCGGACGCGTTCACTTTCTTCGCGGCAAACAACGTAAAACTCATGTACAACCAGTCGCAGATAACGCAGAAAGGAACCGCCACCGCGTGGCATAACTTAAAGGCGTATCTCGACAGCAAACTCGAATGGGACGGAACTCGCAGTCAGGACTATTATACGAATAAATATATCGACGCGATGTTCGGAACCGCCGCAGAGAATATGAAAGAGATATATAAGGCTGTAAGACTTCGCGCGGGAGTGGTAAAAACCATGTATAACGGTCATACGCTTTTGAGCGGAACGACCAATCTCGAAAATGCGGACATGTGGCCGTACAGGACGATTAAGTCGTGGCTCGACGCTTACGACGAAGCCTACGCGGCTCTTGATACGATTAAAAATTCCGACCCGCAGAAATATAAACTCTACAAAGAGCATATCGACGCCGAATGGCTTTCCCCCGCGTATATGATGCTCACGATGTACGGCGACAATCTCACTCAGTCTTACTCGAAAGAACTCAAAGACAGATTTAGAGAAGCGGCTAAAGTAACGGGTATCACCAATACGCAGGAAACGGGCGTCGGACATATAACGAGTTTTATAAACGGATTTTAAGGAGGAACGACGAAAATGAAAAAAGTAAGTATATTGTTTGCGATTTTCGTGTCGAGTCTTGCGTTAGCCCTTTGTTCGTGCGCCAAAAAAGCAAACGACGGCGGCGGTAAAGATAATCTCCCCGAAATTTCCGATTTGATTATTTACGAAAACGACGTAGAAGTCGTTCTGGGCGACGTTCTCGCCGTAAGGGCGACCGACGGCAAAAACTCGGTAAAATGCGGTTGGAAGAGTTCGGACGAATCGGTCGCAACCGTAGACGAATGGGGTAACGTAACGGCAGAAAACGTAGGCAATGCGACGATTACCGCCACTTACGGCAAACTTTCGGCAACGTGCGACGTAAGCGTAACACTCGGCGGAAACCTTCCGTCGATAGAAACGGATGCGGACGATAACGTTACGGTAGACCTTATGCACGAAGTCGGCGTGGGCGGAGAAATCCGTTTCAACGGCAAAACCGTAGACGGCGGAAAAGTTACTTACGCCGTTGCCGACGAAGCGATAGGTAAAGTAAAAAACGGAGTTTTCAAGCCGCTTAAAAAGGGCGAAACGATCGTAACCGTAACGGGCGAATGGAAAAATCTCGAATCGCCGTTCATGACCAAAGAAATTACGGTTAAAGTCATCGACCACGTTTCATTGCTTTTTAACGACGAAGTCGCTCCCGAAAAAATCGAGTTGTATACGGCCGACGAATTCGAAGGCGAAACTTACGAAAACGAAAAAATTCTTAACCCCGCGCTTAAAGTAAACGGCGAAGAAAAAACGATTTTGATTGCCGTAGAAGATTCCGAAATAGCGAACTACGACGCGGCGAGCGGCAAATTAACCGCTTTGAAAAGCGGTAAAACCTCGCTTAAAATAACCGGCGGCGACGGAGTCGATTTCAATCAATCGTTTGAAATTTCCGTAACCGTTCCTTACGCGGAATACGACGGGAAAACCGAATTATCTATTCTTAAAGGTTACGTCGAAACGATTGACGGCGAAAATCTTTTTAGCAGACTTTTCCCCGACGGAATTATTTCCGCGACTCAGAACGGCGAGCCGCTTCAAGTAGTAAACGGCTTGATAACGGGCGCGAAAGGCAATAAAAGTTCGGCCGTTGCGGGCGTTATAACCGCAGACAACGGGAAATACGGATATAAATTCAACGCAGATATCGCCGCGTTGTTCGTTAAGACTCCCGAAGACCTTCTAGCCATGCAACTGACCGATACGAAAAAGACCGTCGAAGGATATGTCGTGCTTAAAAACGATATCGATATGACGAACTTCGATATCAACGGCGACGGAAGAACGGGCGCAACCGGCGGTTACACTATGTACGATACTTTCTATCCGGATTATTCGCTTTCGGGCAAAGGCAGTACGACCATGCTCGACGGTACGGGCTTTGCGGGAACGTTCGACGGAAACGGACATAAAATAAACAATTTCCACGCGGGCAACTCTTACGGGTTCTTCGGCTCGATGCACGGCGCGATCGTTAAAAACGTCGCGTTTACGAACGTCGACATCTATAAACAGGGTACGGTCGGTACGCTTTTCGCGCTCAACGCGAGAAACGTCAACGTCAGCGGGGTATACGTTTCGATAAGCGTTCCCGACGTTAGCAGCGACGATTATAACAGAAAGTCTTTCTGTTCGCTTTTCGGGTGCGCCGATTACGTCAATATATTCCTGACCGATTTTATACTCGAATACGGCGATACTTTTGACGGTCAGGCAACGGGCGGCGTCGGACAGGCGGTAGGCGTTTTCGCAAAATGCGATTATACGACGTGGTATCATAATCGTCCGAGCGACGCGGGTTATCTTATGAAACACTCGATTAAGAATTTTTATTTAATCGCAAAACCGGCAACCAAAAACGGAAGAATTTTGCCGATAATGCAGCACTCTGCGGCAACGATATACGCATCGAACGATTTTGCGGATATAGCCGAGGGGGCAAAGGTCGGACTTAACGCGACTTCGCTTAACCCGTATAAAGAAAACGACGCGTATGCAAGCGGGAATATGACGGTATATCACTGGGCTAACGCTTACCGTTACGACGGTTACGCCGAAATGGCAAAATCGATCAAAAAAGTCGGCAATTGGGATATCTCTTCGGGCTCTCCCGTCTGGGTCGCATAATTTAACCGTCATTGCGACAATGCCGAGTTAAATAATTTGCTTGCAAGGATTATTAACGAAGGTATTCATAAGGCGATTGCAATTGAGTATCAATTGCTAAACGCGTAAGCGTTAATCGCCGAATAGTGGTAGCGTGGCGACCTTAGGCAGGGTCGCCCCCTCTCCGTCGCTACGCACGCCACCTCTCCCGCTTCAACGGGAGAGCATACCCGAAGATTGGAGTACGGACAAAATGTACTGTCATGTTGAGCGTAAGCGAAGTCGGCTTGGGCAGCCCGCCCCCTCTCCGTCGCGCTACGCGCGCCACCTCTCCCGCTTCAACGGTAGAGTATACTCCCGGAAGGGTAGTTTTCCGCAAGATTTGTAATATAACGAAAAAAAATTTTTACGCCTGCAAATACGGCGTAAGGAGGGAATATGAAAAAGAAACTTTTATTGACTTTGAGCATGGTCGTTCTTATGATAACCACGCTCGTATGCGCGGTCGGCTGTAAAAAAGACGAAGCGCATAAACACACATGGGCGACCGAATGGTCAGTAGGCGGCGAAACGCACTGGCACGCTTGTACGGGCGAGGGTTGCACGGCTAAAAAAGACGAAGGCAACCACGAGGGCGGAACGGCGAATTGTACGGATAAAAAGGTCTGTACGGTTTGCGATAACGCTTACGGCGAAGTAGATTCTTCCGTACATAAGAGCGACGAATTCGTCTACGTTTCAAACGGCGACGGAACGCACACGAAAAAATATAAGTGTTGTAACGCCGTTGCGGCGGAACCCGAAAACTGTTCGGGCGAAGCGGCAACCGTATGCGGCGAAAAGAACGTCTGCGAAGTCTGCCACACCGAGTACGGCGAACCGCTCGCTCACGACTGGGATACCGAATGGACTACTACCGAAACGCAACATTGGCATAAATGTAAGAGAACGGGTTGCGAAGCAAAGAAAGACGAAGCCGACCACACCGTCGGAACTGCGGCTACGTGTACGGCAAAGGCGGTTTGCGCTACTTGTAACGCCGAGTACGGCGAAAAAGACCCCGACAACCACGATTTAGAAGAGCATGCGGCTAAGGCTCCCACCTGCACCGAAATAGGCTGGGACGCATACGTAACTTGTAAGCGTACCGGTTGTACTTACACTACTTATCAGGCAAAACCCGCTCTCAACCACGATTATACCGTTCAGGATAAAGACGAAAATCAACACTGGAATAAGTGTTCGAGATGTAACGTAGTAGACGAAACGAGTAAGACAAATCACTCCGTAACAACTTGGGAAACCACCGATACTGGCAGAGTAGGTAAATGTTCCTGCGGCGCGATCGTTATAACCGCGGTAGAAAACGTTCCCGTTAAAGATATTACGCTCTATACGGTAGAATCGCTTAACGGCAAAGATTACGCCCATACCGCAACGTACGAGTATATCGTAACCGTAAACGGAACGGCAAAAGAAGTTACTTTTACGATAAACGGCGACGCAGCGACCTTCGATAAAGCAACTAACACCTTTACTGCCGTCAAAGCAGGCGAAATAACCGTAACTGCCTCGTATACGATAGCGGACGGCGTAAGCGAAAGCAAGACTTTCAAGGTCATCGTCGAACGCCCCGAAATCACTGTCGAAACTCCCGTTAAATACTTCTCGGCAATCGACGGAAAAGATTCTTCGGCAGATATGTTTGCGTTGTTCGGCGATGCGGAATTTACCGCAACGCAGGTCTATAACGGACAGCCTTATACGCTCACGGTCGATAAAGAAAATAAAACGCTTAAAGGCGCGCACGCCGAAAGTAAAACGCCTACCGTAAGTACCATAACGCTTGAAAACGATATGTTCGCCGTAACGTACAACGTAACGGTTTATACGAAAGTCATTAACGATTACACCGACTTTGAAGATATGCGTCTTACCACCGACAGACCTACGGTAGAAGGCTACTTCATAATGAACGCCGATATAGATTTCAAAGGCGTTGAAATTAACGGGGCAAAAGATAATTATAACGCGACGTTCTATCCTCGCTTTGACGTTAATGGTAAACCGGACGCTCAAGACTATATTACGGGTGCCGGTTTCAACGGAGTGTTCGACGGAAACGGACACGATATAAAGGGTTATCAGGCAGGAAATTCGTTTGGCTTTTTCGGTTCAATAAAAGGTACTTCGTTAAAGGATATGGCGGTTATTAAAAACGTTTCGTTCACGAACGTTTATTCCGGTGCGAACTGGACTCTTTCAAGATTGTTTGCTCAAAATGCCGCTTTTGTAAGCGTTGAAAACGTTTATATATCGTTCAATTTACAATCCGAGTGGACGGCAAGATTTGCTTTATTCGGTTGTGGTGAAGCAAATACTTTCAGATTTAATAACATCGTTATGGAGATGACGAAAGCATTTGCGGGGCAGGGAACGACCGATGCGGGCAACAACGGCGGCGTGGGTATTTTCAAAGACGCAGGCACTACGTTATGGTTTGCGACAGATACGGCGAATAATTCCGGACACCATAAAGGTTTCACTATCTATAAAAACTTTTATTTCGTAGTACCCAATGCGGGCAACGGAAGAGTAATGCCGATGTTCCAAAATTCGAGCACGTCGGTATATGCGTCGAACGATTTTGTTGAATTTACGACAGAAGGCGCAACTGCAATGCTTAACTCTTCGCTTAACCCCGAAGCAAGCGAAAGCGGAACCATGAAAGTTTATCATCTTACTAACGCTTATCGTTACGATAACTACGAACAGATGAAAGAAAAGACTACGAAAGTCGGCAACTGGGATATCACTTCCGGCTCTCCCGTCTGGGATGCATAATTTAATCGTCATTGCGTCAATGCCGAGTTAAATAATTTGCTTGCAAGGATTATTTAACGAAGGTATTCATAAGGCGATTGCAATTGAGTATCAATTGCTAAACGCAAGTTTCAAACGCGTAAGCGTTAATCGCCGAATAGTGGTAGCGTGGCGATTCCGAAGATTGGAGTACGGACAAAATGTACTGTCATGTTGAGCGTAAGCGAAACATCTCCCGAAAATGTGGTTTTCCGCGGAGTTAATGTAACCCCGCCGTCTCAATGAAATACAAAATGACGAATGCAAAATTGCCGCAACCTTACGTTGTCGACGGGAGGGCGGGAA
>ERZ1034920.1562-NODE-1562-length-14371-cov-5.884046_pt1 | contig 14371 bp, 9 predicted proteins | sample MGYA00520688_ERZ1034920 | MGnify/ENA primary metagenome ERZ1034920 (study PRJEB33766, sample SAMN09781785) | gut metagenome | biome: gut microbiome | host: Homo sapiens | place: Madagascar | study: EMG produced TPA metagenomics assembly of the PRJNA485056 data...
ACAAGGGTGTTTCTTTTTTTATTGTCATTGCGAGGGAGCGTAGCGACCGCGGCAATTACATATTTTACATTGTGTTATTTATCTCGGCATTGACAGAATGATACTTGTGTTTGGCAGGGCTTGGTTTCAAACTGAATTTTCCCTTTTTTGATTTCTGCGGGCGTTTTTTATGCGTTTTTTTGTATGTCGGTAATTTGGGTAAATCTTGAATTTATGTTAGTCCGATCGTGGTTTTTTCTTTGAATTCCGACGGGGTCATACCTATTTTTTTCTTGAAAATTCTTGAAAAATACATCGCGCTTTCAAAGCCCGTCTTAAAGGCGATTTCTTTCATGTTGCCGTCCGAATGTCTTATCAGATCCATTGCTTTTTCGAGTTTTCTGTTTATCACGAATTGCGACGGCGAAATGCCTATGTGCTTCGTGAATATGTTTGAAAAGTACACTTTGTTAAGAGCCGCTCTGTCCGCAAGTTCGGCGACCGTTATCTGCTTGTCTATATTTTCGTCTATATAAGATATAATGTCTACGAATTGCAGCATATCGTCGTTAAAGGCGGTGTCGGGCAGAAATTTGGATATAAGAATCTGCATTATGCCGTTAATTTCCAACTCTGTCTGCGCTGAAAGCGGTTTTTCTGCCTTTTCGAGCATATATTTTTCGAGTAACTTGAAATAATGCTCGTCAAACTCGTCGGCTTCGACCTCGGTTTTGGGGCTTAACGAATAGAACAGGTTATAAGCGTAGTCGTCGAACTGAAAATGTACGAAGTGGTGGCTTAAAAATTCCTTGCAGTTGCCGTCGACGACGGAATGGCTGGGAATAAGGTAGAGTCTGCCTTGTTGCAGGTGAATTGTTTTTTCTTTGAGAATAATGTCCGCGCTGCCGTTCGTAACGTAATACAGACGATCCCTTTTGTAGTAGAACACCTGATTTTTCCAGAAATCCCCGACGGTGGCGAACTCCGCTTCGGTAACGTTGATGGTCGTGTTTTTGAGTATATCGAGAAGTCTACCCATATCCGCCTCGCAATAAAAAAGGTTAAAACGATTATAACAGACGAGGCTTATCAAGTCAAGTAAATTTGCAAAATATGTAGTTTGTGCAATACAAACATTTCTTTTGTGTATTGTAATACGGCGTTCGATATGTTAAAATTAGAATGCGAAACAGATTAAACGCATACGTTTTGCCAAGGGGGATTGCAATGAAAAAATTTATGAAGTTGCTGATATCTATGCTTATGTTACCCGTACTCGGCTTGACCGCGGCTTCGTGCGGCGGCGGAAACGGCAAATCGAAAGACGATAAAACTCCGTCTTCGAATTTGCCTAATTACGTAAAACCCGAAGAGGCGGCTTATGCGTTCGGCGCAAGCGAAACGGTAACTCCGTTCTACACGGGTAACGTAATATACAACGAATCCGTGCTTTTGATAAAGGGCGACGACGGAAAAGCGGTCGGCAAACTTCAATTCAAGCCCGTAAGAATTTTATCCGTAAGAGATTACACGCTTAAAAAAGAATACGAATCGTCCTTGTTCAACGTGTCGGGTAGAACTCTGACGGTAAACGACCCCGACAGAGTTACGTATCTTACCGAAAAGAATCTGCAAGGTCTTGAAATGCCCGAGGGTTTTTATCTTAAAAACTCGATAAGCGATATTTCGACCGACTGCGTACTGATGGCGGGAGCGGTGTATTCCGAAAGCCCGTTCTATTACGGCAAGCAGATATACGTAAGTTACGTTTACGATACGAAAGACCTTAATACTTCGCTTTACGCGACGTATAAAACGTCGGTGCTTCCGAAAACGCAGGCAAAACTCGCTTTCGGCGACCCGTTAAAGATTTGCGCGACGGGCGACAGCGTAATGGAAGGTTGCTCTTCGAGCGGGAAGTTCAACCGCGAACCGTTTATGGATAATTTCATGACGCTCACCGCAGAAGAACTCAAAAGGGCGTATAATAACGAGAATATCACTTTATCGAATCAGGCGGTAGGAGGCAAGACGTCGGGCTGGGGAGCGGAAGACGCGCAGACGAGTAAACTTGCGAACGAGCACCCGGATCTGCTGTATATTCATTTCGGAATAAACGACCTCGGCGGCAACAATTCGGCGGAATCGTATTATATAAATATCAAAAAGATTATCGACGACGTGCAGGGCGTAAACCCCGATTGCGAAGTCGTTTTAATCAAGGCTTTCAACGCCAACCCCGATATATACGATCAGGCGGGTTTTGAAAGGTACTGGGCAAAACTCGACCAACTCGCTTCCGAAAACGCCAACGTATACACGCTCGATATGTTTTCGCAGTCGCTCGCGCTTATCGCCGCGAAAGATTATTATTCGGTTACGGGTAACGGTATAAATCACGTAAACGATTTTTCGGCAAGGCTTTACGCGATGAATATGATCGCTCAACTCGTAAAATATAAATAAGAAACGAATCAATAACGGAGTTTTGCAAAGGGTACCCTTTCTTTTGCGTTGCACGCAAAAGAATCCCTTAATTGAAATAAAAAAAGAGAGGAGAGAAAATGAAAAAGTTTTTAGCATTTTTACTCGCGTCGGTTACTTGTTTATCGGTCGCAATCGCAACTTCGTGCAAGGGTAAAGGCAACAACCGCGGCAGCGGTACGGTTAACGTTGAAGTCCCCGACAAGAACGTCAAAGCAACTATTACGATAGGCGTTCCCGGCACGAACGAGAACGAAAGAACCATGATCGCATGTCTTACCGACGGCTTCAAGGAAGAATATCCGAACGTGACGTTCGCTTACAAAACTATACAGGTCAATACGTACGGCAACAACATTCAACGTCTTGCGACCTCGCAGAATCTTCCCGACATTATTTGGACGAATTCGCCCGACGTCTACGAAGTCTACGGATACATGGAACCGCTCGACGAGTATATATCGAAGAGCGACGAACTCGGTCATTTCGGCGCCGCGGGTTTTAACGACTCGTTCTTCACCGAATATTTCGACATGGGCGCGGTTGGCGGAACCCGTTACTCCGTTCCCCGTTCGTGCGACTGCGTGGTAACTTTCTACCGTAAAGACTGGTTTAATGCGGCGGGCGTAGACATGAGCACGGTTAAAAACGGCTGGACGTGGGACGATATGCTCGCGGCGTGCGCAAAACTCAGAACGTGGCTTGACGCAAACGGGATGAGCGGCGTATATTGCCTCGAACCGAATCTTACTTCATGGCTTTCCACGAGCGTACCCATGCTTGCTACTTTCGGCAACGACGTCATAAGCGAAAGCGGTAAAAACGTAATCGCCGAAGCGGGTACGACCGAAACGCTTAACCTTCTTCGCGAAATGGTAGAAAAGAGATATATTCCCGATTCGCAGACTACCGTAGGAAGCGGATTCGAACAAGGCTCGTGCGCTATGTACTTCCAGTCTATGGCTATATCGCAACTTGCGAATAAAAAAGTGTTCTGGAAGGACGGTAAGTTTGACGCCAACAAACTCGACCTCGTAACTTTCCCGCTTATAGGCGTGGGCGAAGAAGGCGCGAAAGATTATAGCAAGGCGAAAATCGGCGCGGGCATAGCGGGTTACTGCATCTCCAGAACGAGTTCGAACAAATCGCTTGCATGGGCGTTCCTTCGCTATCTTTTAAGCAAAGGCGGGCAGCAGGAAATGGCTCTCAACGGTCTTAACCTTGCTTCGATAAGAAAAGATCTTACCGACCCGAAGACTGCCAACTGGGGTAAAGGTTACGACGCTCTCAACCTCGAAGCGTATACCTGGGGTTCTGAGTACAAGATGTCGCCCGAATTCTTCCAGTACACCAAAATCGGAGCGAAGAAAGGTATCGACACCGCCATCAAAGAATTGTTCGTCGACGGCACGAATATGAAAGTAACCGTAGATAAGGCGATAAGCAATTGTAAGAACGCTATCGACGTCGCTATTTCGTCGGCGCAATAAAACGGGAGGCGTAATACGGTTATGACTTCCGTTGCATCCGAAAAGAAAAAATCGGGTAAAATATTAAAGTTTTTAAGAAAAAACTACGTGGGCTGGCTTTTCAACCTGCCGCTTGCGATAGGTATAGTCGTATTCACGCTTATACCCGTAATATTTTCCCTGATAATGTCGTTTTATCAATCCCCGCAGTTCGTGTTTTCTCCGTCCGACTGGATGGAAACGCCCGTAGGGTTTGAAAACTACGCAAAAATACTTAAAAGTCCGCTTGCGGGATATATCGCCAAAAATACTTTCCTTTACGCGATAATAAGCGTTCCGCTCGGACTTATAGCGTCTTATTTTCTCGCGCTGCTCGTAAGTAAAGAGCAGAAAAGGGGAGTAAAGGCTTTCAGAGTCCTTTACTATATGCCGTGTATGATCCCCGCGGCGGCGAGCGCGGTTATCTGGAAAAAACTTACCGCTCTCAACGTACAACGTCCCGACGGAACGTACTTTCAGGGTCTCTTTAACGAAATACTCGCCGCTTTCGGCGGTACGCCGTTCAAGTGGCACGACGAAACCGATTTCAGAGCGATGCTTTCGCTTATTTTCTACGGGCTTTGGGGCGCGGGCGGCGGAATGCTTCTGTGGCTTTCGGCGTTCAAGTCGATAGACAAACAATACTACGAAGCGGCGGATATAGAAGGCGCGTCGAAACTGAGAAAACTCTTTTCGATAACCCTGCCCATGTCTACGCCCATGATATTCTATAACCTGATAATGTCGGTTATAGGCACGGTGCAGAGTACCGCTCCGCTCACCTTCGGACACGACGGAGGCGGCGGAACGCGCGACGCGCTCAATATGCTGGGGCTTCGCATTTACTACCTGTCTTTCGGCGGCGACGCTACTTCTTACGGTCGCGCGAGCGCGCTTGCGTGGATAACTCTCGTCATAGTCGGCGTGCTTACCGCGATTTTGTTTATGACGAGCAAATGGGTATTTTACGGGGATAGCGACAAATGATCACGACGAAAAATTATTCGTATGGGCTTAAACCTTCGAAAAAGCGTATGAGCGCGCAGACGGTCGTTTCCAACGTAATTCTTTACGCGCTTATGACCGCGCTTGCGATCGTGCTTCTCGTCCCGTACCTCTATATGATAAACCGAAGTCTTATGACTGCCGACAACGCAAAGTACAGTTACGACTTCTTCACCAAAGATTGGATGTTCTCCAACTTCAAGACCCTTTTCTACGATAAAACCGTCGAAGGTAACAGCGCGAACCCGCTGGCGTATTTAAGCGGTCTTAAATGGACGGTTATAATAATCGCGTTCAACCTTATCGCCGTGCCGCTTTCGTCGTCGCTTATCGCGTATTCTTTCGCGAAGTTAAAGTGGACGGGAAGAAACGTAATGTTCTTCCTTATGCTCGGCACGATGATGTTGCCTGCGGCGGTTACGCAGTTGCCCCTTTACGTAATGTATTCCAAAAACGGAATTTTCGGGGGCGGCGGCTTCAACTGGCTGGATACGATATACCCGTTTACGATACCGAACCTTTTCGGCGGCGGCGCGGTGTACATATTCTTAACGCGGCAATTCATGCTCGGAATTCCCAAAGATTTCGACGAAGCGGCGAAGATCGACGGAGCGAATACTTTTCAAAGGTATTTCTTCATAACTCTTCCGCTGTGTAAGCCGGTACTTCTTTACGTAATGTCGCAGGTGTTTATATCCTACTGGGGCGATTATTACGGACCTATGGTATACTGCGACGGCGAGAAAATACGAACTCTCGCGCAGGTCGTATATTACTCCACCAACTCCACCGACCGCGTCGGATCGATAAAAGACAATATCGTAATGGCGGGCGCGGTGTTCATGTCGATAATTCCGACGATAATATTCGCTATCTTTCAGAAGCAACTTATCGAGGGAGTGTCGATGTCCGGCATTAAAGGCTGATTATTTAAGGGTGAATGATGAAAAAAACGGTTGCGACGGCGATTGCTTTGTTTATGCTCTTTTCGCTTGCGGGTTGTAAAGGCAAAACCGCGACGAAAACGACTGCGAAGACCTACGACAAGCGCGTTATGGACGATTTCGACTATACTGCGGCTAACTTGTCGGCGATAGACGATCTTGGCAGAATATCGGCAAAAGGCGACGTCAAAAACGGAAATCAGGTAGGTATTTTCTATCATCTCTGGCACGGGGTACACGAATCCGCGGGCGAAACGCTCGACCTGACGAAAATACTCAAAGAAAACCCCGACTATCTTAAAAGCGACTACTTAGGCGTAAATTCCAAAAAATTCCACTATTGGGGCGAGCCGCTTTACGGCTATTATTCTTCGTCCGACCCGTGGGTGTTGACGCGTCATATCGAACTTATGATGCTTATGGATATCGACTTTCTCGTGTACGATTACACCAACGCGAGATGTTACGATACGCAGGCTGATTTAATGTTCGGAATTCTCGATTCGCTTGCTAAGCAGGGCTTCAAAGTACCCAAAGTTACGGTGTACACGAACACCAACTCGCCCGCTTGCGTAATGAACGTTTATAACCGCTATCTTGCGCCCGACGCTCCGAGATCGCAATACGCGTATCTTTGGTATTCGCCTAACGGCAAACCGATGATTATCGGCGTTAAAAATCAGAGTTCGGGTAACGAAACGCTCTATACTTACCTTAAAGAAGAGTTTTTCGATTTCAGAGAGTCGCAGTGGCCCGACGGCAAGACTACCGTTTCGGACAAAGAAACGGGTTTCCCGTGGATGAGTTGGGAATACCCGCAGGAAAATTATAACGGTTATATGAGCGTTTCGCTCGCTCAGCATCCCGGAGCGGCTATGAGTAAGGGCGATATGTCCAATTACGGCAGGGGTTACGACTTCAATAAAAGCGAGAACGTTACCGGAAACGTCAATCTCGGCACTAATTACGAACAGCAGTGGGAAACCGTTTTCAAAAACAACGCCGATAAGAAAAAGCAGAAAGTCGACACCGTTATGATAACGGGTTTCAACGAATGGATGGCGCAGAAACTCGACGACGGCAACACCGCGTTTTTCGTCGATACGTTCTCGGAAGAATATTCCCGCGACGTAGAGATGATGAAGGGCGGTTACGGCGATAACTATATCGTTCAGACCGCGATAAACGTAAGAAAATTCAAATATTCGGCGGGTAAAGACTATATCCGTAAAAATATCACGATAGATATCGAAGACGAAACTTTCGCGGACTGGGCTAAGGTTTTCAATAAATACAAAGATCCCGTCGGCGACGCGATTGAACGGAACTTCACCGACTGTTTCAGAACGACTACTTATACGGATAATTCCAACCGTAACGACATATCCGAAGTCATGGTCGCAAGCGACGATAAAAACCTTTATATAAGGGTAGTAACGGCGGAAGATATCACCGATTATAACGGCAGCGACAAAAACTGGATGAACTTGTTTATCCGCACCGATAAGGCGGGTAACGATACTTTCGGCGGATTTAACTTCGTCGTAAACAGAAGCCCCGACGGCTCGGTTACGAGTTTAGAGCGTTCTCTCGGCGGGTATAACTTCGAAAAAGTTACGGACGTAAAATACAAAAAAATCGGCAATTCGATATCGTTTGAAATTCCGTTTTCCGCGCTCGGCGTAAAGGCTGACGGCTCGTCCGTGTGGATAAAAGCGACGGATAACGTAACGAATTACAGCGATATTCACGATTACTACGTTTCGGGCGACTGCGCGCCGCTCGGAAGATTTGCATACGCATATTGACGAGGTATTTATGAAAAAATTATTAAGCGTTATTATTGCCTTCGTTCTGGCTACGTTCGCTTTCACTGGGTGTTCTATGAAAAATAATACCGATAACGAAAACCCTGCACCGTCTGCCGACGGAAGGGTAAAAGACAACAGAAATCTCACTCCCGCAGAGTACACTATGATGAATACCGTCGGCACGGACGCTCTCGGCAGATATTTCACCGAGGCGGCGGGTTATAAGACGGATACGAAATACGTCGGTATATGGTATTCGCTCTGGCTCGGTCAGCATACCGAACAGCAGGCGGCTATTTACGACAACAGCAAATTGTTGTCGTACCCGGAAGGTAAAGCCGCGCTCGAATCCATGACGGACAACGAACTTTCCAAAGTAAACGAGTTCCACTTCTGCGCCGAGCCGCTTTACGGTTACTATAACATGAACGACAAGTGGATAGTAACCCGTCATATGGAACTTTTAACTATGGCGGGCATCGACTATCTTTGCTTCGATACGACCAACTCCGTTATATACGCGGACGTTGCCAAACTCGTTATCGAAACATTGCTCGAATTTCAGAAGCAGGGCTTCAAAGTGCCGAAGGTAATGTTCTATACCAACTCGCACAGCGGCACTACGGCGAAGAAGATTTACGAAACCTTCTATCAGACCGAAAAATATAACGATATATGGTTTTCGCCCAACGGTAAGCCGTTAATCGCGGGTATCACGAGAGATAACGGCGGCGCGAGCGACCAACTCGCTAACGCAGGGTTTGATAACTATATGGACGAAAGCCTTGCCGACAGATTCGAAATAGTCGAATCGCAGTGGCCGCAGGGCTTGATAAAGCACGATAACGCCATACCGTGGATGGACTGGGATTATCCGCAGAATATCCATAAAAACTACGGCGCGATCAGCGTTTCGGTCGCTCAACACGGCAGCACCATTCAGTTCAGCGATATGGAACCGAAATCGAGCAAGGGCTACAACCATAAAACCGGCGAAATCGAATCTTACGTAGCGGGCGCGAACTTCGAAACGGAGTGGGAAAGCGTTTTCGACTACGAAGCCCAAGGCAAAAAGATTAAAAACGTAATGGTAACCGGCTGGAACGAATGGATGGCTATCAAGTACACGATGTTCGGCAGAGTAACTTTCTGCGACGTGTACAACGACGAGTATTCGAGAGATATAGAACCGAGCGCGGGCGTCGGCGGGGATAACTTCTATATGCAACTTGCCCGCAATATCCGTAAGTACAAGTTGACCGACCGCGTAAAATACAAATATCAGAAAATGACTATGGACATAGATAACGAAGACTCGCTTTTCCAGTGGGAAGCCGTAAAGGCGCACTACGTGGATTTTGCGGGCGACGCTATCGAACGTAACGGTCAGGACGCCGTCAAAAAAGGCAGGTACACCGATAACAGCAACCGTAACGACATAACCGACGTAAAAGTAGTTCATAACAATTCCGATTTGTTCGTGTACGTCAAGACGAAGGATGATATCACGGCGTATAACGGCGCGGATAAAAACTGGATGACGCTTTTAATCGGAGCAACCGAAAACAATAACGGATTCAACGGTTACGACTATATTATCAACAGAAACCCCAAGACCGACGGAACTACTTCGATCGAAAAGTCCACGGGCGGCTATAACTGGGCGAACGCGGGCAGCGCGGATTACAGAGTTTACGGCAACGTGATAGTGTATAAAATTCCGCTTGCCACTCTCGGTCTTACCGCAGATAACTGCCATATCGTATTCAAAGTAACCGATAACGTTACCAAACCCGACGATATCATGAATTATTATATTTCGGGCGACTGCGCTCCGATAGGAAGGTTGAGTTATTCGTATGGCTACTAAAAATAAATTTTTACGCAAAATAATTGCTTCGTTTATGCTCGTTACGTGTCTTGCGGCTACGGGTTGCTCGAATAATTCGGGCGAAGAACCCGCAAAGCCGAGTAAAAGAGAATATCACAATTACCCCGTTTACGACGCGGTAGAATTTTCGCTCGATTTGTGGCAAAAGCAAGAATATAAATTTTGCCCCGAATACGACCGAACGGAAACCGATTGTAACATAAAGGGCGTGTTTTTAAGGCACGACTATAAGGGCGAAGAGAGTTACGCTTTCGGCTACCTCGGTTATCCCGAAAACTTTTCCGAAAATAAGACCTATCCCGCGGTGCTTTTAGTGCACGGCGGCGGGGGAACGGCTTATTATCAATGGGTTAAAGAGTGGAACGACCGCGGCTACGTCGCTTTCGCGATAGATACCGAAGGTCATATCCCCAAGGCAAGCGGAACGGTCGAAAACGCCCCCCAAGACTTGTATACGAAATCGGAATATCCCGCTCCGCATAATCAGAATTACGCCGACGCGGATAATAACGACATAGAAGACACCTGGATGTATTACGCGGTGTCGCTTGCCGTCCGCGCGAACTCGTTTTTAAGAAAACTTTCTTACGTAGATTCCGATAAAGTCGGTATATGCGGAATAAGTTGGGGCGGAATAATCACGTCTATAACGACGGGTTACGACGACAGATTCGCGTTTTCTATCCCGATTTACTGCACGCTCAATAACTACGGCTCTACGGGCAATATCCCGTCGTACTATAATAACCACCGTAACGCTATCGTGTGGGACGACGATACGGGAATGTCAAGGGTAAATACGCCCATACTCTTTTTGGCGGGCATAAACGATATCAATCAGACCCCGCAGACGGTGTCTAAAACGGCTTCGCACTGCAAAAACGCGAGAATCTCTCTCGTAAAAGGCTTTTTGCACTCTCACGCGCACGCTTTGGGTCGCGAAGAACCCTTCGCTTTCGCCGACGAGATAATTTTCGGCAAAAAGACCATGGCAACCTTTGAAAACCAGGATTTGACCGCGGCAAACGGCAATCTTAAAGTGGTCGCGCCCAAGGGTACTACCGTAAGCGGCGCAATGCTCGTTTATAACGATAACGCCGATTCGGGTTGGAACGTTAAATCTCTTGCCGCCGATAACGGCAAAATAACGCTTACCGAAACGGTAGCCGCAGGCGGTTACTATTACGTTTGCGTAGAAGTAAACGGAATGGTAACTTCTACGCTTCTCGCGCAGGCGTGAGTATAAGAAAAAAAATACGCAAAAGCGTATATTTTATAATTTCATTAAGGAGGAAATTATGAAGAAGAAACTTTTTGTAGTCTTTATGACTATAGCAATGGCTGTTTCGCTGGTGTGCGGCATGTCGTTTATGACAGCCTCCGCCTCGAACGAACTGACGCTCGGAGATACCGTTACACCGGGAGCAAACAACAGCGTCGAAATCAATTGGCAAAACATGACGTTTACCGGTGATGATGAGGCTGAACTCGGTATAAACGATTTTGCCAACATTACCGTAACGAGAGGGAGTACGGTTTATAACCCTGACTTTGTTCGTCAAATTCCGTCCAGACAAACTTTCAAAATATATTGTCTGAACACCGGTTATAATTTTGCGAGCGCAGAGCAGGGGGATTTGCTCACTATCAAAAGCGGAACGACATTCTCGCGGTATCCCGATATTACCGTAAGCGCAGATATAAATTATATCTATACCGGTTCTAAATGGATTAAGGGTAATACGATTCCTACCGAACCCGCAGAGCCTGAAACTCCCGTAGTTAAAGATGAAATTACCGGTGTCGAATATGTAAATATCGGTGGCGGTTGGGGGCTTGGTCTTGCCGTTACTGGTTTCTCTGTTGCAGGCGGTTATCCTCATGAGGGTGCTACCATGCCCGGTATGGATAAATACGTTGTAGTAACGAAGGCGGATGGTTCTGTTTTCGCAAACGCAACGGTTGAGCCTTTTGGAACGCAGGTCGCGCTTATGAGAGGTCAGGGATATACTCCCGACAAAGGCGACGAGGTTAAATTTCTTGCCGGCTTTACTTACGGCGCGTGCTATCTCGGTGAAGACGTAAGATTCGTTTATAACGGTTCGAGTTTCGTAAGACAATTGCCCGAATCCGCAATTTCCGAAATAGAAGTAACCGCTATCGGATACAATGAATCTTGGGCTGGTCCGACCGTTCAGTTTGAACTTTCGCTTGCTGATGCCGGCGCATATACTTTGTTTTCCGCGGGCGACAAAGATCATCTCTCTTATGTCAACGCGTACGGCGAAGTTAAGCCTTTGGCAGATTGTACTTATGTCAATTCCAAAAACTTTATTGCTCGTCTTGGTTCTGCGGTTTCCGATGTTATAACCGATCCTTATTACCCGATGGCAGGCGATATATTTACCATTAAGAAAGGATTCTTGCTTACTCACGGAGAGGTTGGAGAAAGAATAAATAAAGATTTCCCGTTTATCTATAACGGAAGCGCATTTATTCCTTACGTTCCCGCAACTCACGACGTAACCGAATTCAATATCACTAACGATACTGCTAAAAACGAAGTTTACGCCGGCGCAACGCTTCAACTTACGTATTCCGCAAACGCAGGCGCGCTTTACACTCCGAAATTCACTTCGTCCGACGATACCGTCGCAACGGTTTCCGCAAGCGGCGTAATCACGGGCGTTCAGGCAGGCAACGTTACTATTACGGCGAAGGTCGGCTCGTTCGAAAAGACTTTTGCCGTAGTGGTTCACCCCGCTTTGACCGTCGAAGAAGTCAGATTCGACCGCAGTTATACCATAATGGCGGAAAAAGGTTCTGCCGCCGCTATACCGTCTAATTTCACGGTCGTTAAAGTTTTCAGTAACGGCAGCGAAAGCGAGCCTATCGCCTTGACGGCCGACAACGCAAGATTCAAAACTGCCGTCGATACGAGCGTTATTCCCGCAGACCCGCTGGGACTTGGCAGAATGAAAGTTACCATAGTCGTAACGATCGACGGCGAAGAATACGAACTCGAAGAATACGTTCGAGTATACGAAGTCGCAGATCTCGAAATTACCGAAGTCGCGCCCGTCGAATGGTTCTTGTATTATTCGTTCATCGAGTACCCCAACAGCACTTTCAACGTTTGCAACATTACGAGCGTTGCCGATCTTCCGAATTTCGCCGACCATATCGAATATTACAGAGACGGCGAAAAGATTTCCGTAGGGCTTTACATTCTGGGTAAAGGCAATATCTGCGTTATGCCCGCAAGAGCCGACGGTAAAACCGTGGAAGGAAACTCGGATCTCGATAACGACAATTTCAACGAACGTCTGTATAAACAGGGCGACACCATAAAACTCATTGCGGGTCTCACCGTTTACGGACATACGGGTCTTGCTCCTACCGCAACCGACACCGGCGCGTACAGCGACGATAAAGGTATGCTTTACAAAGACGCCGTTCTTAAAAACGACGTAATGTACAGATTTACGGGTAACAGTTGGTCGCTCTACATTCCGTACACCGATATGGAAGTCGCGTCCGAAACTCTCGAAGTCGCGCTCGGCACGGATAACGCTACCGTGGGCGCGTCGAGAATTCCCGCAAACGCTACGACGGGTAAGTTCACTTACGTTTCGAGCGATACGACCGTTCTTACCGTTGCAGAAAACGGAAAGATCAACGCGCTTAAAGAAGGCGCAGCCACCATCACCGTAACTCTTTCGAGCGAAGACGGCGAAACCATTACCAAAACCGTCAGCGTAAACGTAGTCAATAAGATTATAAGGCTCGAAATCAGCGGCAAACTCACCGTTAAACCGGGTACCGAAACGCTCGACCTTTCCAAAGTCAAAGGCTACTACGTTTACGGTAACGGCGACAGAGTAGAGGCTACCGACCTTGCAAACGCAATCTACGTAGGCTACGACCCCGACGAAAAGGGCGAACAGAACGTAGTTATCAGGGTAACTCACGAAGGTCAGCAATATACCGCTAACCTTATCGTAGAAGTAAAAGCGGCAACTCAGAAGAAAGGTTGTAAGTCCGGCGTAGCAAGTGCTTCCGCGCTTTCGTTGCTCGGCTTGGGCGTTATCGCTCTCGCTAAAAAGAAGAGAAAATAAAAACACTTAAAGACTTATAAAAAAGTCTTACGCGATCGTCGCCCGCCCTCGGGCGGGCGACGAACCGCTTTAATCGACTGAATTATGCTTAAAATTATCAACTTCAAAACGGAATATCAGGTATCGCCGCTCGGCGTAGACAATAAAAAACCGCGTTTTTCATGGCAGTACAGCGAAGCCGCGGATATAACGGGTTATAAAATATCCGTGCGTAAAGACGGCAAGTCCGCCGTAAACGTATGGGATAGCGGCTGGCTCGGTTACGTCGATTCTATCGGTATAGAGTACGGCGGAAAAGCCCTTGAATCTCATACGAGATATTTCGTAAACGCAGCCGTCAAAACCGCTTCGGGCGAAATTATCGAAAGCGGCGAACAAGCCTTTGAAACGGGTCTTTTCGACGAATCCGACTGGAAGGGCAAATGGGTTGCCATCCCTGTAAACTTCAACGGCGGAACTTTGCTTTTCCGTAAGGTAATAACCCTGCCGAAAGACAAAAAAGTACTTCGCGCAAGGGCGTATATCTGCGGGCTCGGGTATCACGAATTTTTCCTTAACGGTAAGAAGATCGGCGACGAAAGACTTAATCCGTCCGTTACCGAATACGCCGAAAGGGTAGAGGATTGCGTTT
>ERZ1034920.1567-NODE-1567-length-14335-cov-5.285854_pt1 | contig 14335 bp, 14 predicted proteins | sample MGYA00520688_ERZ1034920 | MGnify/ENA primary metagenome ERZ1034920 (study PRJEB33766, sample SAMN09781785) | gut metagenome | biome: gut microbiome | host: Homo sapiens | place: Madagascar | study: EMG produced TPA metagenomics assembly of the PRJNA485056 data...
CCTTTTCTTTTATATTTTTTCAGATAGAAGACTGATAAGGGTTTGTAAAATGAGGGAGTCGGCAGATGTTTTATGATAGATAAGATGCACCGATGCATAAAGGTCTTCTTTTATAGGAATATGGAGAAAACCATAACGATCGTTGGAGGTTTCCTGGGCAAGTGACCAGTAATTGCCACTGTTCATAAAATCGACAAATAGAGAAGTGTTATCAATGATATAGGATATTTGGGGATCACCATAGTATTTTAGTAATTGATAGAAGATATGATCCTCTATAGAGGTGCTGGATTGTAAAACCAATGTTTTTGTTAATAGTTCTTTAACGGAGATACTTGAATACTGAGCAGCATTCATGTTGTTGGCGCTTACAATTGCTGAGAACGATACCCGAGAAGAGAGTTTTGTAATTTGCAAAATATCGGGAAGATTTTTTGTGAAATTTGCTTCGAAAAATGGTGTTACAACAGTAACAATGGCTTTGTCGTCAGTTTGAATTTTTTCTAATGCTTCAGCAGTGGGTAATGTGAGAATATGCAAATTTACATAAGGGAAAATGCGATTAAATTCTTGAATATGGGATAACCAACGTCCGGTGCTAAGTAAATTGGGAATATAGAGCGTCATTTCATCAACAACATTAGCATAAAATTTATTGCTTGGGTAACGATAAAGTTGTTTAAGTTCTTTTTCAAGAGCAAGAATTTCATGCACGCGTTCCATAAAATATTGACCGTCCTCTGTCAATTTGACGCCTTTGCTAGTACGCTCAAAAATTGTAATTCCGTAATATGACTCTACTTTTTTTATAATACTACTGAGGTTTTGCTGGCGTAGGAATAACTGATCAGCAGCTTTATGGATAGAGCCACATTCTGTTGTTACAGCGATGTCATACAGGTAATCTAGGTTCATGCTCCATTTCCTCCTTGTAAATATTATATACAGATTGGAATTATGAAACAATGAAGGGGACATGTTTTTTTAGATTGCTTTTCCGACATTTTAACAAATAATTGGTGACTATCGATAAAATAAATCTGACTTATAATAAAAGCATGAACAGCAGATAAACTGCTGACGAAAAACAAATTGGCGAATAGTTTAAAACGAAAAGGAGTAAGTATTATGAACAGAAAAGCAATGTCAAATAAAATTCTGGTTCTTGGCGTTGATGGTATGGATCCAGCCCTCACCAGACGTTTTGTTGATGAAGGCATCATGCCAAATGTAAAAGAATATTTGGAACGAGGCGTCGCTCGTGAAGATCTCGTTATGCAGGGAGGGCATCCAACAATTACGCCGCCAATGTGGACTACGATGGCTACTGGTACTTGTCCTGGTACCCATGGTATCACCTGCTTCTGGAATCCGGATCCGGAACGTCTGGATACATTGTCTTATGCGCTGGATTCTCGTAAGTGCAAATCTGAACCGTTGTGGAATGTTTTCGCAGAGGCTGGCAAGAAAACACTCGTCTGGTGCTGGCCAGGGTCCAGTTGGCCTCCAACCAGTAATAATCCAAACCTCTACGTTGTCGATGGTACAACACCTGGTTTTATAGGTACCGGAGCTGCCATTATTGACTGGGAAAAAGTCGTTGTTGCCGATAAAGAATTTGGGGAAGTTCTTTATAAACCGCGTATTCAGGTATCCAACGGCGCTGGCTGTGTTCTGACAGATGTGGATGCCGCAGAAGACGAACCGGAAACCAACGGGGTCAGTGCTGGTATTGCTGGTGGTGCGAGCAGTGGTGGTGTCACCAACATTGAACTGAGTGAAGCCGATGGTGAACTTGGGTTGGATGATACACCAATTGATATCGTTAATTCTCCGATTAAACCGGCGTCAGGATGGGCAGAAGCGCCTGCAGATGCGATGGAATTTACTGTTGTGTTGGAAAATGGTTTCTCCAGTCGCCCAGCACTGATTCTAAAAAACGAACAGGGTGTGTATGATCGCATTGCAATCTATAAAAATAAAAAAGCTGCTGATCCAATTGTAACCGCTAAGCTTTCGGAAACATTGAAATATTTCATTGATAAAGTGGCAAATAAAGATGGGGAAAAGATAGATTGCGCGCGCTTCATCAAGGTCGCAGAAATGGCAGAAGATGGTTCCCATGTGAAACTTCATATTGGGATGGCGGCAAATAGCTATGATAAAAGTGTATGGCATCCGCACTCTTTCAATGATGAAATTATTGAAAATATTGGTTTATTACCTTCTATTCCTTGCCATGGTTCTCAGAATCCAGATAGTGCAGAATACTTGATGGTTGCTGATTGGGAAAAGGTTTGTGATTATCAGGCCAAAGCCTTAAAGTATTGTGCAGAAGAAGCTGGCTTTGAAGTCATTTACAGCCATATTCACAATGTTGATCATATGGGTCATAAATTCTGGCATCACGCAAAGCCACGCGCCAACACACCAGAAGGTCTTAAGCGTGCGAAAGATTATCAGGGATGTATTCGTGAGGTTTATCGTCAGACGGACCGCTATCTGGGACAATTTCTGCACTTGCTTGATGAAGATTGGTCCATTTTTATTATGAGCGATCACGGATTAATGGTCATGGAAGAGGAACATCCACCACTTATCGGTGATGCTTTTGGCTGCAATGTTCGTGTTCTTCAGGAACTTGGCTTTACAGCGCTGAAGAAAGACGAGAGGGGCAATGACATTAAAGAAATCGACTGGAAAAACACAAAAGCTGTAGCCACTCGCGGCGGCCACATCTACATCAATCTCAAAGGCCGCAATCCACATGGCATCGTTGAACCGGAAGATAAATATCAAGTGGAAGAAGAGCTTATAAAGGCTTTGTATCACTACGAATATAAAGGTAAACGCGCCATTAGCTTGGCATTGCGTAATAAAGATGCCAAAGTACTTGGGATGTATGGTCCTGAATGTGGGGATATTGTATACTTCCTAGCCGAAGGCTTTAACCGTTTGCATGGGGATTCTCTGGCAACAACCAATGGTTATTGGGGAACTAGTGTCTCACCAATTGTCATCTTTGCTGGCAAAGGATTCAAGAAAGGAGCAAAAATCAACCGCATCATTCAGCAGGTCGATTTTGCAGCCACTATTGCGGCTGTTGGTGGGGTGCGTATGACGAAGGATTGCGAAGGAGCTCCAGTTTATCCAGCCTTTGAAGAAGAATTCTAACGCAATTGTGAAAAAATATAGTACGACACAGATAAGCGGCTATACGTTCTGTTGTAGGATGCTGTAGCTGCTTATCTTTAGGAAACGATTAATACTAAGCGGTTATATTTTAGGGGTTTATAATATAGTGTGTGTCAATGACTTGCGCTTGGCGTAAAAGAGATAGGAGATGAGGACATGTCAGAGGTAACAACAAAAAAACGACCAACAAATCTATTTTACTATATTAACACTATTATCGTGTTCGCATTGATTTTCGGTATTGGTGCCTTGGAACCGGTTGGACAGATTACTCCTCTGGGTATGCAGATACTTGGTATCTTTGTTGGTACTTTATATGGTTGGTGTACCGTCGGTCTTGTTTGGCCGAGTATTGTTGCAATTATAGCCGTTGGCTTGACGGACTACTGCACGGTGACAGAATCCTTCAGTACAGGCTTTGGGAATGAAATTCCGATCACCATCGTGGTCGTTTACACGTTGGCTGCTTTTATGGAAGAAAGCGGACTCAGCGGCTGGCTGGCCAACTGGTTCATTAGCCGAAAGATTGGAGAGGGACGTCCATGGGTCTTCACGTTTCTGATCTTACTGGCAGCGTATGTCCTGTCTGCGCTGATTAGTCTCTACGCAACGATTATCATTCTTTGGGCAATTTTTTATAAAATCTGCGATCAAATTGGCGAAAAGCATGGCAGCAAATACACTGGGATGGTCATCGCTGGAATTGTTATTATTTGTTCGCTGACGGGCATGCTCTTTCCGTTTAAGCCATTCTCTATCATTGTGCTCGGCCTGGCGCAAAATGGAATTGGTGCGACGATCGACTACAACTTTGTCTCCTGGACGGTGTATAATTTTATCATTTCTTTCGCTATGATGGTGCTCTATATGTTGGTTTGTCGTTTTGTGATCCGTCCTGATATGACAAACGTTAAAGAAGCTGGTGCTCAATATGCTTATCTTCGAAACGTGACAATGAACAGAGATGAGAAAATTGCTTTCAGTGTTTTGATAACTTTTGTTGTATTGCTGATGCTTCCTAGCATTGTTCCAAGTTCCATACCAGGAATGGCTCAACTGTCTAATCTGGGAGTTATCGGCATCGGCATGCTTTGTGTGACGGTGATGGCTATAATGAAAACGAAAGAAGGAAAGGAGTATGTGAGTATTCCGGAGTTGATTAAAAAGGGCGTGAATTGGGAACTTGTGATTCTGGTTGCTGCGACTATGCCGCTTAGTAATGCTCTGGAAGCGGAGGAATCCGGTGTTCTGCAAACGGTTATTGCTTGGATGACACAGGTCTTCAGTGGACTCAGTGCGACCGCCTTCTTGATTATCATTACGGTACTTTTTATTTTTGTCACTCAGATCACCCACAATCTTGTATTGGTCATGGTCTTTACGCCGGTGTTGGCGCAGATGGGGCTAAGCTTTGGTGCTAATCCATTGTTGATCAGCTTCATGATCTATTATGCTGCATTTACTGCATTCTGTACACCAGCAGCGTCGTCCAATGCTGCGTTAATTTTTGGGAATGCAGAATGGATTGGCAAAAAACAGGCTTATTTGACAGGAATATTGATTCTGTTGATTACATTGGCGGTATTGATTTGTATCGGTATTCCATTGGGGAATGTTTTATTGTAAAAAACGGCATTGATGCATTGGAAATGTTTTGAGGTAGTGTGCAGAACAGTTCTTTTGTATGATCGGATTGTATGTGAGGAGGAAGAGCGATGGAGGAGCTTTACACGTCGCAGAATCGTCTGGAACTATTGAAAGAACGCTGCCAGCGCTGTGTGTGCAAATACTGTGGCAAGTCATTGTCTTTGAAACGACTAATTTTCAGCGATTTTCCGGATGCACGTATTGAAATTTACTGCGATCATTGTGAGCGGATTGAATATGGTGTTGAACCGGAGATTTATGAGAGCGCTAAAAACTTTGTGGATAATCTGGAGTTTAACTATTATATTGACATGGATAAAAATGAGAAAACTCATCAGATGAATATTGCAAAAGTGGCCGAAATCCTTGCTTGGGGTTGTCGCAATATGGGGATGTTAAATGTTGATGGCTTCAGCGTTCCTGTCAATTTCAAAGAACATCTTATGGACCAGTGTCTGGTAATTAGCGATGAGGCGCTTTGTGCAGAGGAGGCGGATGACAATGTGTAACACCATTGTCAGAACCAACGGTCTTTGCTTGCAATCAGGAAAATGTTTTCTTTTTAGAGACATCGATTGGGAAGTGAAACGTGGCGAGCATTGGCTCGTTTTCGGAATGAATGGTAGCGGCAAAACTACTTTGCTCAGTACTGTTGCGGGTTTTAAATTACCCACCAGTGGCCGTTTGGAAGTACTCGGTCAGACCTACAGTAATAATAATATTTTTGCACTGCGACGAAAGGTTGGCTGGGTCAGCAGCTCGTTCTTTGATCTTTACTATGCCAAAGAACCTGCCCTGGAAATTGTTCTTTCTGGATTATTCGGCACCTTTGGCATACGCAGCATCGTGGGCGATGCAGAAGTGCAACAGGCGAAACATTTACTGTGCGAGTTGCGTCTTGGAGATAAAATTAACACGCCTTTCTGTTTCATGAGCAAGGGCGAACGTCAGAATGTACTTATAGCCCGTGCTCTTATTGCCGAGCCAGAGATACTTGTACTTGATGAACCAAGTATGGGGTTGGACATTTATGCGCGTGAATATTTGCTCAATACGATTAGTGCGCTGGCGGCGGAGAAATGTGTAACGGTTATTTATGTTACTCATTATCCAGAGGAGATTCAGCCATTTATGAGCAAAACCTTGCTGCTGCGTCATGGTCACATCTTTGCACAGGGGGACACCGAAAAAATGATGACGTCCGACTGTCTTTCAGATTTTATGCAGGAACGGGTCACGGTTCATCACGACGACGAAGGCTTTATGCGTATGAGTGTTGAGGCACCAACTAATATTCCGACGCTTTGCTACCGGCGTTGAAAGGAGTTGTTCAAGATGTCAACAGAACAGAATTTGACATTTGCACAGGCTTTCGGTGGAAGTCGAGATATGTGCTGTATTGCAGCGGTTGGCGATATGGCGGCAATGGGGCGTTTTGATGAAGAATTTCACATGTATGGATGTGCTTGCTTAGAGCAGAATCAAATAACTTATCGCATCACTCCATCGGCAGAGCAAATCTATCATTTTGTAATGGAATCGACCTTTGCAGGTCGATTCCCGACACGTATTCATACGTACAGTGAATCTCTGCCTGTGCCTGCAGGCATGAAAACGCGCATCGAACGTCGGGTGAAATTGACGCTGGCGAAAGAGATTCAAAAACGTTACCCCGTCGAATATTATCATCTTGTGCAGCGTCTCGGTGCTGTTCCGTCGGATAATCATGGGTTGCCCATTGTGGAAACATTGCGCACGCAGATTGATGGTCACTTTGATGAGCTGGAATGTCAGCTTTTTCAAGGAACGATGCAGATTGTTTATGAAGCAAAACATCTCAACAGGGAAAGCATGGAATTTCTGCAGCGGTGGCTCGAGAAAACGCGCAAACAAATGGAGGACACCCCATTTATTCAGCGCAATATGTCACGCATCTTCCATGGTTTCTGCTATAAAAAAGGAAACAAACCAATTAAAACTGTCGTCAATGCTCAGGCTGTGACGGTTTGGGAACAGCATGAAAAGTTGCAGCGGGAAGGGTGTTTGACCGGTCCGATCCTACATGAAGAACAGTGGTTTGATGATGCGGCAGATATTTCACAAGGTAGAGTAAATTTTCGCGAGACAGTCCAGAAGCTGCAGAATGCCGATTACTTCGAAGGCTTGCAGGCCGTGAAAGCCTTGCCTAGTGTTGTGGATGCCGCAGCCTTTCATTTGGCGTTGAAAGAATTGAAAGAGATAGGGAAAACGGATGCGGTAGAGGATCTTTGTGGCTATGGATATCGGTGGAACTGTTTATAAGCAGTTTCACCGATATATTTTTTCGCAGCGTCAGCGATCAGAAAACATGGATCGTGTTTAGAATGAAAAAGAGGCTATCACGCAAACGATAGCCTCTTTTTCATTTTAAAACGCGGCGTTTTGTATGTCAGGTCAGCGGCAGGCGCAGTTCGCAGCGGAAGTGGTCGCCGTCGTCAAAGGTGGCGCTGCCGCCATGAGCTTCAGCAATTTGGCGCACGAGCTTGAGACCAGTGCCATGGGGAGCAAGGCCGTCGGTGCTGATGTCTGGTCCTTTGCCAATGCCTGAGGCAGAGGCGGGTGCGTCGCTTTCAACGTAGAGCAGGCAGACGGTGGCTTCCTGGTTGCCGCCCACGCGTAAATGGCAGCCAGGAGCGTTGTGGCGCACGCCATTATTGAGCAGGTTCGTAAGAGCGCGGCGCAGGAGCTGTGGGTCGGCGTTGATGGTAGGCAGCGGTGTGTCGGGCAGGTCCATGTCCAGCGGGTAGCCATCGGCCATGCCGCTGTTGATGAAATCGGCGACGGTTTGGCGCATGAGTGGTGTCAGGGCAACCGACTCGCTGCGCAGCACCTGCATGTTGCTTTCCAGGCGCATGGTAAGGTTGAGATCGCCGACGAGATCGCGAATGGTCTGGCTTTGGCGGCGAATGAGGGTTGCCTGTCGTCGGGCATCGGTGCTGAGTGTGGAATCGTTTTCCAGCTGGGCGGCGCTGCCCATGACTAAGGACAGCGGTGTGCGAATGTCGTGGCTGACGCCGTTGATCCAGTCGGCACGGGCGGCATCAATGCGCTGTTGATCCTTGCGGAACCAGCGGTGCAAAAGCAGCGCCGACAAGATTAGCACGCCGATGAGCATGAGCAGAAACAATCCGCCGAACCAGAGCATGGATGGCATGATGGTGTTGGTGGCAATTTCAAAGGTATAGCGCTGCAGACTGTTCTTAGGCGCACCGATGATGAGCAGTCCGTCGTCACGGATGCGGGTACGTACCGGATAGTCTTCGAGATACCAGCGAGTGAAACTGGCAACATCGCTCAGGGTGTAGGTGTCGGGCACGTCGGCAGGTTTCTTATAGCTCCAGACGACGTCGCCATTTTCGGCGATGAGCATGGCCCAAAGCTGATTGTCGTCCAATACTTCGGAGGCATCAAATTGGTAGCCGTTGGTGGTTTGAACAAGCGCGGCATCGATCTCGTTGGTGGAGAAGCTGTGATCACCGCCAAAGGAATAAGCGAAGAACGTGAACCCGATGAGTCCAGTAACAATGAGGACGACGACGAGGGCAATGGATAACGTTATGATGAGCGCCGAGCGCCAGATGTTGCGCCAGCTCATGACTCGCCCTCCCGCGCCAGGCGATAGCCCAGGCCACGCACTGTCAACAGATAGCGAGGATGGGAGGGATCGGCTTCGATTTTGGCGCGCAGGCGGCGGATGTGAACCATGAGGGTGTTTTCATAGCCGATGTTGGGACCGTCCCAGAGCGCATCGCAGAGAGCGTCAATGGTAACAATGTTGCCGCGGTTGTCCCAGAGTTTGCGCAGCAGGGCGTATTCTTTGGCGGTCAGCGCCGTTTCTTTGCCATCGCGGCGCACGAGGCTCTGGCCCCAGACAATCTCAAGATCGCCCAGACGGGCGCTGTCTTCGCTGGTGTCGTGGTAGACACGGCGCAGCACCGCTGCCAGTCGCAGCAGCAGCTCCTCCGGCAGGAAGGGCTTGGTGATGTAGTCGTCGGCACCAAGACCAAGGCCTTGCAGACGCGCGGCATCTTCGTCCCGTGCCGAAAGAAAGAGGGTTGGCACGTCGCTGAACGCGTGAAGTTGTGAAAAAAGGCTGAAACCGTCACCGTCAGGCAGCATAACGTCCAACAGCACCGCGTCGGGATGGGCACTGCGAAAAACAGTCAAGGCGTCGGCGCAGCTTGCGGCTTCGCAAGTATGATAACCAGCCTGGCTGAGAAAGCCACGGATCATCTCGCGCAGTGCCGGCTCGTCGTCGACGATGAGGATTGTGTACGCCATGAGAATCGTTCCTTTCATTATTAAATGGATTGCTCTTATGATAGCACATTTTTGACATCAACAAGCGGCTTCTCTTTGAGAATTAAGGCAAACGTAAGGTTGCTGTCATGGCGACGTAAGGCGGTCGTTTTAAGATGAACCCATAAAACAACAACAGAAACGGAGTGATTATTTATGGCAGCGACATCTATTATTGAAACGTACCATCTTTCAAAGAAATACGGCGGCGCACTACGAGTGAACGACCTTAGCCTGCGAGTGCCGGAAGGATGCATTTATGGCTTTTTGGGGCCAAACGGGGCTGGTAAGTCCACAACATTGAAAATGATTCTTGGCCTGGTGCGGCCGACAGGTGGTGATATCAGCGTCTTTGGCACCTCACTGACCCGACGCCACCGGCTGAGCATTCTCAAGCAGGTGGGCAGTCTCATCGAAAGTCCGAGTTACTATGGTCATCTGACGGGCGAAGAAAATTTGCGCATTGTACAGACGATGCGTGGAGTGTCCGCGCAGAACATTCAGGAAGTGTTGGAGATTGTCCGCTTGTCGGATCAGAAGAATAAGCGGGTTGCTCATTACAGTTTGGGGATGAAGCAGCGCTTAGGATTGGCGGCGGCGCTTCTTGGGTATCCGCGGCTGTTGATTTTGGATGAGCCGACCAACGGCTTGGACCCGGCCGGAATTCAGGAGATGCGCGAACTGATCAAGGAGCTGCCACAGCGTTTCGGCATGACGGTGCTGGTATCGAGTCATCTGCTGTCGGAGATAGATCAGATGGCCGATCATGTTGGCATCATTCGCGAGGGCGAGTTGGTGTTTCAGGATTCGCTGGCGGCACTGCACAGCCGCAGCAAACATCATCTGGCGCTGCGTACGACGGACAATGCCCGCGCGCAGCGGCTTTTGCAGGCACGTCATCTGCATGTCAGCGACGAGGGAGAAGGGTATCTGATGCTGCCGCTTCTCAACGATGACACCACGGCAGCACTTGTGCAGGTGCTGGCAGAAAGCGGCGTAGGGCTGCTGCGCTTAGAAGAACGACAGAAGAGCCTCGAAGACATCTTTCTGGAATTGACCGGAAAGGCGGTGAGCCTATGAAAGCGTTGGGCTTGGAATTTTACAAATGCCGTCGGCGCAAAATCTTTCTCGTTGGCCTGGCGCTTTTGGCGGCCCAGTTTCTATGGATCGCTGTTTCACTCAGAAGGATGGATGCCACCGATTTACGCCAGGGTTGGCAGTGGTTGCTCTATTATCTGACGATGATTGACAGTTTCATGCTGCCGATGACGGTGGCGGTGATCGCCAGCCGCAATTGCGAGATGGAGCATAAGGGCAGCACCTTGAAAAGCCTCGAAACATTGACGACGCCAGGCGCCATTTATGGCACCAAACTTGTCTGGGGAGGCCTTGTGCTGGCGATGCTGCTGATTCTGCGGAGTGCATTTTTCCTGGGTGTGGGGTATTATGAAGCCTTTCCAGGCGGCATGCCTTATGAGGCGTTTGGATGCTTTACGCTCATCAGCTGGCTGGTGTCGATGATGCTGTATACTTTGCAGCAAGGCCTGTCGCTGCGTTTTGCCAATCAGGCGCTGCCACTCATTATTGGGCTGGCTGGCAGTTTTCTTGGACTCATGGCCTTGTTTTTTCCGATGGAGGTGCAGCGGCTGCTGCCGTGGAGCTACTATGGCCTGTTTGCATTGGTTGGCATGGACTGGGACGCAGCGACGCTCGTTTCGACGTTTTACTGGCGCGAACCGCAGATGTTGGATGCAGCGCTCTTTATGTTATGGTTCTTGGTGTTTTTCGTTGTTGGGCGCACCTTGTTTGTGCGCAAGGAGGTGTAAAGAATGGTTTTTCGTGCATTACGAGCAGAATGGATCAAAGGAAAACATGCACCGGTTTGGCTGGCCTTCGTGGTGCTGCCGCTGATTCCAGCCGGACTGGGCACGGCGAATTACCTTGGCAATCTGAGCATTCTGCAGCATCAATGGTACAGCCTTTGGACCCAGCATACGCTTTTTGCCTCGTATTTTTTTCTGCCGGCGCTTCTGGCGGTGTACTGCGCCTGGAGCTGGCGGCTGGAGCACAGCGACCACAATTTCAACAGCTTTCTAACAGCGCCGGTGTCTGCCTGGGCGCTCTATCTGGGCAAGTTGCTGCCGGCGATGGCCGTCAGCGTTCTGGCTCAGCTCATCATCGGCGTGCTGTTTGTCGTCAGCGGCAAACTTGCGGGCATTGCTGCGCCGCTGCCGCCGGAGCTTGGCGAATGGCTGATCTGTGGTGCTGTTGGCAGCTTCGCCGTCTGTGCCGTTCAGCTTTTCCTGAGTCTGCTCATCCGCTCCTTTGCGATTCCGGTGGCGCTGGGGCTCTTGGGCGGCATCGCCGGACTGCTGCTGACGGCACAAGGCTGGGGGCTGTATTTTCCGTATTCTCTCATGGCGGTGGGCATGCGCGCCAACAATCCCAACTTGCTGGTCGATGTGCCGCAGCTGGTGCTGTTCACGTGTGTCTATGTGCTGATTTTTGCGGCGTTGACGGTTCGGCTTTTAGTCGCTCGCGATGTTAACGGCGATTGAAAAAGCGCGTGAAAAGAAAAACAGCAATAAGCGAAGGGGCACTTATTGCTGTTTATGATGAGTGGGGCTTTATTTTTGAATGAATGTCTTTATTGAGGGCCGTTCGCCAATCGTTTGTGTAGGTTCGAACATCTTTCAAAAGTTGATCAGCAAAGGCTGCGACATCATTAAAGGCTGCGACATCATTGCCTGTGATATCCAATACATTTTTTCCTTCAGCAGCTCCTTTTTCAAATAAACACAACAATTGATTTTGGAGTTGCATCATATCATGACCAGGACCAGTGGAAAATTGCCACATATAGCGTTGAATTTTTTTGAAGACAAACCGGTAATCTGTTGGCAATGCGTGGACGCGCAGAGAAAATTTTCGGTATTCTTTTTTTGAGTGAAGGAACTTTTTGATGTTCAGGCAGTCGTAGTCGTTAATCAATGGATGGAACTTCATGATCGGGCTCTCCTTAGCAGGGGGATTGTTAAGAACAGTATACTAATTTTTCTTTGAAAAGAATAGCGGATTATCGTGAAAATTGAAGGAGCAAATTTGTCATGTTATAATGAAGGAAAACACATTATCAGGAGGCGGATGACAATGAACGTGATAGGAATCAATGGCAGCCCGCGCAAAAAGTGGCATTCGGCGGAGCTTTTGGACAACGCTCTAGCTGGTGCTCGTGCAGCCGGCGCAGAAACGACGCGCATCGATCTTTTTGATTTGCAGTTTCGTGGCTGCATCAGTTGTTTTGCCTGCAAGCGCCTGGGCGGACCAAGTTACACCCGTTGTGCTCAGCGCGATGCGTTGACGCCAGTGCTGGAGGAAATTCTCACGGCGGATGCGTTGGTGGTCGCGGCGCCAATTTATTACGGCGAGGTGCCAGGGGCGGTGCGCAATTTTTACGAGCGCTTGCTTTTTCCGTGCAACCATTATACTGGCAAGGCACCGGATGAAGGCTATGGCCGTCGCATCCACTGTGGCCTCATCTACACGATGGGGGTGGACGCAGCCGGCAACGAGACCGTCAATTATAACACCGGTGCGCGTGACCAAAAACGTTTTCAGCGTTTTATCGGCGATACCGAACTTTTGAATGCGTACAATGCCTATCAGTTCGACGATTACAGCAAGTACGCATCCAGCGGGTTTGATCCGGTGAAAAAGAAGGAATACCTTGATAATGAATTCCCAAAAGAATGCCGAAAAGCTTATGAAATGGGCGAAAGGCTGGTTCAGAACGATTGAGGACACCAAAAAAGCGACCATCATCGATGGTCGCTTTTTTGATGTCCGTTTAGTCCAATTCTGCCAGTGCTTGCATCAATGCTTCGCGGCAGGCGTTGTATTGTTCAATTTCCGGCTTTGAGAAGGTGCCTTCGGCGATGGTGGCTTCCAACTCATCCAGAGTGACCCAGCACCAGTCGACGGTTTCGCCTTCCTGCAGCACGATGGCATTGGGATCGATGCTGGTATGGTAGATGTAGCAGTCGACGAAGGCGGTAGGGATGCGGATGGTGCGGATATGGGTGAGATCGCCGCAGTGGCAGTTCATGCCTGTTTCTTCGCGCACCTCGCGGGCGGCGCCGACGCAGCTGTCTTCACCAGCGAGAATGGAGCCGCCGGTGTTTTCCCATTGGTTGGGACAGATAAGTTTTTGTGGATGGCGCTTGGTGAGCAGGATACGGCGCAGCTGGTCGTGAATGGTCCATACTCCGATGATGGTGTGGAAGCGGCCAGGAGGCAGCGGTTCACCACGCTGCAGGGTTTCACCAGTTGGTTGACGATCATCGTCCAGCAAATCCCAGAGTTCCATTAATGATCGCCTCGTTTCAGCTGTTTTTCGCTTGGGTTGGTTTTGCGTCGCGGTGCACCCTTTGCTTTGGCGTTTCTGCGGCGGTTCTTTTGTTTTGGTTTGTGCGGCGTACTCTGAGCGGCGCGTTTTTTGGCCGGCTTTTCTGGGGCCGGACCGGCGACAAGGGCGCCACCAGCAAAATGCACTTCGGTGAAGGTGATGCCGAGGTCACGCTGATAAATGCGCAGCACCGCTTCTTCGTTATCGGCGATGAAGGAGAGGGCGGCGCCATCGGCATTGCCGCGGCCGGTGCGGCCAGCGCGGTGCACATAGGTAAGCGGGTCGTGTGGGAAATCGAGATTGATGACCTGGTCGATGTCGGCTATGTCAAGACCACGCGCCGAAAGGTCACTGGAAATAAGGATGCCATCAAAGCCTTGACGAAATTCTTCTAGGGCTTTTTGGCGTTCAAGCTTCTTCATGTCGGCAGAAAGGGTGCCAGCTTCGATGTGATGATAGGCTAGGCGGTCCTGAAGATGAGCGATCTCGTCTTCGCCATTGAGGAAAATGAGAGTTTTGCCGTCCATGGCCGCCAGAGCGTGGCGCAAATTGTCAAACTTTTTGCGGGCTTCGCAGCGCAGGAAGAAATGACCAATGTTTGGGTTTAAAGCGGCTTCGCTGTCGGCGACGAGAAACTCTGCATCGGTGATGTGTTCCGCCAGCCAGTTTCGCGCGTCGGCGTCGATGGAGGCGGAGCAGGCAATGGTCTGGGTCGTCTTGCGCAGAGCTTTTTGGATGGCAGCGATGGAG
>ERZ1034920.1572-NODE-1572-length-14267-cov-10.119547_pt1 | contig 14267 bp, 11 predicted proteins | sample MGYA00520688_ERZ1034920 | MGnify/ENA primary metagenome ERZ1034920 (study PRJEB33766, sample SAMN09781785) | gut metagenome | biome: gut microbiome | host: Homo sapiens | place: Madagascar | study: EMG produced TPA metagenomics assembly of the PRJNA485056 data...
ACTAATTTTTGAACGAATATCTTTTAATCCTTCTTCAGTTTTATTTTTATATGTGTTTCCACCACATTTGAATAAATCATTAGTTTCATTATACCCTAGATTACAAGAATCATAAAAGCCAATCCAATAATACTCTTTTTTTGTAAGCTCTTCTTGAGTTTTAGCTGTGTCGATAATTTCAGCTACAAAATTACTTGGGCCATATTTACGAATAGCACGAGCAAAATGAGTATTTAGTCTTTTAGACATGGCATCTTGTTTATGTCTTGCAAACCTTTGTTCTAATGAATTTATTGTTTGTCCTATATATATTTTATTATTTATAGTATTGGTAATTTTATAGATTATCATTATCAGACGGCTCCTTTTGATATAGTTTCTTGTATTATATCATAAAAGTGCCGCACTTTTATTACTTCGTTCTGACCAATTATTACAAAAATTTTTATTAGCACGGCCTCAACTTTTATAAAAGTCCTAGCCGTTTTCAAAAGATTTTAGATGAGCTAGTAAATTTTACAAACCCATACAAGCGTAGCAATCGTCATTTTTTAGTTCCATCATTTTCTTTTCAGAAATATAGTCAGGAGTGAGACGATTAGAAGAACATTGAATCGCCAGTTTAGTAATTTCCCAATACTTAGTTCCTGGCTTATGATTGTCTTCTTGTAAAACATACAGAAGCTTTGGAAAAGCTTGGGTTACTTTTACTCCATCTTGATTTGGCATACCATCCATGCGTTGTTTGAGGAATTCTTTGATAAGCAAAATAAGCTCACCTTTATATTCTTCAGTATCATTTAGATAGAGAAAAAGAGAACAAAATGGCGCTTGACCATTCAACGTAAACAACGTATTGATTTGATAATTGAAGGTTTGAACACTATCTTCAATTTCTTTATCCAAATCAATTTTTGCGAGTTTTTCAACTAGCTCATTATCTAGCCCAACATTCTGATATTTTTGTTTATGATAATTATAACTATCTCGCACGAATGGCGCTAGATGAGCGAGATTTACGCTTTCGCCGCCATAAGTATGCGCAGCTACACTCGCCATAATTTGCGTTGTAATCGTCATAGCGGTAATCAATCGATGCGGTTTTTCTATTTTTGTATCATTGATTACAGTGCCATTTTGAAGCATATCATTTAGATTAATAAGCTCGCAATTTGTAAGTGTTTTTTGAGCCATATAATCCATATCATGTTGGTGAACATAACCATTGTCATGTGCTTCAATTACTTTTTTAGGAAAAATATAATTGCGAGCGATATCTGTTGATAAAATGCCTGCTAGATAATCTCGCTGAACAGTCACCCTTTCAGGATTTTTATTAGAATTTTCTGTTGTCCAGTAATTATCATCATCTCCGCCAATCATTGCCATAACTTCTAAGTCATTATGACGTTGGCGAGCCAATTCATGCTCATGTCGATACTTGATATAGGCTTTAGCCTCCTGACGATAGCCAAAGTCCAAAAGCACATCCTCAACAATGTCTTGGATTTCCTCTACACTAACACCGTTTTCCATACTATAAATACTTGATTCAATTTTATCAAGCGCGGCCTTATCATCGAACTCTTCATTGAAATCTGCAAAAGCACCACTGATTGCGGCCGCAATTTTCTCAATATCATATTCAACTTTACTGCCATCTCGTTTAATAATTACCATCTATAGTGTCACCCACCTTATTCTAATCCATATATTGTGTATTTATACTAAAAATTCATCCAAGAGGTGAATAGAATATAGACCAACTATTGCGGCCTAGATATCGCCATGAATAAACCTAGTAATATTAATGTTATTCTCTACCTCATAGGCAATCGCTATCGGATTGTCTGTATCAATATAACTAAATAACTTGGCATTCTCGACCCATGGGTAGTCCAACTTCTTCGCGTCGAAATGGTCGGTAATGGCACGCCGCAAGAATTCAAAACGGAATTTACTCTCGCGGCTAATGGAACGCTTCATACGAGTCATAAAGCTGGCTCGCAATTCAACGACCCGAATAAAGATATCTTCATGATAAGTTTTAGTTATATTTGAGATACCAAGCGGATTGAATACACCGATATTCAAAATTCCTGGCTTTACTTCATTCTTAGGAGTTCCATAATGCCATCCTCGGAATTCTGTATATTCAAGCATCAAGCCTTTTTCTACCATATCATAGAATTCTTCTTGAGTAACGAAATGGTAATCCTTACCATTAACTTCTCCAAGTCGGGGAGGTCGCGTAGTACATGAGACTATTTGATGGCATGTAATATTCTCATTGGCGCACTTTTCCATAATTTTGCGGGCCATGAAGGTTTTGCCACTTGAGCTAGGACCGCAAATAGCAAGTAATCGTCCAACTTTTTCCGTATCATCATGAAGCTGAATTTTGCTATGGAAAGTAGAGCCGCACCATGGGCAATAATTATAATCCGCTCGTGACTTTTTGTGGCACACAGAACATTTGCCCGCTGAGCCGTCTTGAAACAAGTCTTGCGGTTTTTCTAAAATCATATAGGCCATTATTCTGCACCATGAACTTTCATCTTCAGCTCTTTTGGATTCTTCTGCTTCTTCTTCTTGCCTTGGAGAAGCCACGCAACATCCTCCTTCGGATGTTGTTCCTGCCATGCTTCATAATCCTCTTGGGTGAAGCAAGAAATCAATTGCGGAATTCCTGCTTGAATTTCTTTCTTCATATAAGCTCTCGGCTGACGACCACAACATTCATCTGGAAGGGTTTCGCCAGTCATTTTCTCATAAAGCAGATTCCAGTTATATCGACTATTCTTGCGACTGTATTGACCTACTTCAGTAGTGAATCCACAATTATAGCACTTGGAATACCATTTATCGTGTTTCTTGAAGCCATTCACATTATGTTCTTTACATTTAGGACATGCAGCCATCCGCATATAAAGCTACTCCTATCTCGCTTATTTCTTATTGCTAATATATTATACCAAACAAAAAAGAACCCGTCAAATATACTGACGGGTTTTATCTATTCTTCTTCTAGTGGATCATCATAACGCCTATTGGTCATTTCAACGGTGCCGTTAGAATTCACTTCTGTGATTTTATAAATAGAATGCCATGGTGTTTTTTTATAAGTTTTCATCATAAAAGTATCACCACGCCTAAAACCTGTGATACAGACTAGAGTGCCTTTTTGGAACCACCCTTGTTCAATAATCTTCTTAGTTCCATCAACTTGAACTTCACTAATGCGACGATTGAATCGGGCGAAATTATCTCGACTTAATTTCACCGTAATAACACTGCCTTGCGGCGTTAGTAATGAGAATGACGAGTGCATATCGTCTTTAGCAATCACTGTGCCGCAAATCCTGTGTAATTTATAAGTGTGGATATTTATAGCACCCTTTTTGAAGGTCTTATCAATCTCTGGCTGGACAGGCAATGATTCAAAATCATTAATCTGATAGGCTCGTTGATTTATTCCAGCCAGTTCATGTTCATGATAATACATACCCAGCGATTCCATTTCCCAATGAGAATAATTACCATCGGCATATTTGTCGAAATATTGTTGACAAATAGAATCATTCAACGCTTTAAGCAATTCTTCTTTGTGAGCATCAATATATTGTTTAGCTGGCCGCATACCTTCATCATATTGCTTCTTCCATTTCTTTTGGTCAATTCCAATCGAGCCATTTCCAACAGGCTCAATCAAATCAGTATTGAAAAACTTGGAATAAAATTTATAATAATTTGGTTTATCCAAGAGGAAGAAAGTAGATTGTTTACAATTCTTCTTCAACGCCTTATTGAATATAAATAAGCGTTTTTGGAATGAAAGTTCTTGCGGCACAAGGTCACGCTCAATCAAAGCATTGAAGTTTTGAAAGGTAATGCGTTTCTTGATATCAGCGACACTGATAAGATATTGCCGCATAATATCGCTTCGTTCGCCAAACTGGTCAAATGCACCAGCTTTGATAAGCATTGTCATAACCGTTTTGTTGAAGTTAGTTCGTTCTTGGAAATCTTCGAACGACTTATATGGACGATGTTTGATAATCTCTTGAGTTACTTCACCGCCCAAACCATTTGCAGCTTTCAAACCATAAATGATGCGATTATTTTCTTCGTCTGGTTCAAATAAATATTGAGATTTATTGATATCGATTAGGGAAAAATCTATATTTTGTTTATGAATTTTTCCTACGGCTTTAGCTATCTTGCTATAATTAGTGCCATCTTCTTGCCCTAATCCGCTGTCTACTCGGAGACAACCCGCATTCCAATAGATAGAAGGAAACTTGGTCGCCAAATATGCGCATTGAACACCAATCATAGAATACGACTGACAGTGCTCCGCATTGAACGCATAGCCTAATTGAGAAGAAAACAATACATCGTAGATATATGCGCCTAAAGCAGGACTTTTCGCTTTGTCTAAAATTTGCTGATGAAGAGCTGGTATCTTATCCATAAGCTTTTTTCCGATAACTTTGCGTGCGAAGTTTGCCTGGTCTAATTCAAAACCAAATAATCTGTCGTCCATCATCATAAGCATGAGGTCATCTTGAAGAGGTAGAGTGCCATACGTGTGTCCGCAATACTCTTTAATAATAGATTGTTCTTCTTTTGTCAATCCATATTTATCCATTTCATCTATCCAATCTTTTGGATTATGTTGGATACGATAATACCTATCTACTGGAGTTTCCGCACCTTTTTCTTGCGGCATTAAACGGATAAGAGCGTTGATTGCTGACAGCTGTTTGATATTGCGGGGTTGTAACTTTTTGACAGCTTGAGAACCTACTTGCGTGTCGAATTGGAACAAATTATTAATATGCCCAGCATCAATAGCATCCCAAATTTCTTCATTGTCTACTGGCAAAACGTCTGGGTGAATATATTTTTCATATGCTTCTCGCAAAGATAAACTTGCATCTATCTTATTATATTTTTGAAGCAAAAGAATCGTTTGTGTAATTTTTTCCATTACATCAGTGACTAGGCTATCTATCTTAGTCTTACCAGCAGCCTCTTGATGATGAAGTGACCACTGAGTAATTAGAGTTCCGTCAGGAGCAGTCATAATTGCGCAATTATCAAACTCCTTGCCTTTATCATTGAAGATAATACCAGAGGCATGAATAGAGCGGTTGGAAATAGTTCCTTCCAATTTTTGAATAATCTCCAAAAGTCCTGGATATTGTTTTACTTCGTTCAAAAATAGAGTATTCGGTTTCAATCCTTTTTCTGGGTTGCCTTCTACCATATCTTTGATAGAATAGGTGAATCCTCGCTCTGACCCTACTAAACTTGTTAAATATTGCGCTTTATCATTGTCGATACCGTTAGGGCATTCTTCTGTTCTATATCCTCGACAAGCGCTTAGAATACTCGCACGAGATGACATTGTTGAAAAAGTACAAACTTGAACTAGTCCAAGTTTTCCTCGTTCTTCTCGAATCTTTTCAAACCATTTTGGTCGCACTGTAGGAGCTAAATCAAAATCCAGATCCGGTAACTCCGTGCGGCCTTCATTCAAATAACGAAAATAATTATTCACCCCCGCGGCAATAGGGTCATATTGTGTAAGATTCATTAAATAATTATCAAGACCAGCAGCGGAACTTCCACGCCCAACACCAACGCATGAACCGCACTCCCAAATCAAATCAAAATAATGCTGAAGAAAAATCGGATATGAGAAAATACAAGTATCTAGTTTTTTTCCGAGAATCAATTGAACTTTCGCTTCATTATCCAATTCCGAAAGATAAACATTATTATATAGCTGCTTTTCTTTTAGTTTATCAACACAAAAATTTACCCAATAACGTTCTTGTTGGTTGTCGCTATTATATAGTTGATTTAGATGGGGATAAGCTTTTTCTTTATTCGCTTTTGGATAATTACGAACAGGTACTTGAGGAACTTGCTGAGAATGAAGCAATGAATATTCTTCAACTTTACTATACATTTCCATACTATTAGAGAACAATTCATCGCAATCACACCCAGTAGGTTTCATGTGCTCTCTAATATCGTCATAGGATTGAAGATAAGTATACTTATAAAAACTATCAATATCTTCACGTTCACCCTGTTTACTATTGAGCAATGCTTTATGGGCGATATAATCATCCTGAGTTAATCGATGGCTGTCATCTTGGATTGTCACTTTGACATCAAAAATCTTACCAAGCTGTAGCGTTTTTTTATTTATATAAATCTGTTCTTCATACAATGCTGGAGCAATTTCTAAATAATAATCGTCTCCGAACATTTCCTTGCAAAACAAAATATGTTGAACGATTTCATCATGAGCTTTTTTCCTACCAGCTTTATCTTCTATTTGCTCGCAAGCACGCATTTCCAGTAATTTTTGTCCTATAATTGAGCCGATACAGGCACTACTCATAATCAAATGGCCTTTACCATATTTTTTAGTAATTGCTTCTACCTCAGAGTATAAAGTTGGCACACGTTGTAGTCCACGGTCAAAGTAACTATTCATCCAAGCAATAGACGACAATTCTCTTAGCGCGTGATGACCAGTTGCATCTTTTGCGCAGAGTAGACTATGATAATATTTTTGTCCTTTATCTCTTGTTTCAGTTAGATAAATTTCATTTCCAAGAGCGATTTTGAAATTAGGATATTGCTCTTTAATTTTTTGAGCGTATTGATTCAGTTCAATATGACTGGAAAGAGATTCATGTTCACTAATACCAATCATATCAATTCCAAGCTCAATAGCTTTATCTACAATAGAAGTTGGACTCGGCAAAGCATCTAAAATTCGTAGATTGCTATAATATGAATGGTTGTGAATAGATGCTCTATGATTCATTTATTGTTCACCTTCATAAGTTCAACGTAACAATATAAATATATTATACCAAATAAAAAAGAGCCTGTCAAATAAACAGACTCTTCGTATTATAATAATACTGTGCTTACTTGGAAGCTTTCTTCGTCTTTTTTATGGTATCATGATAATCATCTACCAAGCCTTGCCAAATACTATCTCTGCCATTGAAAATCCTATTAATATCCTCACATGACGCCTTAGAAGCGCTTGAGAAAAAACCTCGATAAATCAATCGTCTCAATTGTTCCAGCTCAAAAGAGTCCTGTCGCAAATGGATAAAATCTGACAAAGGAATTGTAACGGTTGAAGTCTCACTCATTAGAAAATCCATTCCTCTCTTAGTTCCATATTTTCTAGGATAATCTGCGGCGTTACGTGTCCATTCCATTTATTAATGGCGCACGTACCAATACATGTCAAAACCGCATGGTCAGATAAAAACTCCTCGTATTCTTCTTCACTTGATTTGAATTTCATGATTGTAACATCATTAGGCAATACAATTTTCAAAGTGGGATTCTTGTCTCGTGAGAGGAGATGAACACTGCATTGAGATAAATCCAAATCTTCAATAGCAACAAATGATTCTGGAATACCTTGACCATAAATATTCAATTTACCAATATCCATTACCTTGTCAAAGTCAGCAGTATTGTGCCAAATATAATCCACCCAATAAATAGGCTGGAATTCAATATCCCTATATGCTTCGTTAGTAGCTTCAATAAATTGTTGCTTATTTTCCGCAGGTAGGCAAGCTCCGAATGCGCCTTCGTGGCCCTGAGCAAAGTCCAATAGTCCAGTGTTTTCACAGATTTCCCGCATATTTTGGAGTTCACAATTCGAATAATTACGGCCAGAGCCTTTTAACTTTTCAATTCCATTTTCCTCCACTCGTCGCAATACGAGTGTCGGATGTTGATAATTGGCTTGAATTTTATTCGCAGCTAACCCTACAATAGAAGCTTCAATATCATCAGGACTGCACTCACATAAAATAATAGCGTTTTCGGTCAAGTTTTTTTCTTGAATTTGACTTTCCAAGAATTCCATTGCGTCATTTTGAAGCTTGGTCTGTCGGCGCTTTACTCGTTCCGCGATTGTAATAGCCTCTTCCCACCAAAGGACAGGTTCTCCTTTATGCCCCCTCTTGGATGATTCTACTTTTTGATAAGCATAATCATCAAGCAATGCTTTGACTACGAATTCTTTTTCCTCTTGGGTTCCGCTACGAAAACAGCAATTCACATACGGAGTGATATAGAATGCACAAGAATAATAATTCAGACCATTCATTTTTTGAATAGAATAGTCATGTGCCGCGGCCATACCAGAAAGAAACGCATTATTCAAATTAGCTAAACCAATATTACTAACAGCTCTGATTTCTTTTTCATGATAATCCATCATGTCTGAGATATTTCCAAAAGCACATAGCCCCATTAGGTCTTTAGTTACAGGTACATATTGTAAGCGGCAAGTGTCCTCAATAGCACGGCATACTTGCCAAGTTACTCCAGCCCCACTAAGTTGTTTATTGGGATAATCGCATAATTGATTGTTCACTACAATAGCATAAGATGATTCATATTCGGCTTCATGATGGTCAGTAATAATAATTGGCAAATATATGCCTAGATATTCTAAGTCAGCATAATCATTACTACCTGCATCTGGAACCCATAATAAATCATATTTATCCTTGATTTCATCCAAATCTAAATCTGATAAACCATGAACTTTTTTGGTTTGATGGAAGATAAGTTCTTTCTTACAAGGATATTGGCATCGATGTAAAAAATTATACGCAATTGCCGCGCTCGAAGCACCGTCGCAATCTTCATCTACTAATATTCCGATACGAGAATCTGATTTTTTTGCTACCTCATGAATACATAGTGCAGCTTTATCCGCATTTTTGAGTAAATTCCAATAATTGATATTTTTCCAAGAAGCATTCAACCAAGCATTCTGGTCTTCAACTGGAATATTCCTATTATAAAGAATCTGCTGCTGAGCATTTAATTCTGGGATAGTTTCTTTATATAATTTGTATTCTATTCTAACTCACCACGCTTCTCATATATTTGCGATTTCTAAATAATTCTAAAAATACGTCTCGGCCTTTATCCAATGGACTTTGTTTATAGTCCAATAGGTCAAGAGTATCAACAATAAAGCTAAGATTACAAAGTGAATTATATTTATTATGAATGCGGCGCATCTTTTCAATAAAATTATTGAAATTCTCTTCATCATTCATATCATGGTAATCCTTGTCGAAAGCAATTACCAGTTCTTCTGCACCTATCTTTTGTAATGTCTCAAACTGATATTTCGATAATGAACTGCCGCATACCGCTATACAAATATCTCCAGCTAATCCAAAATAACTAATGTATTGAAGCACCGACTTCTCACTTTCAACGATGATAGCGGTTTTCATGTTTTGGATATTTTTTTTGGCTTGCGGCAATCCATATAAGTTGAATGCCAGTGGATGATTATACTGGTCTTTACCGTGCCGCCATGGACGATACTTACCCCACTCTTCTTGCTCTTGGACTAAAGTACGCTGCCTAATTCCTACGCATCGATTATCTTCGTCATAATGTGGGATAATAACGCAACCATTTAGAGGGTCATAATGAATATTCATATAATCGCATACCTCTTTAGAAATATGCTCTTTGTCCCACTGATAGATTACTGGCTGTGGATAATATTGAATAATATCGTCATCATATTCGTCAAGATGGACGGCATGATATGTTTTATCTTCTGCGGCGATTTCTTCTAGCGTTTGATTGCGGTCGAAAATTTTCCAATCTTCCACTGAATAATCGATATCATCTGCTTCTGAAATTTTCCACTCAAGATTGAAAAAACTGACCAAGAAATAGATGGCAGCATTCAAGTCCAAATTTTTCACCTTTTGGACAAGTTCGATTATATCAAATGTGCCGCAATGTGTAAAGCAGGTAAAAAGCTGAGTGTTATAATAATAATATAATTTTCTAGAACCATCTACAACATTGTGACAAATTGTTTTTGATACAATATATTCTCCGCATTCTTCTGGTTCACCGCCAAGGCAATCCAATAACACAAAAACATCTTCATCAGATATATTTTGCTTAACATTTTCTTTACTGTACGTCATTAGATATCACCCTATAGACGGTTCTTTGTGAGCAATGGCATTTTTCAGCTATTTCTTGCTTTGTATATATGTTTTCTTTCGCTAAAGACAATATCTGTTGATTTCTGTCATGTATCTGCTGACGACGAACATTGTTCATATTATTTACAACATTTCTGTCATACGTTGTATATTGTTTATATGTTTCACACCATATCATGCTTTTGAAAGAGCTATACGTAATATTATTTATATAAGGTAAATATTGATTATAAATATCAATAATTCTTTTGTTACTATTATTAGAATAGTATGTCTTACGAGCTTCTTCAACTACCCACTGTGGAATGTTATTTCTTGGTTCTTTATCTAAATTTATATATTGCAAGCCTGCCTGTGGATGACTATTAGTATTACATAACCTATAAATAGAATCTCTGCTGATGCCATATTTGTTACTTAGGTCTAAATAGTTAGCCCCTTCAGAGTATTCTTTTCTAATACTATATACTAAGTCATCTGAATATTTTATTACCCCATTTAATCTACTTATTGGATATTTTCTTTTTTCATCAAACCAAGTATATCCATTATTGATACTAGAAATTATACCAACCGTGGCTTGTGGTATCTGTAGCTGAATTTCAGAACATTTTTTTCCTTTTTCTAGTATATCCTTTATTTTTGAAGCTTCTTGTTCTGTTAGTTTAGCATTAGGATGTTTTTCACCACGCCATGCTTGACCGCCAGGAGTCTGATTATATCCATACAACGGATTGTTGGAGCGATATCTTTTTATCCACTTAATTTCTTTAGAATCCAAATCTTCTACATTACAATACTCTATAATTTTCCAGCTGAAACCTGATGGGCACTTGCTAATTGCTAAATCAATTTTTGCAGTTGATAGATTATAGTGCTCAAAATGGTCTTTATATCTTCTGGACAAACAACGAGATTGCCCTATATATACCTTGTGATTACGATTATTTTCAATTTTATAAATACCAACCTCACGTGAATCAAGAAGGACATATACGTCATCCATAGAGATATTATCTTTCACATCATCTTTTGAATATGACATTAGCCCTCCTTATCTATATCCACTAAATTAAAATTATAGTCTGTCACAAAGACCGTTTGATATCTACATGTGCCTTTGTTCGCAACCATCCAACAAATCACTCGATTTATCTTGCCTCGACGATTCTTATAAATAGATGCTTTGACATTTGGAATTGGATAGCCAGACGCAATAATTTCATTAATATCTTCCAAATCAGATGGAGTTACATCCATCATAATTTCGCCAAAGTCAATTCTGTTTGCGATTGCTTTTGCTCCAGCTAACATATTCTGGTCTAAAATCTTAGCTTCTCTTGCCATTCCATTCAACTGTGTTGATGAACAAATGAATACTTTATATTGGCCTGCGATATCTTTGATTTTGGATGCCAAGAGGAAAAGAACTTGATCCTCTCGAATACGCATCCCACCAGCACTTTGAGTTACTTCTTGGATGATACTCATTGAGCTTGTCAAATAGTCGAAAAATACCGCCCTAGCCTTGTGTTCTCGAATATTGCGGCGAATACAATTCTCGATATCGCGCATGGTATAATCTGGCAAATACTCTATGTATAAAGGAGCTTTCTCTAACGATTCTATTGCTCGTTTAATTCTGTCTCGCTCTTCAAATGTTAATTCTTCATCATGAGAAATAATTTTATTTTCTGATACATTCGATACGAATGCGACCATCATTGTCCATAGTTCTTCAATATCCAACTCTACCGAAATGAATACTGTAGGAATTATATTTTCATTCTGAACCCAACCATCTTCATCGCTGATATAAATCTCTGGACAAGCCATATAACAAGCATCAGCCATCGCTGTACGGGATTTCGATTTGTTATCCTATAGGCTTTTTATCCTATAGCTCTTATAGTTTCCCATAAGTCCAGCATATCTTTTCATCCTATAGATAGGAGTCGGAGCCTCGTGGTAGGATTATATTCCACATTTGTGGGTTCACCTACTATGCGTTGCGGCTGGTCTATATATTACTATAAACCTTCACCTCTGATTCCCTTATCTAAAAGACTTAGGGTTCCAGTTTTTTCTCCAATAGTAAGACAATAATTACTTATTGCCACGGCAAATAAATACCAACACCCGTTGCCGCTGACCGCAAATAAAAACAGCCTGGTCGTGCTCCCAACGCTATCTTATCTGTATGCCCATCGAACATGGCATATCCATTCAAAGGATTATCTTGAAGATGCTCCAAAAAGTTAGCAAGTCCATCGCCAGCTTGAATGCTTTCATTCATATCATTGTTGACAACCATATCTCGTGCGCGACTTACACGATTATCAATCATTTCCGCGATTTCTTCTAATGATGAATTATCAAGATTCTCATTCTGTTCTTGTTTTTTCTTTGGGTCTAAAATATTATCTGGGTCATATAGCCAATCCAAATTCAAGCCAATATCATTATAAACTCTCAACAAAGTCATTTTTTTTAAACGACCATAATAATAATTGAAGTTCATAAGGTCTGCTGCAATGAAAGTTTTATGTAGCCATTCAGCGCCATTATTGACCTTGTAAATCGCCATACTATTTGGCTTATTTTTCAAAAAATCTTCGATAATCGCCGCATTGAATTTCTTTCCCTGACCATTTTCATATAAGTCCAAGAGTGAACCAAAGATAACCTTATGGAAGTCATTACAAAAATCAATTCCATCTAAATTATATCCTCGACTTCTATCCATTAAATCAGGGTCATTCAAAACACAGCCTATGACTTGGATTGCCGCGTTAGCATCATAAAATTTATTGTTATCTGACATAACACCTCTAATCCAAATCAATCCATCGCCTATTGCGTGGCTTTACCATTCTTCCTCTTGGGGGTTGCGACCTTCTGTATTTGTCATGAATCTCAACTACTGGAGGCGCTTTCATCATTTTTTGAATCATCTCCTTATTCTTATAATAATTCAATGCTTCATCTGCAACATATGGAATGATACCAATACCGCCATTGCCGCCAGAATTTGCGTTATTCTTTATGCTGAAAAAATACTTTAAAATTTGTAGCATCTCTTGCGGAGTATAGTCATTGATATATTTTCCGATTTGGGATGATACCAATTTCTTATTGTAATTATCCATATGCGTTTGGCAATATTCATGGATATCATTTAATTGCTGTTCGATTTCGTCTTTATGCTCATAACAATCATTGTGGATGTATCGCCTACCAGATTTTACCGCAATCATATCAGCCAAACTTTTATCTATTTGTCCGCCACATACTGCGCATTTATAATAGTCATTACTCATAGGCATACTCCTTTTCAAATATATCTATATTATAGCATAAAAAAAAGCCCACGTAAAGTGAGCTTTATAAGTTCAGCTATTATTTTGTGTTTACTACGGGAGTGCTGCCTTCTGGTACTACGACAAGATTACCATTAGCACTGATATCCTTTTCAATAGAAACTCCTATTGTGTTAAGTTTTGATATAAAATATTCTGGAGTGATGTTATTAAAGTCAGTATAAGGAATACGAAGTAGTTTTATGTCATTATTTTCACAGAATTGGTTTTTTCTATTATCTCGTTCCTGAATAATTTTTAAAGAGTCTTTATCTTTTCTCCATCCTTTATAATGTTGTTCACCATCGTATTCAATACAACAATTATAATCTGGCAAGTAAAAATCAAATCTTAATAAATTACCTTTTTCTGAACAACAATCATTAAATTTCTTTTGTGTATTTCAAAATAGACGATATTTTAGTTTCTCCTTTGCTCATTCCTTTTACGCCAAGATTATTTCCTTCCAATACTGGTGTAACAGATTCTATAAAGCACTGATTTGTATCTAAGTTTTTAAAATAATACAGTCTCTCTTTATTTCTATATCCAGCATCGCATAGAAGCATAATACTGCTACCATTTATATTTTTTATTTCTTCATTCTTCCAGACTCTTCTATTTTCATTTCTCATTTTCTTGCTAAGACTGGGTGAATATTTTACATGCCCAGTTCTTATATCACTCATAGTTGTTTCAAAAATTTCTCCAGTTTCAGCATATTTAACTTTTATTTTTCTATGATTCGTATCTTTACTTTGCGCTTCACCTAAATATATAAATTTTTTATATCTATCTACAAATTCACCAATTTTGAAATGAATTTTTGCATCATGGACTTTTGAAAACC
>ERZ1034920.1575-NODE-1575-length-14255-cov-5.085775_pt1 | contig 14255 bp, 10 predicted proteins | sample MGYA00520688_ERZ1034920 | MGnify/ENA primary metagenome ERZ1034920 (study PRJEB33766, sample SAMN09781785) | gut metagenome | biome: gut microbiome | host: Homo sapiens | place: Madagascar | study: EMG produced TPA metagenomics assembly of the PRJNA485056 data...
ATCAAATACGGCGTCATGATATGAACATAATCTTCTGCTAAGTCGAGAATTTGGCAATACACATTTGCGGCGGTATCATGATTGTTTTCTGGCGCATCGGCATACGGCGCAAGAATCACATTACTAGGCATCGGATTTTCCTCCACCTGCATGTGTTGCATATAAGCATCGGTCTGCCAGTCGGCGGCAACATCCCACATCTGCATGAACATCGCTGTCAAAGACTGCACCCCGTTGCCAGTGATGCGCAAGCCCGCATCTTTCCAATACCCAAAGCGTGTAATCAGGTTTGCATACTCATCCGCCAAGTTAAAGCCACCTGTATAACCGACCTTCCCATCAATGACAGTGATTTTTCGATGATCTCGGTTGTTCTGATAAGAAGACAGGATTGGCCGAATTGGAGAAAACACACAGCACTGAATCCCCATGTCATTGATCATTTCGCAATAACGTTTTGGTAATTTCAAGCTGCAGAAGCCGTCGTACATCAACCGTACCTCAACGCCTGCCTCTGCCTTTCGTTTTAAAATATCCAGCAAACGATCCATGACCTGACCTTCGTGTACAATGAAATACTCCATAAAAATAAACTTCTCGGCCTTCTCAAGATCCGCAAACAAAGCTTCTATGGATTCCTCGCCCGTCTTGAAATAAGTCACATCCTCGCCATAATACGTCGGATACATACAAGCCGTCGCCAGGTAGCGGAACAGCCCCACATATTTATTATTCATGAACGACAAATCATAACGGGCAGCCTCGCTGTCCGTCAAATGCAGCGCTGTCAGCATTTCCTTTTCATGAACCTTCGCTGTCAAATGCCCGGTTCCCGGAACCAAGCGAATAATCACATACATCATCAAGGCAACCGTTGGCATTAGCGCGAGAAGAATCAACCAGGCAACCTGATAAGAATTGTGTGGACATCGAATAATGATATAAGTAATCATTAAAACAATCAGAATAACAACGATCACCTGGAAAACCATTGCATAATTGCTGGCAACTTTCTCTGTAAGGAGATAATAAAAGCCACCCCAAGCTACAATTTGAAATATCACCAACACAATTGTCCAAAAGATGGAGTTATTTACCGCCGACAGACTTTTTTGTCGAATTCTTTCGTTGTTCACCGTCTTCCCCTTCTTTATTTCATTAATCTTGACCGCAAAACAAAGTAATTATCTTTCATAGTAAGTCAATCAAGATTTCTTGTCAACCAAACATTCAATTTCTCTGCAAGATAAATCAACAACAAAAAAACACCCTGAAAGATACAGGGTGTTGATAAACGTCCGATTAATAATTTTCAGCAAGTACTTCAAAATAAGCCTTTGGATGGCTGCACGCTGGGCAAATGGTTGGTGGTTCTTGACCTTCAAAAATATAGCCGCAATTATTGCATTTCCATTTAACAGATTCTTCCTTTTTAAAAGTGGTATCATTTTCGATGCCAGCAAGCAGCGTCAGGTAACGTTTTTCATGAGCAGCTTCAACCTGAGCAATCAGATCCATTCGAGTAGCAATTTCATCGAAACCTTCTTCACGCGCTTCTTCTGCCATTCTCTTGTACATATCTGTCCATTCATAGTTTTCGCCAGCAGCGGCATCTTTCAAGTTTTCTGGGGTGCTCTTGATGGAACCACCTTGCAAATATTTAAACCAGAGTTTTGCATGTTCCATTTCATTTTTCGCAGTTTCTTCGAACAGCATCTGAATTTGAACATAACCATCTTTTTTAGCTTGAGACGCATAATAAGTGTACTTATTACGAGCCTGAGATTCGCCAGCAAACGCTTCCTGTAAGTTCTTTTCAGTTTTTGTACCTTTGAGCTCTTTCATGTTGTTCCTCCATCTTTAATGTTTTCCTTTTCAACACAACATTGACTAAGAAGCAGTCATTTCTAGTACAAGAAAGGATCTTCTTCTGAACAATGAAGCACGCAAATCTCCATCTCTGTCATCCGCTTGTCAGCAAACATAACAGTTCCACCTGCTCCCCTAGGACCAACTGATCTTACGAGTGCGCACCACTCGCTAAACGATAAACATGTCCATTTTTGTGAAGGGCAACCACTACGTTTCCTGTTACAAGGTCCACATAGTTAAACGATAAGCGACGCTCTGCATGGTCCTCTGCTTTTACGACAAACACATTACGATAGGTTGCTTCCAGCTCTCCTTTATGATTGACAACGCGATTGCGCCCAACGTTCACATCAAGCTCAATCTCACATCCAACAAACGGCTGCAAAGACTTCTTTACACGCTCTATCGTCATCTTCGTCATATGCATCATCCTCTCTAGTGTTCTAATTATAGCATAAAACATCCGATGACGCAAAAAGAATTTTTCATTATACCGTTATCATCTTCCTTTGTCAAGCACCCCACGCCATATTTCACTACGCTTACTTTACAGAAAATTAATCTTTTCAGGTAAATAAAATACTGTCCCACGCTGGACAGCTAAATTTAAAAATTTTTTTGTTACTAGTGGTTCATTCCCCCTACTTTTACAGCATAAGAAAAAACCCCAGAAACAACATGTTTCTGGGGTTTGTAATTTGCGTCGAATTAGCGCTTGGAGAACTGTGGTGCACGGCGTGCTGCTTTGAGACCGTATTTTTTACGTTCTTTCATACGTGGGTCACGGGTCAGGAAGCCAGCGCGTTTGAGAACCTGACGGTATTCAGGATCTGCCTGGAGCAGTGCACGAGCGATGCCGTGACGGATTGCGCCAGCCTGGCCAGTGGTACCGCCACCGACAGCGTTAACCTTAACATCGAAACGACCAGCAGTTTCAGTCAGTTCGAGTGGCTGCATAACGATCATTTCGAGGGTTTTCTTACCAAAGTATTCAGCCATGTCTCTGCCGTTGATGGTAACATTACCATTGCCTGGAACGAGGCGTACACGAGCAACGGAAGATTTACGACGGCCAGTGCCATAATATTGAATATCTGCCATAGTGGTTTACCTCCTCTTAGAATTCGTATACTTCTGGCTGCTGAGCAACATGTGGATGTTCAGCACCTGCGTATACTTTGAGTTTGCGGAACATTTGACGGCCCAGTCTGTTGTGTGGGAGCATGCCCTTGATGGCACGTTCCATAACAAATTCTGGTTTGGTCTTCATGAGATCGCCATAAGTGCGTTCTTTGAGACCACCTGGATAACCGCTATGGTGATAGTATTTCTTCTGGAGATCTTTCTTACCAGTCAGAACGATGTCCTGAGCATTGATAACGATTACATAATCCCCACAGTCAACGTTAGGGGTGTAAGTGGTTTTGTGCTTACCTCTTAAAATTGCAGCAGCCTGAGTCGCTACACGACCAAGTGGCTTGCCTGCAGCGTCAATGACATACCATTTTCTTTCAACTTCGCCAGCTTTGGCCATGAAAGTTGTGCTACGCATGTAACATCCTCCTTTAATCTCGGTATCTTCATTATGAATAAATTGTACAATAAAATAATTGATGGTTGTATCCACAATGGATCCGGGGCTCTGGATCTGTTACTGTGTCGACCATACCCGATTATTATATGAATTTTAGGGGGTGTTTGTCAATGCTTTTTTGTGGAAAACCGCAAGTTTTCGCCAGTTTTTTCCTGAAAAGGCCGGCACTTTTCAACAATTGCTGTTCACCTCCCGCCACTGCCGACCATAAAAAATGCAGCCCGATTCGGGCTGCATTTGCTTCGCATCAGCTTGGAAAAAATGGCCGCAAAAGCACGTAAATCAGCGGCTGATGCAGGAGATAAATGAGCAGGCTATGCCGTCCCGCCCACTCCAGAAAACGACAGCGGCTCTTCACAAGCACCGACAGCCAGCCCCGTCGTTCAAAGACAAAGTACAAAAAGTATCCTACGAGAAACACAAACAGCCAAGGCAGCAGCGGAAAATAATCCGCCGAATAAAAATCCTCCGTTGGCATGCCAAGAAAGGTGGTAAGCAGATTCGCAAACCACGCGCTTGGAAGAGTCAATATCTGCCAGTCGCCAAGGCCCAGGTACCCATCGCGCAGCGGCCAGAACAGCATCACCAGGATCAACGACGCCACCATTGCCAACAGCGGCCGACGACGCATACGTTCAAGAACGGGTGCTGCCAGCCCGCCAAGAATCATGCAGGCGCCCAAAAGCGTCAACACGCCAAAAATGATGAGCATCTGCGGCTCCAGCACCAGCGTCACCATCGTCACCGCCAGCCCTGCCAGCGACACTTCCACGCCGCGCTGCAGCGGATGTTTTGACAAAGGCAGGCAAAACCCCGACACGATGATGAAGCACCAGCAAATCATCTGCTGCCAGAAAACGCCTGGCCGTTCATCCAGCCACTGCCAGTCAACGCCATACACATACACCAAGTCCCACACCGCATGAAACGCAATCATATTGAGGATGGCAAATCCACGCAGGCCATCAATCACAGCATACCGCGTTTGTTCTGAATCGTGTGTTTCCATGGCACCCTCCTCTTTCATAAAAAATGCAGGGACTTTTGCCAAGCCCCTGCAAACGATTATTTAGAAAGCTGATCGATGTACAGCTTCACACGTGCGATGGTTTTTTCTTCTCCCAGCACCTGCTGAATGCTCCAGATGTCCGGAGCGTTGCGGCGACCAGTAATGGCCAGACGCACAACGGTGCTAACATCGCCGACATGGCCTTTATAAGCGTCAGGATTTTTCTTATAATCCTTCGGACGCACCGCGTAGCCGCGCTCTTCGGTGATGGTGCGAATCTTATTGAACCAAGCTTCGTTATCATCCTGATGATCATAGGTAGCCAGGTAGTCGTTCAAAATAGCAACCGCCTCATCAGCAGGAATGTTGTCAGGCAGAGCGTCTTCCTGCACAAACCAGGCATCAAAGAAATACTTCGTAAAGGCCACAATCTGTTCCGCATGCACCAGATCCTTACGAGGTTTTTTGCCATCGCGGCCGATCGCCAACAGCTTCACAAAGCTGTCGCGTTCTGGCGCAATGACCTCATAAATGTCCTGATGGTATTTCTGTGCCCAGGCAATCACAAAATCAGCGATCTCTTCTTCGCTCAGACGCACCAAGGTTTCCTTGCAGACGTCTTCAAGCTTCACCATATCAAAGAGGGCACCGCTGGTTGCCATTTTATCCAAGTGGACAGGGAAATCTTCCAATGGCGTTTCCGGATTAGCCAAGCGCCATTCTTCATAGTCGGAATTCAGAAGCACCATGATGTATTCGCGCACAGCCTGTGGGAAATACCCTTTTTCTTCATAGAAAGAAAGTGCCATTTCAGGGTCTTTACGCTTGGACAGCTTGCGACGAGTACCATTTTCGTCGATTTTCATAAGATGGGCCGTATGGCAATAAACAGGATATTCCCAGCCCAGCGTTTCAAACAATTCGATGTGGAACGGCAAAGTCGCCAGCCATTCTTCCCCACGCACCACATGGGTCACACGCATGAAATGGTCGTCCACCACATGCGCAAAATGATAGGTTGGCACACCGTTGGTCTTGAGCAGGACAAAATCCTGGTCGTTTGGATGAATGGTCACATGGCCGCGGATGCCGTCGGCAATGATGCGTGTTTCTTCTGGATTGCCGGTCGCTCTCAGGCGCAGTGTCCAAGGTTCACCAGCATCCAGCTTGGTGCGAATGTCTTCCATGGTCAGGTTGCGGTCACTGGCCCACTTGCCATAGTAGCCAGTGTTGACCTTGAGCGCTTCCTGTTCTTCGCGGATTTTCGCCAGGTCGTCTTCTGTCGCAAAGGATGGGTACGCTTTGCCCTGAGCCACCAGGCTCTTCGCCACCGCCTGATAAATGTCCACGCGTTCGCTTTGATGATAAGGGCCATAGGCGCCCTTGTCGCCATCAAGAGTCACCCCTTCATCAAAGTGGATGCCGAAATAATCCATGGCACGGATAATCAGCGCTTCGGCGCCTTCCACCTTACGTTTATCGTCGGTGTCTTCGATGCGCAGCAAGAAGCTGCCGCCGCTTTGATGAGCCATGCGTTCATCAATCATAGCACCATACAAGTTGCCAATATGAATAAACCCTGTTGGGCTTGGTCCCAAACGGGTAATCATCGCGCCCTCTGCCAGGTCGCGATGTGGAAAACGTTGTTCTAATTCGTCGATGGTTGTTGCCACATCTGGAAACAACCAATCAGCCAACTGCTGATGGTTCATAATATCCTCCTTAAAATCGCCCTGTCTGTCAGGGCCTTTGTTCTGTAATCACAAATCATTACTATTATAATTTTATCGTCTGCGCTTGTAAAGATTTCCTCTTAAATCTTCGTGTCTCGTCCTTGTCATCCTTCCGACCAGGCATTATAATGAATTAAATTTAACAAAGGATGGTGTCTCAATGACCGCTTACGAACCTTTATTGCACCTACTCGCCTTTTTCTACATTTACGCCTTTCTTGGCTGGGGCGTGGAAATCGCTTATCATGCCCTCACCACCGGCCACCTGGTAAACCGCGGCATGCTCGCCGGTCCAGTTTGCCCCATCTATGGCGCTGGCATGCTCATGCTCGTCGTTTTCATGGAACCCTTCCATGACAGCTGGCTTCTCTCCTTTATTGGCGCAACCATCATCTGCACCATCCTGGAATTTCTTGTTGGCTGGGTATTGCGCCAACTCTTTCACACTCAATGGTGGGACTACAGCAAAGAGCCTTTCAACGTTTCCGGGTTGATCTGCCTGCGTTTTTCGCTGGCCTGGGGCGCTGGCGGCACCTTCTTCGTCAAGGTGGTCCACCCCATCATCGCCGATGTGGTCGACCATCTGCCTAATCTGCTCCTGCTGATTGCCGATTCTGCCGCCACCGTGATCATCATTATCGACCTTGTTATCACCGTCAGCGGCATCCTGCACTTACAACGCCGTTACGACTTGCTCTTCGACATCGAGGCGCAAATGCGGGAAGCCAGCGCCGAAATTGGCAGCAACATCACCGAATTCACGCTCAACACTCAGGAACGTCTGGAACCTCTGCAAGCCAAGCTGTCTCAGCTTGAAACGTTGAGCCGCGATGACCTTAAACTCCATCGTGCCAACGTCGAAAAACGGTTGCAAGCCTTCGATGCACGCCGCCGTGCGCTCGAGAACAACACCGATATCCATATGCAAAAGAAACTCGAACATTTCGACAAACTGCGCGCCAAACGTGCTGAAATGCTCGCCAAACGTCCACGTGTGGACAAACGCTTTGAAAAAGCCTTCCCTAATATGAAAATCTACCGCCGCAAAAAATAATGTTTTACAACAGCAAACAGGACGTAAGATTGCTCCACAGTCTTACGTCCTGTTTTTTATTGTCCTGCTTTTTTCTCCAAAGCCAGTGCCAGCTTGATTTGAAAAAAGCTGATGCGCTCCGGCAAAGCGTCCTTAATTGGCGTCAAGAGCTCGCTCTGCGCCGCTGCCGCCGTGCGGGTAATCAGCACCCGATCCTCAGCACTCAGCCATTTTTCGACAGGCAGCTTTTCGCCACTCTGCACAAGAGCCAGCACATGGTTTTCAATGGTCTGCAGTGTCAGCTTGCGTTCTCTGGCAATCGCCTCCAGACTCATGCCCTGCCGCAGCAGCTCCAGCGTGCGAATCTGCGTCGACCGTTTTGCCCCTTTACCGCTGGCTGCTGGCCGCTCCTCCACATCGCGGAAATTCTGCCGTCGCGCCGCTGCCACATCAATCTCATGCTGCGCCACATACTGACGCACCGCCAACAAAAACGGCTCTCCATAACGCTCGAATTTCTTTTCACCGACGCCGCTGACGTCGCGCATTTCTTCCGCGGACTGCGGCAGTTTCGCCGCCATATCAATCAACGAGCGGTCCGAAAAAATGACAAACGGCGGCACATCCAGCGTCTGTGCAATTTCCCTGCGCAGCGTCCGCAACGCATTAAACAACGCCTCGTCGTAAGAAATAATGTTTTCCACACTCTGCGACAAACGGGAACGACGGCTTTCCTTTAGCTGTTTGTTGATGGCCATCTGTTCCTCGCCATGCAGCAGCCGTTTGCTGCGTTCCGTGGCCTTGAGAATCGAATACGGTTCTCCTTCAATGCGCAGATAACCTTCCACCGCCAGCAGCGAAATAATATCGCGAATATCGCGATCGCTGTACTCCTTCATCACCCCATAGGTGGTCAACCGTTCAAAATGGTGCTGCTTGATAAAATCATTGTCTTCTCCGCGCAGAACCTCGCTGACCTTGCCCGCTCCAAAATTCTGCCCCATGCGAATGATGCAGGAAAGGATTTTCTGCGCTTCCACCGTGCAATCGGTCACCGCCACTGAGCCGTCGCACACCGAACAGTTTCCGCACTCTTTCCACGCCGGTTCTTCGCCAAAATAACGCAGAATAAACCGACGTAAACAACCGCCCGTGTTGCAGTAGCCCACCATCGCCTGCAGGTTTTCCTGAGCGTTTGGTGCCTGGCTCTCCTGCACCCGCCGCGCATTCAGCATGATGTCCTGCGGCGAAAACAGCAGCACCGCGCTCGCCGGCGCTCCATCACGTCCTGCTCGGCCCGCCTCCTGATAATAGCTTTCCAGGTCTTTCGGCATGTTGTAATGAATCACATGCCGCACATCGGGCTTATCGATACCCATGCCAAACGCATTTGTGGCCACCATGATCGGTTTGCGGTCATAGATAAAGTCGTCCTGATGCTTCGTGCGCACCTCCGGTGTCAGCCCCGCGTGATAATACGTCACCGGCAGCCGATGGTCGCGCAGAAAATGATACACGCTTTCCACGTTCTTGCGGGTGCCGCAATAAATGATGCTCGACGCATCCTCATCCAGAAGCTTCAGCAGCGCCTTGTTTTTATTCCCTGGTTTTTCCACTGAGAAATGCAGATTCGGACGGTCGAAGCTCGCCACATAACAGAACGGGTCCTGCAGCCGCAGCTGCTCAATGATGTCCTCTCGCACGCGCTGCGTCGCCGTCGCCGTGAACGCAGCAAACACCGGGCGCTGTGCAAAATTCGACAACCACTCGGCAATGCGCATGTAGCTCGGTCGAAAATCGTGGCCCCATTGGCTCACACAGTGCGCCTCATCCACCGCCACCATCGTCACCCTGAGACTGGCCAGCGTCTCGCGAAAGCTCTCCAGCTCCAAGCGTTCCGGTGCCACATAAAGCAAATCCAGCGATCCATCTCGTGCCATGCGCATGGTCTCCGCAAAAGCCTCCGACGACGTGGCACTGTTGAGCGAGCGCGCCGCCACCCCCATTTCCACCAGGCCGTCCTCCTGATCCTTCATCAGAGAAATCAGCGGCGAAATCACCAGCGTCAGTCCCTTGCGACAAATCGCCGGAATCTGATAGCAGATCGATTTGCCGCCACCTGTCGGCAAAATGGCCAACACATCGCGCCCCGCCAAAAGAGCCTCGATGATTTCTTCCTGACCCGGTCGAAAACGGTCATAGCCAAAATATTTTTTCAAAGCTTGCTGCGGTCTCATGCACATCCTCCTTTTACTCACGGCTCCCATTATACCACGAATATAAAATATTCACAGGATATTTGGCAAATACCCCTTGACAGTCCGTGAGCCATCGCCTAATATACTAAATATACAGAAAATGTAGATAGAGGTCGCGAGTCTCATGAGTCACCAGCCTGAGTTTTCAGCAAACGCCGACAGCTGGTAAAAGGGATACTCGCCGAAGTGGGGCGTTGGCTGAGGACGTTCTGCTGGGCATGCGTTTAAGAAATGCATGACTGTCATCTTTGCAGATGGGGAGCTATCAATTTGAACTGGATTTCCAGCGACGTATCCCCATTGGACACGTCGCTTTTTTCTATTCACAGACAGACCTCTCCACTCACACATCTAAGGAGGAAAAAATTATGTCTATTTTCACTGGCGCAGGTTGCGCAATCGTTACCCCTTTCACCGCTGATGGTGCTGTCGACTACCCAGCTTTGGAACGTCTCCTTGACTTCCAGATCAACAACGGCACCGATGCCATCATCATCTGCGGCACCACTGGTGAATCGTCCACCCTTTCCGAAGAAGAACATTCCCAAGTCATCGCCCACACCGTCAACTACGTCAACCATCGCGTGCCAGTCATTGCCGGTACCGGTTCCAACGACACGCAGACCGCCATCATGCTCTCCAAGCAGGCTGAAGAAGATGGCGCCGACGCTGTGCTGCTCGTTACCCCTTACTACAACAAAGCCACTCAGAACGGCTTGAAGATGCACTTCAAGGCCATCGCCGAAGCCATCTCCATCCCTGTTGTTCTCTACAACGTGCCTAGCCGTACCGGCTGCAACATCCAGCCAGAAACCGCTGTATGGCTCGCTCGCAACGTTGAAAACATCGTTGCCATCAAGGAAGCTTGCAGCAACATCACTCAGATTGGCCACCTCTTTGCCATTGCAAACGGCGACATCGACGTTTACTCCGGCAACGACGACCAGGTTGTTCCAATTCTTTCTCTCGGCGGCAAGGGCGTCATCTCCGTTCTGTCCAACATTGCTCCACAGCAGACCCACGACATGGTTCAGAAGTACCTCGACGGCGACGTTGCCGGTTCTGCAAAGATCCAGCTTGATGCCATGAACCTCGTCAACGCTCTCTTCTGCGAAGTCAACCCAATCCCAGTTAAAAAGGCTGTGGAACTCATGGGCCTTTGCGGCGGCGGCGTGCGTTTGCCACTCACTGAAATTGAGCCAGCCAACGCCGAACGCCTTGCTAATGCTATGCGCGAATTCGGTCTGTTGAAATAATCTTTCCTAAAAAGCGAAAAAGCCCTGAAACAGAGTCCTTCTGTTTCAGGGCTTTTTTGCGTTCAATTTTCAAGATACCGTTGGAAAATGGCCGCCACCTGAGCGCGCGTCGCAGGGTCGCGTGGCGAAATGGTGAACATCGTTGTGCCGGTGATCAGGCCTTCGCCCACTGCCTCCCTTCGGGACTAGCTCGGAGCAACGCTTGGTTCATTTGTCAGCCTCCATTACTCAGAGAGAAAACGCTGGAAAATGGCAGCCACCTGAGCTCGCGTCGCATGAGCTTGTGGTGCTAATGTGTCCTTCGTAACACCCGAAATAAAATTTTCACCGACTGCCCACTGCATGGATTCTTCCGCCCAAGTGCTGACGCTTGCGGCATCACTGTAGTTGGCGAGGCTGGCGCTGGTGCTGACGTCCTCGCCCTTGTAGGCCGCGTAGTTGCGAATAATGGCCGCCAGCTGCTCACGGGTGATGGCCGCATTTGGTGCAAAGAGTCCGTTGCCCATGCCATTCACCACACCGTTGGCCGCAGCCCAGTTCACTGCATCGGCGTACCAGTCGCCGGCCTTTACATCCTTAAAGCCCGCACTGCCAACCGATGGGCTGCCTTCCAGACGATGCAGAATCGCCACAATCATGCCGCGCGTCGTCGTCAGATTCGGCGCAAACGTCGTTGCGCTCGTGCCGGTCATGATGCCAGTTTCATACGCGTAGCACACCGGATCATAGAACCAGTCGCTGCTGCGCACATCGCTGAACGGCAAATCGCCGCCGCTCGGCGTTTCCATGTCGCCGTCAAGACTCAGGACATAGTCTTTCCCCGGTTCCACGCTCACCGACACCGAAATGCCATCGCTGCCGCGCGTCGTCACATGTCCTTCATCAGCACCAGACAACCGCAGCTGATCGCCGTCGCGGGTGATGGACACACCGTTTTTGGCGCTGCCTTCAAAGCTCATCACAGACTCTTCGGTCTCAATGGTCACGGACAGCGTGCCACTGCCGCCAACCGTTGCCGACTGAATGCCTTGCGCCAGCTTCACGCTCGCTTGCGAGCCGTCCAGCGTCAGGCTCATCGTGCTGTCGATCACTTCCACTGCGTCGCTCAGGTTGCGCATCGTCAGCGTGCCGCTGCTGACCCAGCCCATGCTGGTGCCGCTCAGCGGCGTCACCGAACTGCTGCCAACCAGGTTTTGCCAGAGATGTTCCAGATCGTCGCCAATGTTGCTCGCAATGTTGTTGCCGATATCCATCAGCACGCTGTCCACATCAAAATCGTCGTCCGGCGTGGTGGTTGCGTTGCGCCAGGAGAAATACATGTTCGGATCGTTGACGCCGTCCGATTTCGTCGTCAGCGTTCGCCGTTCATAGGTCCAGCCGCTCCAATGGCCGCTCGTGCCCTTCAGCGTCAGCTTACAGATCTGATGCGGCATGCATTGCGGATCCTGCACATAAATGACAAATTCCGTGCCCTTGTCCTCATAGTCATACGCCAGCACCGCATGTCCCGTACCGTCGATCCAGGTGCCGATGACCACTGGCTGACCGCTCTTCACCGCGCGTACCAAGCCATCGTAGTCGTTCTTATTGGCGCGTGTCTGAGACGCGTACGGCTGGCTGAACTGCAGCGCGTTGCAGGCCTTGATGTAATCCTGCACACTGACACCGCGCCACTGACCGCTGCTCAGCGAGCTGTTCCAGCTCACAACGTTCAGCAGATCCTGCCCGCCGGAAAACGACGGCATGTCGCCTTGTTTCCACAACGCCGCTGCCAGCGCCATGCCGAAGCAGAGGCCATCTTCGCCGTGGCTCTTGTCCAGGCTGTAGAGCTTGTCGGCAATCGTCGCTGGATAGTAGCGAATCAGGTCCGCGTAATTATAGGAAGAATCAATGTTCGTAAAGCCCCAGCTCTGGGTGTTTTCGTCGGCACTTTCAAGCGTTGTCTGCGCGAGCGTGTTGCCACGACTGTCCACCACGCGCACCGTGTAGGTTGTGCTCGGCTCCAGATGCTTGCCGCCGGTGAGCGTCAGCCGAAACATCAGCTGCTGCACCAGCACTTCCACATTCGTGCCTTCAAATTCCTGTCCGCCGCCTGTCACCGTCACGCGCACATTTTCATCGCTCAGCGGTTCATCAAAAACCAGCGTGATCCACATGCCGTTGCTGCCAGTGGTCAGCCAGAGCTTGTCCACTGTTTCATACTGCCCGCTGCCAAAGCCCTGATTGTCAAGCTGAATCCGCGTGCCATTCATGCCCACCGTTTCATGGGCGTTGGCGTCATAGGTCACCGTAGCTGCCTTGCTCAGCGTGCCTGTCTCGCTGCCATTGGTGCCGCGCACCGCGTAGCTGTAAGTGGTGCCATGCACCGCCGTGGCATCCACATAGTCCTGGGTCCATCTGCCCACGTGGGCAATCTTTGCATAGCTGCCGCTGCCGCTCTTGCGCAGGATGTCAAAGCCATCATAGACCCACTTCGTGTCCACTTCCAGCGGCACATCCCATGCCAGCGTCACACCGTCGGCGCTGCTCGCCGCAGTCAAGTTCACCGGCGTCACAATCGCCTCTGTGTCGTCACCTTCCGGTGGCTCCGGCGTGCTGGTGCCGCAATGCACCGTGGCTTGTTCCAGCTCGCTGTTGCTACCGCCATTGTTCAGCAGCGCCTGCCACTGTGCCTCGCTGCCGCCATAGTAAACCGTCGTCAAAGCGCTGCATCCAGAAAACGCCGTCGAGTTGATCGATGTGATGCTTGCCGGAATCGTCACCGTCGTCAGGCTGGTGGCATACTGAAACATGCCCATAGGAATCTCCGTCATGCCTGACGACAGCACCGCCGTTTTCAGCGAGCTGCAAGACGCGAAAGCCTGCATGCCCACCCTGTTGACGCTGTTCGGCAGGGTCAGCGAGGTCAGCCCCGTATGTGCAAAAGCCGAAGCGCCAATCGTTTCCAGCCCGTTCGGCAGGGAAACAGTGCTTAACGGGTAGCAAAATTTAAAGGCTCTGTCGCCAATTTTTGTCAGCGCATTGGACAGCCTCACCGACGCAAGACCCGTGTCGCTTTCAAACGCACCTGCATCCAGCTCGGTCACGCCGTCTTCCAGCACCACCGTCCGCAGCTTGCTGTTATGATCAAAAACATTGGGCACCCTCTTAATGGTGCCAGGAATGGTCAAATCAACCACGGCCTCCGTATAGGCCAAAAAATCAGATAGCGCCGACACCGTGTAGCTATCAATCTTAGACGGAATGACCATCGTGCCAGTCTGATACCGTGGTGCCGGCAGAGCTTCGAGGCAGGCTGTGCCGTCACTCAGCACCTCATAGCGAAAAGTCGTCAGATCATAAATGGTGTCCGATGCCGCTGCGCCTGTCGGCAGCACCATGCTCGCCACAAACGCCAGCAGCAAAACCAGACTCCAGCCTTTCTTTGTACATCGTTTCATTGTTCTTCCTCCTCGTATAATAAGTTAAAATGTTGTTTTTCTATCAAAACAGCAGGCTCT
>ERZ1034920.1580-NODE-1580-length-14239-cov-4.970319_pt1 | contig 14239 bp, 14 predicted proteins | sample MGYA00520688_ERZ1034920 | MGnify/ENA primary metagenome ERZ1034920 (study PRJEB33766, sample SAMN09781785) | gut metagenome | biome: gut microbiome | host: Homo sapiens | place: Madagascar | study: EMG produced TPA metagenomics assembly of the PRJNA485056 data...
CGCTCCCTCCCGCCGGGCCGGGGCGGGAATCGGCGGGTTCACGGTTCCTACACAACTCGGGGGGCGCAATGCACTTCTCGGCTGGGGAGGGCTCCGATTATTGTCCGGTGGCGGGGCTAGGGTCTCTTCCATAGAGAAGCAACCGTTGAAAGGCAGGCTGTCATGAAGTCCTACGAGCCCTCGCGCCACCTCATCTCCTTCCATGTTGCGGGCTTCCAGCACTGGGACGGAGCGACCGTCCTCTCCAAGCTCTCCCCCGGATGCCAGCTGGACCTTGTCCCCGAGTTTGACAACCCCCACGACCCAGAGGCCATCGCTCTATATATAGATAGGGTCAAGATCGGCTACGTTCCCGCCGACAAGAACGGGCTCATCTCCACGCTCGCCTTCTTTGGGCACACGGGCGTCTTTGAGTGCCGCGTGCTTCAGGTGGCTCCCGAGAAGGACCCGTGGGAGCAGGTCCGCGTGGGCATATATGTAGTGGATGCGCGGTAAGATTGGCGAGATCTGCAGTTACCGGATTTTCGCTAGGAGGACGCGCATGGCTGACGAGCAGCTAAAGCAGCAGGTTGACCAATATGTCGAGGAGGTTTGGGAGGACGTCGTCGAGGATATCCGCTCCCTGGTCAAGATCGAGTCCGTCGAGGACCTCGAGGCAGCCGAGCCCGGCAAGCCCTTTGGCCCCAAGGCAAACGAGGCCCTCGTTACCGCCGAGGGCATAGCCTCCCGTCTTGGCCTTGAGGTCACCGACCTTGACGGCTACATCGGCTTTGGAGACGTGCCCGGCAAGTCCGACACATATATAGCCACCATCGCCCACACCGACATCGTGCCGCTTGGCCTGGGCTGGACCTTCCCCGCGCTGGACGTCACCCGCAAGGACGGCTACCTCATCGGCCGTGGCGTCCTGGACGACAAGGGTCCCTTCGTCCTCTCCCTCTACGCGGCCAACTTCTTCCGCCGCCAGGTTGAGGAGACGGGCGAGAAGCTCCCGTACACCCTCCGCTGTATCATCGGCAACAACGAGGAGACGGGCATGGGAGACGTGCCCTATTACCTTGACCGCTACCCCGAGCCCGCGTTCTGCTTCTCTCCCGACGCCGACTTCCCGGTCATCTGCGGCGAGAAGGGCGTCTATCACGGCGAGTTCTGCTCCGAGCCGCTTGCCGGCGGAAGGCTTGTCGAGCTTGACGGCGGCACCGTTGCCAACGCCATCCCCGGCCTGGCCTGCGCACTCGTGAAGGCAGAAGTCTCCGAGCTGCCCTGTGGCGAGGGCATCACCCTCGAGGATGCCGGCGAGGGCCTCGTCCGCGTGAGCGCGCACGGCAAGGGCGGCCACGCCTCGCTTCCCGCAGGCACCGTGAACGCCATCGGCATCCTGGCCCGCTACCTGCTTGAGGTGGACGGCCTCTGCACGCCCGAGCAGCGCCGGTTCCTGGAGCTGCAGGCGCTTCTCACCGAGGACACGTGCGGAAAGGCCACGGGCATCGAGAGCGCCGACGACAAGTTTGGCCCGCTGACCTGCATCGCGGGCACCGTCCGCACCAAGGACGGCCGCTTTGTGCAGACCGTTGACTCCCGCTACCCCACCACCACGACCGGCGAGGCCATCACCGAGCGCATGACGCAGATTGCCTCCGAGCACGCTTGCACCTATCGCTGCCTGGGCGATGCCGTGCCCTTCTACATCGAGCCCACCTCTCCGGAGATTCGCACCCTGCTCGACACCTACGGCGAGTACACCGGCACGAAGGCCGAGGCGTTCTGCATCGGCGGCGGCACCTACGCCCGCCACTTCAAGCGCGCCTGCGCCTTTGGCCCGCACGAGGAGCACGAGGACGAGCCCGCCTGGGTGGGCATGGAGCACGGTCCCGACGAGGGCGTCTCGGAGGCCGACCTCAAGCGCGCGCTCAAGATCTACATCGTGACCATCGCGCGCCTGATGGAGCTTGACCTCGCGTAGGGCGGCGGCATTGGTCACGCCGCGAAGAAGGCGGCACCGACCTTGGGTGATTCCCAGGTCGGGGCCGCCTTTTTTGCTTTGGGATCCGGATGCTAGCGCTGGCCCTTCTCGCCGCCAGGGGAAACTTTGGAGGGCGGCTCGGGCAGGGTGAGGGCACCCTCGACGTCGTCGAGGAGGTCGTGCGCTGACATGCCAAGGGCACGGGCGTAGGCAAAGATCTCGGCGAGGACGAACTTGCGCTCGCCGTTCTCGAGCTTGGATACAAAGGACTGCGGGCGGCCCATGGCGGCAGCCACGTCCTGCTGCTGCAGCTTGCGCGCTTTGCGCTCGTTGCGCAGGCACCGGCCGATGGCTTTGTTGGTCTCCACATCCATGGCCTGAACTGTAGATTCCGGTTCCGAATATCCCAGTTTGGGTTGCGCAGAAGATGTGAAGACAAAAAGTCACGGGGGCGCAAGGCCGTTTGGGGTTGAAAGGGAGCCGCCAGCCGAGGGGCTTGGGTAAGAGGCGAGGCTGGCGGGGATACGTGAGGGTATGGGCTGAGTTTTGACCAGAGAGGAGATTTGCATGAGGTTTGAGGGAAAGAGCGTCGTGGTCACCGGTGCGAGCTCGGGCATGGGTCGCCAGATTGCGTACGACTTTGCCAAGGAGGGCGCGACGGTCGTGGCCGTGGCGCGTCGCGCCGAGCGCCTCGAGGAGCTTGCGGGCCAGGTCGAGTCCGACGGCCTCCCCGGCAAGGTCCTCCCCTACGTGGGCGACGTCTGCAGCCGCGAGGTCAACGAGGGCATGATCGACTTTGCCGTGGAGAAGTGCGGCAAGCTGGACGTCCTTGTCAACAACGCCGGCATCATGGACGGCTTTGAGGCCATCGGCGACATCTCCGACGAGCGCTGGGACCAGGTCTTTGCGGTCAACGTCAAGGGCCCCATGTTTGCCATGCGCAAGGCCGTCCAGGTGATGCTTGGCCAGAAGACCCGCGGAAACATCGTCAACGTGGCCTCGATCGGCGGCACCAACGGAGCCCGCGCCGGCGCGGCGTACACCGCCTCCAAGCACGCGCTCGTTGGCATGACGGAGAACACCGGCTACATGTATGCGCACGAGGGCATTCGCTGCAACGCCATCTGCCCGGGCGGCGTCGAGACCGAGATCAGCGGCTCCATGATGTCCGGTAGCGGCATCAACCAGTTTGGCATGGGTCGCGCCATGGCCGGCCTGGACAAGGAAATTCGCACCGGCAAGCCGGAGGAGCTCGCCGCGGCGGTTCTCTTTGTGGCCAGCGACGAGGCGTCCTTCATGACGGGCGCATGTGTCAAGGTCGACGGCGGCGTGAGCGTCAACTAGTAACCAGCAAATAGCGAGGCTTGCCCCCTGGGCTTCTCGCCGGCTCAGTCCTCGACGCTCTTTGCGCGGCTGAGGATGTTGCCGGCGAGAGGCCCAGGGGGCTTGTTTTTGTCTGTCGGCTTTGCCGTCTGGCTAAAGGGCGGGGACCTGGCCCGTGGTAAGGATCTGCTCCAAGGCGGACTCGTCGAGGACGGGAACGCCCAACTGCTCGGCCTTGGCGAGCTTGGAGCCGGCGGCCTCGCCGGCGATGACGTAGCTGGTCTTCTTGGAGACCGAGCCGGTGCACTTGGCGCCCATGGCCTCGAGGAGCTTGGCCGCCTCGGTGCGCTTGTAGTTCTGGAGCGTGCCGGTGAGGACGAAGGTGAGCCCCGCGAGGGTCTGGGGAGCGTCGGGCTCCTCGACCTCCTCCTCAAGGACGACGCCCGCCTCGCGCAGGCGCTCCACGACGGCGACGTTCTTCTTTACGGAGAAGAACTCGTGGACCGAGGCGGCGATCTTGGGACCGACGCCGTCGATGGCGGCGATGTCCTCGGGAGCGGCGGTCATGAGGGCCTGCATGCTGCGGAAGTGCGTTGCCAGGGCGCGGGCCACGTTGGCGCCGACGTGACGGATGCCCAGGCCGAAGAGGACCCTGGCCAGGCCGCGGCCGCGCGACTCGTTGACCTGGGCCATGACCTTGGCGGCGATGGTCTTGCCCACCACGATGTCATCGCCGTCCACGGTCTGCCGGCCGCAGGACACCTCGGACAGGGCCTCCTCGGTGAGCTTGTCGTAAAAGTCGGCGACGTCGGTGAGCAGGCCCTGCTCGACCATACGGGAGACTATCTCGTCTCCCAGGCCGTCAATGTCCATGGCGTTGCGGCTGCCCCAGTGGATGAGGCGCTCGGTTGCCTGGGCGGGGCAGTCGATGGAGACGCAGCGATAGGCGACCTCGCCCTCCTCGCGAATGACGGGGGACCCGCAAGACGGGCAGGCAGAGGGCATCTCCCAGTCAACGGAGCCCTCGGGCCGCAGCTCAAGCACGGGGCCCACGACCTCGGGGATGACGTCGCCGGCCTTGTGGACGACGATGGTGTCACCCACACGGACGTTCTTGCGGCGCACCTCGTCGATGTTGTGCAGCGTGGCGCGGGCGATGGTCGAGCCCGCGACCAGCACCGGATCGAACTCCGCGACCGGGGTGAGCACGCCGGTACGGCCGACCTGGACGCGAATCTCCCGAAGGACCGTGCGCTTCTCCTCTGGGGGGAACTTGAACGCAATGGCCCAGCGCGGGGCGCGGGCGGTGAAGCCCAGGGCAGCCTGGCCGTCGAAGGAGTCGACCTTCACCACGACGCCGTCGATGTCGTAGTCGAGGTCCTCGCGGTGGGCAAGGGCGTTGGCGCAGAACTCGTGGACCTCGCGAGCACTCGTGCAGCGGGCGGCGTTGGGGTTGACGTTGAAGCCGCAGTCGCGCAGCCACTGGAGGAACTGCCACTGGGTGGTGACGGCGAGGGGCGCCTCGTCGGCCACGGCGTAGATGAAGGTCTCCAGGTCCCTCACGGCCGTGACCTTGGGATCCTTCTGGCGAAGGCTTCCCGCAGCGGCGTTTCTGGGGTTGGCGAAGGGCTCGCGGCCGGCGGCGTCTGCGTCCTCGTTCAGGCGGACGAAGCTGTGCTTGGGCATGTAGACCTCGCCGCGGACCTCCACGGACTGGCCGAGGCCTCCGTCGGCCACGCGCGCGAGACCCGCCTGCGCGAAGACATGGGGGATGTCACCGATGGTGAGGACGTTGGCGGTGACGTTTTCTCCGGTGGTGCCGTCGCCGCGCGTCGCGGCGCGCACGAACTGGGCGTCGCGGTAGGTGAGGGCAACGCCCAGGCCGTCGATCTTGAGCTCGCAGGTGTAGGCGACGGGATGCTCCGGCGTGGAGCCAAGGGCCTCGTCCGTGCGGGCGAGCCAGTCGTCAAGCTCCTCGAGGTTCATGGCGTCGTCGATGGAGTACATGCGCTGGGCGTGGCGGACGGGCTCGAACTGCTCGGAGACGTAGCCGCCGACTCGCTGCGTGTAGGAGTCTGGAGTCACGAGCTCCGGATGGACCTCCTCGATGGCCTGCAGCTCGCGGAGCAGGCGGTCGAACTCGGCATCCGTGACCTGCGGGTCATCCAGGGCATAGTACTGATAGGCATAGGTGTTGAGCAGGCGGTTGAGCTCCGCGGCGCGGGCGCGCGGGCTCTTTGCTGGCGCGGAGAGAGCGGCGCCTTCAATGAGCGTCGCCTGCTCGGGAAGGTCGTTTGCGTTCTGGGCCATTGGTCCCCCATTCGGCTCCGCCAAGGCATGGCGGGCGTGTTTTGTCTCGCCAGTAGTCTAGCAAGAAGGGGTTGGAGGCGGCCCCAGGCCCGTTGGGGTCGCACGTCTTGCGCAGAACCACCCTTCGTGTGAGTGTTTCGGAAAATCTTGTGCAGAAGCCCCCTTCGTGTGAGCCCATTTTTGCCGGTTTTGCTGGTTTTGAGACCCAATCGCTGACAAAAGGCCAGTTGGCAAATTTGAGCTACTCAACCGAGGCCGAAAACAGGCTCACACGAAGGGGACTTCTGCACAGAGTTTTCCGAAATGCTCACACGAAGGGGATTTCTGTGCAAAAGCTGACCTGACGCGGGTGCCGTGCCAGGCCAGATGGGCTACCTGACCTCGACGCTCTTCTGACCGCGCTCGGCCACCTGACCGATGACGGCCGCAGGCAGGCCCTCGTCGCGCAGGCGAGAGACGAGCGCGTCTGCCTGCGAGGCGTCGACGCTCACCAGCAGGCCGCCGGAGGTCTGGGGGTCAAACAGGACGTCCGCCAGGTCAAGCGGCACGTCGGGACCCATCTGAACGCGCGGCCCAAAGAAGTCGCGGTTGCGGTAGGCGCCCGCAGGCAGCATGCCCATGCGGGCCATCTCGCGCGCACCGTCAAGCATGGGCACCGCGTCGGCGTCGATCTGGACCGTGACGCCCGAGGCCTCGGCCATCTCGCAGGAGTGGCCCATGAGCGAGAAGCCCGTGACGTCGGTGCAGGCATGGCTGACGACGTCGCCGCCCACGCGGCCGACCGTATCGTTCAGGCGGATCATGGAGTCCGTTGCCACGCGGACGCCGGCCTCGTCAAGCAGGCCGCCCTTGTACGCCGTGGTGATGACGCCCGTGCCCAGGGCCTTGGTGAGCACCAGGGCGTCCCCCACCTTGGCTCCCGCGTTGGCGAGAAGCCCGTCAAGCTGGACGAAGCCCGTGACGGAGAGGCCGTACTTGGGCTCGTGGTCGTTGATGGAGTGGCCGCCGGCGACCACGCAGCCCGCCAGCTGGCAGCGGTCGGCGCCGCCGGCCAGGATCTGCCCCGCGACCTCTATGCCCAGGCAGTTGGGAAAGCACAGCAGGTTGAGCGCCAGCTTGGGCTCGCCGCCCATGGCATAGACGTCAGAAAGCGCGTTTGCGGCCGCCACCTGGCCAAACAGGAAGGGGTCGTCCACCATGGGCGGGAAAAAGTCGCAGGTCTGCACCAGGCCGCGACCGTCGCCCAGGTCATAGACGCACGCATCGTCGGAGGCGTCGAAGCCCACGAGCAGGTTGGGGTCCTCCGTGCGGGGAAGGTCCCCCAGCACCTTTGCCAGCGCGCCCGGCGCAATCTTTGCCGCGCAGCCGGCGGCCTCCACCAGCTCGGTCAGACGCACGCCCGTCATGTCCATGTCTTTCTCCCTTTTTGGCTTGGGGCGCCCGCCACCTGGACGGACACCCCACTGGGTACTTGTCTGTTTGCGTTACGCGCCCTCAGCGCGCCAGGTCACCTCATAGGGTAGCGCGGCGGAGCCGGTCTCCTCCGCCACGAGCTCGACCTCCTCGGGCCAAGCCTCCCCCGGCGCGAGTGGGTCTCCCTCAAAGCGGGCGCACGTCCCGCAGCTGCTTGAGAGGGACCTCGGCACGGGCATGAGCTCCACCTCGATGCCACGGGCCCGGCACAGCCGCCGGAACCTCACGGCGCCAAAGTGCGAGAAGAACGTCGCTATCCTGGCCATGCGAGGAAACCGTCCTAGGCGCGGTTGACGTCGAGGGTCCACTCGCCGTCGCCCTCGGTGACGGCGACGTCGTAGCCCTGGCTCTTTGCGTAGCGGGTGACGTTCTCGCGCGCGGCGACGGCGTCCACGATCATGCGGGCGGCGGCCGGCTTCTCGAAGAGCGCCTGGCGCATCATGACAACCGGCTCCGGGCAGGAAAGCCCGCGTGCATCCAAAGTCTCCATGTTCTTCTCCCCTAGGCCTTCTTCTTGCAGATGCTGTTGGCGCAGGCGATGGCGACGACCACCACGAGGCCGATGACGACGGCCACCTGGCCGGCGGGCGTGGCGCCCTTGGCGCTGGAGGCCAGGCCGAAGTTGTGGCAGAACGCGGCGCCGACAGCAAGGCCGAGGATGGCCATGGCGGAATCGCCGTTGCCCTCGCCGGAAAGGACGAGCTGGCGCAGCGGGCAGCCGCCCAGAAGGACGCAGCCGAGGCCGGCCAGGGCCATGCCGAGGAAGTTCCAGACGGCGTCGTTGTGGGCTACGGGCTGGCCCTCGAAGCCCAGGTTGAAGTAGGCGTTGCCGGTGGTGGCGGTGAGCACGAGGTTGGTCACCAGGGCACCGACGAGGATAGCGCCGAAGCCCATGAGGAGCTTGGGCTCTCGGAAGAGGATCATATCGCGGATGCCGCCGACCATGCAGAGGCGGGTGCACTGGGCCAGGGCGCCCACGATGACGCCGGCAGCCAGGGAGATGGCGATGGCGGCGTGCTTGGCGCCGGGGCCGGAGCCCTCGGGGCTAAAGAAGATAAACGCGGGGGCCACGACGAGCAGCACCAGGACGACGACCTGGATGATGGGCCACGCGGCGCCCTCGGAGGCGGGAAGCCTGTAGGTGCGGCCGAGCGAGTAGCCGTGGTTGAGGAACCAGGTGCCGGCCAGGATGCCGCAGGCAAAGCCCACGAGGCCAACGACGGCGTTGAGGTCTCCGCCGGCGATGCGCAGAATCATGCGGAAGGGGCAGCCCAGGAACATGAGACAGCCCACCATGACGCAGAAGCCCAGCACGAAGCGGGTGAGCGGGGCGGAGCCGCCGCGGGCCTGCCACTCGCCCTTGCCGATGGCGATGAGGAAGCTGCCCAGCACGAGGCCCACGATCTCGGGCCTGATGTACTGTACGGCCTCGGCGCGGTGAAGGCCCAGGCCACCCACCGTGTCGCGGATGAAGCAGGCTATGCAGAAGCCCATGTTGGCCGGGTTCCCGAAGAACACCAGCATGGCCGCAATGACACCGATGACCGCGCCGGCGGCAACGATGGCGACCCTCTCCTTCTTGAGGTCCATACCTCTCCTTTCCTTCGCCCCGCCGAGAAGCGCACGTCTGCGCCTCCACTCTCGACCGAGCTTCAAAACTGCCATTAATTTGACCATACTTTTTGTTTGGCGTTATATCCGCATTGACATAACGCTCGGGCGAGCGGTGGGATTCGGGCGGCGAGAAGCGCGCGCTTCTCGCCAGGCGGCGGGGCTGGGGGCGGCGTAAACTTGAGAGGTTTGGTCACCGGATGGGGAGAGGAGCGCCCGTGCGCAAGTTCATCAACGAGTTCAGGGAGTTCATCAACCGCGGCAACGTCATGGACATGGCGGTCGGCGTCATCATCGGCGGCGCGCTCACGTCCATCGTGACGGCGCTCACCAACAACATCATCAACCCGCTGATCAGCGTGGTGGCGGGCGGTGGCGCTGGAGAGATCTCGGGGCTGGTGGTTCCCGGCACCGACATCGACTTCGGCGCGTTCATCAGCGCCTGCATCAACTTCCTGATTGTTGCGTTTGTGGTGTTCTGCCTGGTCAAGGCCCTCAACAAGGCAAAGGATCTCAGCGAGAAGCTCACCGGGGCCGCAGCCGAGCAGGCCGTCGATGAGCCCGTGCCCGTCTGCCCCTTCTGCCTGGAGGAGCACAAGCCCGGCGCCACCCGCTGCCCGCACTGCGGAAGCAAGCTCCCACAGGAGTAGCTCCAAACACCAATATTCAGCTCACCAAACAAAAAGCGACACCTATGGCCGCAAGGGGCGCATAGGTGTCGCAGAAGCCCGGATGAGACCCGGATCGGTGAGGCCTTGCCCTTACAGGTAGGCGACGGCCTTGATCTCGACCTTGGCGGCCTTGGGGAGGGCGGCCACCTCGAAGGCGGCGCGGGAGGGGTACGGCTCGGAGAAGAACTCGCCGTAGACCTCGTTCATGGCGCCGAAGTCGTTGATGTCGTCGAGAAGGACGGTGACCTCGGCGACGTTGGCCATGGTGGCACCGGCGGCCTCGAGGATGTTCTTGATGTTGGTCAGGCTCTGGCGGGTCTGGCTGGCGATGTCCTCGCCGGCGAAGGCGCCGGTGGCGGGGTCGATGGGCAGCTGGCCAGAGACGTGGATGCAGTTGCCGGCCTGGATGGCGGCGGAGTAGGGACCGACGGCGGCGGGGGCCTTCTCGGTGACGATGGCCTTGTTGGACATGCTGTTCTCCTTTGCGAAGTCGTATCTTGGCGCCTGCGGGCACGCGCCCGCTGACGCATGGAACCTATCTTGCCACGTAGCGGCCGGGCATGGCACCGGTGGGCTCGCCGTCACGGGCGGCAAGATCGCCATTGACGTAGACCAGGTGCGCGCGGCCGTGGCACTCGAAGCCCTCGTAGGGGGTGTGGTCGACGTTCTGGTGCTGGGTGGCGGCGCTGATGGTCCAGGTTGCTTTGGGGTCCCAGACGCAGACGTCGGCGTCGGCGCCCTCGACGAGCGCGCCCTTGCGCGGGAACATCCCAAAGACGCGCGCGGGGTTCTCGCTCATGAGGCGGCACAGGTCCTCCGGGCAAAGCTGGCCCTCGAAGGTGGTGGCCACCAGGGCGGGACGGTGCTCCACGCCGGCGCCGCCGTTGGGCACCTTGCGGAAGTCCTCGGCGCCGCGGTCCTTCTGGCCGTGGATGTTGAAGGAGCAGTGGTCGGTGGCGATGGTGTCGATCTCGCCGGCCAGGAGCGCCTCGCGCAGGGCGGCGCGGTCGGCGGGCTTGCGCGGCGGCGGGCTCATGACGTAGGCCAGGCCCGCAAGGCCATCTTCCCCCTGCTCAAGGAAGCAGGTGTCGTCAAGCAGCAGGTACTGCGGGCAGGTCTCCACGAAGATGTTGCGCTGGCCGCGGGCCTTGGCGGCGCGGATGGCGTCCAGCCCCATCTTGGTGGAGAGGTGCACCACGTTCACGCGGGCGTCGCCGGCCAGGTGCGCCAGGTAGAGCAGGCGGCTGATGGCATCGGAATCGCACTCGGCGGGGCGGCTCAGGGGGTGGCCCTCAGGCCCGTGGATGCCCTCGTCGTACACGCGGCGCTGCAGCTCGTTGACGAGGGTGCCGTTCTCGCAGTGGACGCAGAGCGTGCCGCCCAGGGGCTCCAGGCTCTCCATGACGGCCAGGGTCTCGGCGTCGTCGAGGCGCAGGTGGTCGTAGGCAAAGTAGGTCTTGAAGGAGCAGACGCCACGCTCGCGCATGACGGCCAGGTCCTCGCGGTTGCGCTCGTTCCACTCGGCCAGGGCCATGTGGAAGGCGTAGTTTGCCGTGCAGGTGCCGTCCGCGCGGCGGTGCCACTCGTCAAGGGCATCGGGCATGGTCACGCCGCGGTCGGCCGTGGCGTAGTCGACGATGGTCGTAGTTCCGCCGCAGGCGGCGGCACGTGTGCCCGTCTCGAAGCTGTCGGCCGTCCAGTCTATTCCGGTCCAGCACTGCATGTGCGTGTGACCGTCGATGAAGCCGGGAAACACCCAGCAGCCGCGGACGTCCTCCAGCTCGTCGCCGTCGGCCGGCTCGATGTGCGCGGCGATGCGGGCGATCTTGTCGCCGTCCAGGGCAACGTCGCCGTGGCGCAGCCCCTCCGGCGTGACAAGCGTTCCGTTGGCAAGAATCCTCATACCAGCTCCTCCCAATCTCGGACCAGTGTCTCAATCCGTTCCAGGTCGTCGGGGGTGTCGACGTCGGCAACCTCCAGCTCGTGGGTGGCCTCGACCAGGCGCACCCTCCTCCCGAGCTCCTCTCGGCGGGCGAGAAGCGCGCTTCCCCCAGCGTCGCCCTCCAGGGCGGCGAGGGCCGGCAGGTCCTCGCTGGGCCACAGTATGGGGCTTGCCGGGACGCCGCGCCAGGCCAGGCGGACGATGCTGCCGGGGTGGAGCTGGTACTCCCCCACCAGGGCGCGCACGCTGGCCTCGGTGACCATGGGCTGGTCGCCGGGGACGAAGAGGCACCCGGGCACGCCGGAGAGGGCACGGAGGCCCTGGCGGATGGTGTCGCTCTGGCAGGCGCCCGCGTGGCGAACGCAGCGCACGCCAAGGTCCTCGCAGAGGCCCTCGACGGCCTCGGAGCGAGTGACCACCACGACGTTCAGCACGTCTGCCGGCAGGGATGCCAGCGTGTGCTGCAACACCGGCACGCCCAGGAGCGGCTGCAGGAGCTTGTCCTCGTCGGCGGCGGGAAGGGCCTCGGCGCCGGCGGCGCGCCTGAAGCGGCGCCCCAGGCCGGAGGCCATGACCACGCAGCCGATGCGCGGCACGTCGGCAAAGCCCGAGAAGCACTCCGAGAAGTTGCGGCGCAGGTCGTCCTCGCAGGCGGCCTCGAAGGCCTCGTAGCGGTCGAGAAGATCGCGCGCCTCGGTGGTCAGGCGGCTTCCGCCGCCGCCGACGCCGCCGATGGTGCGCTCCGTAAGCGGAAATCCGAAGGAAGCCTCCGCCGTCTTCACCATGCGACTGGCCTTGGTGTAGGCCATGCCCATGCTGATGGCGGCAGCTCGAAGGCTGCCTTCGGACTCCACGCGCTCAAGGAGCTCGCGGGGACCGGGCCCAAAGACGCGCGCGCCCTCAAATCCAAGCAGGTACGCTCTCAGGTCTGGCTTCAAAGGACTCGGCCCCCTTTCGATCAAACTGGCATGCAAACGCTACGCACGAACGATGGTACCCGTCTTGCCGGCGATTCCGTCGGCGGCGCGGTCAAGAAGCGTGATGAGCGCGCTGCGGCCGGGCTTGGACTCGGCAAACTTCACGGCAGCCTGGACCTTGGGAAGCATGGAGCCGGGGGCAAACTGGCCCTCGTCCACGTACTTGCCGGCAGTCTCGGGCGTGAGCTCGTCGAGCCACTGCTGGTCGGGCTTGCCAAAGTTGACGGCGACCTTCTCCACGGCGGTGAGAATCACGAGGTAGTCGGCGTCCAGGGACTCGGCCAAAAGCTCGGCGGCAAAGTCCTTGTCGATGACGGCAGCGGCGCCCTTGAGGTGGTGGTTGCCGGTGGGCAGCACCGGGATGCCGCCGCCACCGCAGGCAATGACCACGTGGTCGGCCGCGACGAGGGAGGAGATGGTGTCCAGCTCGACGATGCGGCGGGGCTTGGGGGAGGCCACGACGCGGCGGTAGCCACGGCCGGAGTCCTCGACAAAGTCATAGCCGCGGTCGCGCTTGAGCTGCTCGGCCTCGTCCTCGGTCATGAAGGAGCCGATGGGCTTGGTGGGGTTCTCGAACGCGGGGTCTGCGGGGTCGACCTCGACCTGGGTGAGGACGGTGGCCACGCCGCGCGTGATGCCGCGGCGCTCCATCTCCTCGCGCAGGGCGTTCTGCAGGTCGTAGCCGATGTAGCCCTGGCTCATGGCGCCACAGACGGACAGCGGGCACGGGATATACTTCTGAGGGTCGGAGCGGGTGAGCTCGGTCATGGCGTTGGCGATCATGCCCACCTGCGGGCCGTTGCCGTGGACGACGATGACCTCGTTGCCCTGCTCGATGAGGTCAACGATGGCACGGGCGGTGTGCTGGACCGCCTCCATCTGCTCCGGAAGGTTCTTGCCAAGGGCGTTTCCGCCGAGGGCGATGACGATGCGCTTGCCCATGGGGCCATCTCTCCTCTCGCGCCAGCCTCCCCCGTGGCGGCGCTTTTACTTCAATGTTTGATGTTCGGCGAGAAACACGCTCTTCTCGCCCGAAAAAGCACGCGGGCCCGCCCCAAGCAAGAGCTTTTGGACGGGCCCGCGGAGCCATCTCTTTGGGCCCTAGGCCCGGTTGGAACTAGGCCTGGTACCAGCGAGCGGTAGCGCGCTCCTCAAGGGCCTTCAGCGTGGCGGCCGGGTCGGCGACCTTCTGGAGGAACATCATGGCAGCGATGGCGTAGGGCTTGTAGCTGGCCTCCTTGTACATGCCGTCGCGGTGCATGTCAAAGACGTCGGCCATGACCTCGCCGTGCTCGCAGGAGACGCCGGAGATGTCGGCGGGCAGCGGGTGCATGAAGATGGTCTCCTGGCCCTTGGCGGTCTTGGCCATGAGCTCGGTCGTGGAGCACCAGTCCTTGTGGGTGGCGTTCTGGGCGAGCAGCTCCTTCTCCAGGGCCGCGATGCCGGCGTCGTCGCCCTCGGCGTAGAGGTTGGTGCGCTTCTCCATGGCGGCGTAGGGAGCCCAGGACTTGGGGATGACGATGTCAGCGCCCTCGAAGGCCTCGGCCATGGTGCTGACCTGCTTGAAGGTGGTGCCGTTCTCGGCGGCGTAGCCCTTGGCGCGCTCGACGACCTCGGGCATGAGGTCGTAGCCCTCGGGGTGAGCCAGGGTCACGTCCATGCCAAAGCGCGGCAGCAGGGAGATGAGGGACTGCGGGCAGGACAGCGGCTTGCCGTAGGAGGGAGAGTAGGCCCAGGTGACGGCGACCTTCTTGCCCTTGAGGTTCTCCAGGCCACCGAACTCCTCGATGAGGTAGAGCATGTCGGCGGAGGACTGGGTGGGGTGGTCGGAGTCGGACTGCAGGGAGATCAGGGTCGGACGGTGGTCCAGGACGCCGTCGTTGTAGGCCTGCTGCACGGACTCGGAGACCTCGGCCATGTAGGCGTCGCCCTTGCCGATGTACATGTCGTCGCGGATGCCGATGACGTC
>ERZ1034920.1583-NODE-1583-length-14216-cov-17.183320_pt1 | contig 14216 bp, 14 predicted proteins | sample MGYA00520688_ERZ1034920 | MGnify/ENA primary metagenome ERZ1034920 (study PRJEB33766, sample SAMN09781785) | gut metagenome | biome: gut microbiome | host: Homo sapiens | place: Madagascar | study: EMG produced TPA metagenomics assembly of the PRJNA485056 data...
TGGGTGGCGAGCGCAGCGAGCCGGAAGGGGTCAGCTGCCTGCGGCAGCTGATATACAAAAGGTGCTGTGAAGAAATGATTTACATTTTTTCACAGCCCCTTTTTTTATTTCTTTTTCAAGCCGCCGTGGAGCTTCATCTTCCGCTCCCGGCAGGCAAGACATTCTCCGCCCCCGCCGCAGCAGCTGCCGCCGCCCAGGGTGACACGGAAAATATGACGGCAGGCAAGGACGAAGAGAATGGCAATGATGGCCAGCAGGGCATAGGTGCCGATGCTCATGGATATCCTTCCTTTCTGATGACACGCCTTGGGGCGTGAGAGTTCTTAAGATTGACGGCCCCTTCGGGCCGAGGGTTCTTAGGTTTAACAGCCCCTCCGGGGCTGAGGGTTGTGGTGGCGGCTGACGCCGCCTATTTTGGGAAACACTGATCCATTCGCAGAATCGAATTTCATATGTATTTTTATCCAACGCTGCGTCATCAGTCTCTTTTAGAATGCCGCTCACGCTTTGGCTCCGGCACCTTCTACTGTTTCTTCCTTAACCTTTGGTGCCGGTCTGAGGATGAAGTAGAGACCTGTGAGACTAAGGGCAATGGAGAGGATCTGATAGATACCGAAATCAAAGCCGTAGAAGAGCCAGCCGCCCAGGTTGTAGGCGATGAAGGCCAGGGAGTAGCCCAGGATGACCTGGAAGCCGATGGCCAGGGCTGCCCATTTCCTGTCTCCCATTTCCCTGGCAATGGTGGCCATGGCCACGATGCAGGGCGGGTCGAAGAGGTTCAGGATCATGTAGGAGAAGGCAGCAATGGGGGTGAACATACCGGAAATTCCGGCCATGACCACTTCATCTTCCGCTTCCTTGGCTGCGCCATTTAATACGGCCAGGGTGCCGATGGCGCTTTCTTTCGCCATTTCTGCTGTAATGACGGCCACGGCGCCTTTCCAGTCACCCAGGCCCAGGGGTGCGAAAATCCAGGAAATCATGTGGCCGAATCCTGCCAGCATGGATTCTTCCATATCATCCACCATGTCCATGGTGATGTTGAAGGAGGAGACGAACCAGATGATGACGCAGACCGCAAAGATAATGGTGCCGGCCTTGATAATGAAGCCTTTCGCCCTTTCCCACATGTGGATGAGCACGCCCTTCATGGATGGCATGTGGTACGCCGGAAGTTCCATAACGAAGGGAGCCGGTTCTCCGGCAAAGGCGGAAGTCTTTTTCAGCGCAATGCCGGAAAGGACGATGACCGCAATGCCCAGGAAGTACATGGACGGCGCCATGAGGACGGAATCCGGGAAGAAGGTGGAGGTAATCATGGCAATGATGACCGCCTTGGCGGAGCAGGGGATGAAGGTGCAGAGCATAATGGTCATGCGGCGGTCCCGCTGGTCCTCAATGGTTCTGGCCGCCATGACTGCCGGCACGCCGCAGCCGCTGCCCACCAGGATGGGGATGAAGGATTTGCCGGAAAGGCCGAATTTCCTGAAAATACGGTCCATGATGAATGCCACCCGGGCCATGTATCCCGAATCCTCAAGAAGGGAGAGGAAGAAGAAAATGCTTAAAATCTGGGGCACGAAACCAAGCACCGTACCGACGCCGCCGATGATGCCGTCCACCACCAGGCTTTCCAGCCAGTCCGGCGCTTCAATGGCCGCCAGCATATCCGATGCAGCATCGGAAACGATGCCGCCGAAGAAATCATCATTCACCCAGTCCGTCACCGGTCCGCCGATGAGGGAGCAGGAAATAAAATAAACCGCCGTCATGATGAGGAAGAAAATGGGCAGCGCCAGGATACGGTTCGTCACCACCCGGTCGATTTTGTCGGAAACGGTCATGGTGTGGGCGGCGGTCTTCCTCTTCAGCACGGAGCTGATAATCTTTGCAATGTAGGCGTAGCGCTGGTTGATGATGATGGATTCGGAGTCGTCGTCCATTTCCTCTTCGCAGTCTTTGATGTGGCCTTCCAGATGGCTCACGGTTTTCGGGTCAAGCTGCAGGGCCGCTGTGGCGTCTTCGTCCCGTTCAAAGACCTTGATAGCGTACCAGCGGAGGAACCGGTCCTCCACCTTCGGCGCAATGGTTTCTTCAATATGGGCAATGGCATGTTCCACGCTGCCGGTGAAGACGGAGGGGAGGCGGACGCGCTTTTTGGCTCTGGCCGCTTCCACTGCCCTTTCAGCTGCTTCCATGCAGCCCTTTCCCTGGAGGGCGGAAATTTCAACCACTTCGCAGCCCAGGGCTTCTCCCATTTTCCTGACGTCGATGGTGTCTCCCCTCTTTTTCACCAGGTCCATCATGTTCACTGCCATCACCACAGGAAGACCGATTTCGATGAGCTGGGTGGACAGATAGAGATTTCTCTCCAGATTTGTGCCGTCGATGATATTTAAAATCACGTCGGGCTGTTCATTCACCAGGTAATTCCGAGCCACCTTTTCTTCCATGGTGTAGGGGGAAAGGGAATAAATGCCGGGGAGATCCTGGATAATGACATCCTTATGCTTTTTAAGAAGGCCGTCCTTCTTTTCCACCGTCACGCCGGGCCAGTTTCCTACGTACTGGGAGCTGCCGGTGAGTTCGTTAAACAAAGTCGTTTTCCCACAGTTCGGGTTGCCCGCCAGGGCAATTCTGATTGACATGTACGATTTCCCCCTTACTCCACTTCAATGGCTTCCGCTTCATTTTTGCGGATAGACAGTTCATAACCCCGGACGGTGAGCTCCACCGGATCTCCCAAAGGAGCCACCTTGCGCACGTACACTTCGGTGCCTTTGGTAATTCCCATATCCATAATGCGGCGGCGAAGGGGGCCTTCTCCATGAATCCGCTTCACTGTAACCTGCCCTCCTACGGGCACTTCCTTCAATGTTTTCATCTCAGATATCCTTCTCTCAATAAAATATCTTCCGGGCCATGGATTGATCCAGGGCCACCCGGCTCCCCTTCGCCTGGACGATGAGGTTTCCGGCCATATGACTCACAATAAGCACCGGCGAATCCACCACAAAACCCAGTTCCGCCAGGTGCTGGCGCACATCGTCCCGTCCGGCAATGCGCCGAATGGTGACAGTGTCCCCTTCCTTTGCAAAAATAAGAGGCATCATATTTTCTTCCCCTTTCTATATTACTGATAACTGTTCTCGTTACTACGGCCCTATCATAAGCCTGCCATGCCTTATTAGTCAATAATACAAAATATTTTTTATATGGTATCCCATATTTAAATATTTAAGCATGCATTCTCGAATTAGGATTTTATTAATTATAATTCTTATTAACTTTCAAATTTGAATCATTTAATCTAATAAATTCGATATTTGAAATTGTCTTTTCGGCTTCCTTGAAATATAAATTCCTCCAAATATCCTTGAAATTACCGAAGATTTCATCAGATACCATTATATGACCGTCAAAAGCGTCTCCTGTCATCCCGATTCCAGCCCTTGGCAGGGCATCAAAAAAGCAGCGCCCCAAAGCGCGGCTTCATTTTTATTTCCTGATGATTTTCCGTGCAAAGATTTCCGCGTCCAGCAAATCCTTTTTATCCGGATGGCCTCTGTGGAAGAAGAGGAACTTGCCATGGCAGTGGAAGGTTCGGGTGTCCATGGGAATCCCCTTTTCCGAAAGGAGCTTTCCTATTTCCTCATCGCTCTTCCCGCCGCCCAGCATGGCGGTACTGAAGAAGACGGCCTTTCCCACCTTGGACGCATCCAGGCTTTCCACGAAATCTTTCACATGGCTGTCAATGTGGCCTTTGTAAATGCCGCTTCCGATAAAAAGGAGATCCACCTTTTTATCCAGTCCCCTGTCCGTGGTTTCCGCCCGTTCTCCCGCTTCCCGGGCAATGGCCTTTGCCACCTTTTCCGTGGCGCCGCCGCGGCTGTAATAGCGTACTGCAATTTTCATAGTATCCCTTCCTTACTTTCTTTTGTAGGTACAGAAGTCATGAGGAATGTCCCCTTCTCCCGCCGTTTTTTCCGTGAGCTGCCATTCCTTTTCATCAAAGGGCGGGAAGAAGGCGTCTCCCTCATAGTCTTTCATGACTTCCGTAATGTAGAGGGTGTCTGCATGGGGCAGCATTTCCCTGTACATGTGCTCGCCGCCGATGACAAAGTTCTCCCCCTCCGGCAGAGCGGCCAGCAGGTCTTCCACCGTGTGGAAAAGGAGCACCCCCTCCGGCGCTTTGTACTGCCTGTTTCCTGTGAGCACATAGTGAGTTCTTCCGGGCAGCACCTTCGGCAGGCTTTCAAAGGTTTTCCGTCCCATGATGATGGGATGGCCCATGGTAAGGGCCTTGAACCTTTTCAAATCGTCGGACAGATGCCAGATGAGGCGGTTTTCATTTCCAATGACCCCGTTGGACGCCCGGGCCACAATGATGGAAAGGCTCATACGGACACCTCCATGGCAATCTTATCATGATGTTTGTAATTTTCAAGCACAATGTCTTCCGGCTGGAAATCGTAGAAATTGCGGACGTCCGGGTTCAGCACCAGCTTCGGCGCTTCATAGGCGTCAGGGAGACGCGAGAGCTGTTTTTCCAGGGCTGCCGCATGGTTTTCATAAATGTGGGCATTATTGATGACATGGGTGAAGAGGCCGGGACGAAGGCCGCTCACCTGGGCAATCATATGGATGAGGGCGGCGTACTGGGCCATGTTGAAGGGCACGCCCAGCCCCATGTCGCCGCTTCGCTGCACCAGCATGCAGTTCAGCCTGCCGTCATCGGACACATCCCACATGGTGAGGAAGGCGCAGGGATAAAGAGCCATGTCCGGCAGATCCCCCGCATTCCAGAGATCCACCACCATGCGGCGGCTCTGGGGATCCTTCTTCAGCGTTTCCAGAAGGGTATCTACCTGGTGGTACTTGGCCAGCTGGTAGCCGTAGGCCTTGCCGATGGTGCCGTCTTCCCGCATCCACTCGTCCCAGATGTGGCAGTTCCATTTCTGTAGAAGACGGACATCGTTGGACTGCTTCTGCCAAATCCAGAGTATTTCCTTCACCGCCGTCTTAAAGGCAACAAATTTCGTGGTGAGGATGGGAAATTCCTTTTCCAGGTCAAACTGCATGATCTGGTGGGGCAGCTTGTAGGCCGGCATGCCGGTACGGTTCTGCCCCAGCTTTCCCTTTTCCAGTATATTCTTTACAATGCCAAGGTATTCTTTATCTGCAAGGCTCATAGGTCCTCCTTTGGTTAGTTTCATTTGAGAAAAAATGCAGTGCGTTATAAAGTGCAGAAGGTTGACGGGGCTGCGCCCCGAAGGTTCTTAAGGTTCTAAAGTTTGATAGGCCTTTGGCCTGAGGGTTATGGTATCGCCCATGGGGCCACTGCGTGGCCCAGGTTCAGAGGGCTGCCTCCCTTTGGGCTAAAAAGGTTCTTAAGATTGACCGGCCAAATGGCCGGAGGGTTCTCAGGTTTGACAGCGGCCTTGGGCCGCTGAGGGTTGTGGTATCGCTCCTTCGGAGCGATGAGCATATATGCCGCCTTTGGCGCCCACCTCGCCAGCCCTGCGGCGCCAAAGGTGCGTCCCCCTTCGGGAATACAGCTGCCTGCCGCATTATCTCCCCTTGATTTTCTTATAGTTCTCCACGGCTTTCCGGAATTCCGTTGCCTCTGCCGGGGGAAGGGAGGAAAGGACATGGCTGTCGCCGCCGGAGAGGCGGCGGAGGCTTTCTTCGGAGAAGAAGTCTTCCGCCGGAAGGCCTGCTTTGTCCGCCAGCCGGTCCCTTGCCTTTTTCAGGAAAAGGAAGTAGGCCCCCTGGAGAATATCACCGGAAACAGGCGCTTCGGCAGGAAAGCCCCTTCCCAAAATCTTCAGGAAGGGCACGCCGTAGGCCGCCGCTTTTTTGGAGCCGATACCCCGGATGCGCTTTAGCTCCTCCAGGGTGGAAGGCCGCTGGAGCACCATGGATTCCAGAATGTCATCGGAGAAAATGGACTTGGGCGCCTTATGGAACTCTCCTGCCATGCGGCGGCGGAGATCCTTCAGTTCATTCAAAAGCAGGCTGTCCTCTTCATTGTCCGTTTCCTCTTCCCTTTCTTCTTCCCCTTCCTCACCGCGAAGGACTTCCAGGAAGCGGGTGCCGTATTTTTCCAGCTTGAAGGCGCCTACGCCGTGCACCTTTCCCATGTCTTCCAATGTCTGGGGCTTCAGGGCCGCCATGTCTTCCAATGTGGCATCGGAAAATACCACGAAAGGCGGCACCTGTTCTTCCCGGGCGATGCGGGTGCGGAGGGTGCGGAGCTTTTCAAAAAGGCCGCCCCGGCGGAGAGGATTCCTGTCGATTTTCCTTTCCACCGCTGCGTCTGCCATGGCGTCTTCCGCGCCGAAGGCAAGACCCATGACCGTTTCCTTTCCTGCCAGCACGTTCTTTGCTTTATCCGTAAGCTTCAGTACTGCATAGGGCTCCCCTTCCCGCCTCAGATAGCCGTCGGCCAGGAAATTATTGAGAGCGCTCTTGAGATGGGTGACCTTCACGAAGGACAATTTTCCAAAGGTGGGCGTGGTTTCCAGTTTCCTGTCCAAAATCATGCGGGAATGGCTTCCGTGAAGCACATCTGCAATGACGGCAGCGCCGAAGCGCTCGTGAAGGGAGCGGATGGTGCGGAACACCAGGGAGGCGGTGTCGGTAATGTCCACCTTCCCCTTCCCGCTTTCGCAGTTGCCGCAGTGGCCGCAGGGCTCCTGCACCTTTTCGCCGAAGTAGGCCAAAATGAAATTCCGAAGGCAGGAGGTGGTCTGGCAATAGTCCACCATGGCATTCAGCCGGTGATAATCCATTTTCCGCTGGTCTTCATCCTGGTTTCCCTGTTCGATGAGATAGCGCTGGATGCCTGCATCCCTGCTGCTGTAGAGAAGGATGCATTCCGATTTTCCGCCATCCCGGCCTGCCCTGCCTGCTTCCTGGTAGTAGGACTCCAGACTTTTAGGCATCTGGTAATGGATGACATAGCGCACATTGCTCTTGTCGATACCCATGCCGAAGGCATTGGTGGCCACCATGACCGTTACGTTATCAAAGGAGAAATCCTCCTGGGCCTTCCGCCGGGCTTCATCCTCCATGCCTGCATGGTAGCGGCCTGCGCTGATTCCCCGGCGCAGGAGCAGGCTGTACACCTGGTCCACCGCCTTTCTGGTGGCGCAGTAAATAATGCCGCTTTCCTTTTTATGGCTCTTCACATAGCGAAGGATGAAATCCTCCTTCCCCGCCCCCTGGATGACCCGGAAGGACAGGTTCGGCCGGTCAAGGCCAGTGCGGAACACCTGGGCCTTCTCCAGCCCCAGGCTCTGCTTCATATCCGCCTCCACCACAGGGGTAGCGGTGGCCGTAAAGGCTGTCACCACCGGCCGGCGGGGCAGGGAATCAATGAAATCCTTGATTTTCCGGTAGGAGGGGCGGAAATCATGGCCCCACTGGGATACGCAGTGGGCCTCGTCGATGACGATCATGGAAAGGGGCACCTGGGCAAGGCACTGGGTGAAATAAGAGGGTTCCAGCTTTTCCGGCGCCATGTAAAGCAGCTTGATTTTCCCCCGGTACAGATTCCGGAGACGCTCGATGGACTCCTCGTAGGGAATGGTGCTGTTCACAAAGGAAGCCGGAATGCCCTGCTCCGTCAGGGACTCCACCTGATCCTTCATCAGGGAAATCAGAGGGGAAATAATCACCGTGCCGTAGGGAAAAAGAAGGGCCGGAATCTGAAAGCAGATCGACTTTCCCGCTCCCGTAGGCATAATGGCCATGACGTCCTTCCCCTGCAGAATGGCCTCGATCACTTCCTGCTGCCGGGGCCGGAAGGAATCATAGCCGAAGTACCGCTTCAGCAAATCAGAAGGTCCCATGTTTTCCTCCTCTCCTTTTGGTTTATATTTATCTTTATAATTATATCATATGCAGTGACAGGAAAGGGGTGACACTCTTCCGGATTCGGCGGGCGGCTGTATTCCCGAAGGTTGACGCCCGCTGACGCGGGCGAGGGTTGATGGCGCTATTGGGCCTCTGGCCCTCAGCGCCAAGGGTTCTATCCGGGACCGGCTGACGCCTCCCGGATGGGTTGAGGGCCTTCGGCCCAGGGAGTTATATAGTACCACTGCGTTGGCGAGGTACGGCGCCTTACGGCGCCATTTTGTAAGCCGCTTCGCGGCAGTTTTCCGCCGTCAGGCGGTATATCATGGCGCCCGACAGGGCGCCCACATCGCCAGCGCAGCGATGCTTTATAACTCCCGAGGGCGGGAGCCCTCCACCCGCCTGTAAGGCGCAGCCGATCCCGGACAGAACCCTTGGGGCCCAGGGCGTCAGCCCGGCGGCCCCATCAACCCTCACGCCCGTAAGGGCGTGTCAACCTTCGGGAATACAACCAAGCATCGTAAGTGACGCATCAAAAAACTCCCCAAAAAGGGGAGTTTTTTGATGCCACAAGAGTCAGTCTTTTCTCTTGATGACTACATAGCGGTGCGGTGCTTCGCCTTCACTTTCGGTGGTGACGGCGCCGTCATTCTGCAGTGCCAGATGGATGATGCGGCGTTCGCCGGCAGCCATGGGTTCCAGTTTTACCGCTTCGCCGGTCCGTTTCACCTTGCCTGCCAGTCTTCTTGCCAGGGCTTCCAGGGTGTCCTTGCGCCGTTCCCTGTAGTTTTCCACGTCAAGAAGGACGAAGTAGTGGTGGTGGAAGGCTTTGCCGGCAGCCAGGTTGGTAAGGTACTGGAGAGCGTCCAGTGTCTGGCCATGCTTGCCGATGAGGATGCCAAGGCCTTCGCCGTGGAGGTTCAGGAGAATCCGTTCTTCGTTCATCATGCATTCCATGGTGACGTCCAGGTGCATGCCCTTGAAAACGGAAGCCAGGAATTTCTTCGCTTCTTCAGCGGTTTTGTCCTGTTCTTCCTGTTTGAAAACGAATTCGTCCTTTGTTTCTTCCTTCGCCGCCTCTTCAGCTTTCTCTTCCGGAGCCGGCGCCGGTTCTTCCGGCTTCTCTTCAGCCTTCTCTTCCGTTTTTTCTTCCTGGAGGGGTTCTGCCTTTTCTTCCGCCTTCGGTTCTTCTGCCGGTTCTTCCGGAATTTCTTCGTCAGGGGCAGAAATATCTACCACTGCCATTTTCTTGTGGATGAGTCCGAAAAGTCCGCTGGAGGGCTGTTCCACTACATGAACGACAGCTTCCTCGCGGCTGATGCCCAGCTGCTTTAAACCTTCTTCTACAGCTGCCTCAATGGTTTTTGCGGTGATTCTCACTGTTTTCATTTCTTGTCTTCAGCCTCCCCGGAATCCTTGGACCCTTTTGTATCGGAAGGTGCTGCTTTGGCAGCGTCTTCCTTTGCAGGAGTATCTGCAGCGGCGGATTTCTTTTCTTCCTTTGCTTCGGAAGAAGCATCCTTTTCTGCAGAGGCTTCTTTATTTTCTTCGCTGTGCGCTTCTGTGTCGTCTGCTTTTTTCTTGACAACCTTCTTGATGACTCTCTTGCGAATCACCTTTTTCTTCTTCGTTTCCTTCAGGTTTTCCTGCTGCACGTCGCCGTGAACGGTGACTACGCCCTTCTTGGGAGCGGTGCCTTTGAAGCGGTCCACCATTTCTTCACGGAACATGATGGTCTGCTGCACCAGCTGGTACAGGTTCACCACGATCCAGTAGATAACCAGGCCGCTGGGGAAGTTCAGGGACATCCAGCCGATCATGAGGGGCATGACCAGAAGCATGGTTTTCTGGTTTCCCGGTGCATCCTTCGGTGTGGTCTGCCAGGAAATCACGAAGGTGGAGGCAGCGGAAAGGATGGGCAGGATGTAGGTGCTGTCCGGTACGGCCAGACTTTCCAGCCACAGGAAACTTTCGTGGGCCGGGTCATAGGGGAATCCCTGGAGGGCATAGTAGATGGAAACCAGGAACGGCATCTGGATGAGAAGAGGGAGGCAGCCGGACATGGGGTTGGCCCCGTGTTCCTTGTAAAGTTTGCCCATTTCTTCCCGAAGTTTCTTCGGGTCGTTTTTATACTTCTTCTGCACCTGCTGCATCAATGGCTGGATTTCCTGCATAGCCTTCATGGATTTGATCTGTTTCACGGCCAGCGGAAGGAGCGCTGTCTTGATGATAATGGTCAGAACGATGATGGCAATCCCGTAGCTTGGGAATCCCAGGTCATCGGTCAGTTTGTAGGCATACTCCAGGCAGATACGCATAATGTCTGCAAGGAAGCCTACAAAATTGCTCAGAAGCGGAATCTGAAAATCACTCATTATTACTCCTTGTACGGTCTTCATTTCAACCGTTGAATCACGGACTTCTGCATTTCAAAGTCCGCTCGATTTCATGGGTGGCGGTTTTCCGCCTGCTTCATGTTATGGAAATGGAAAATACTGCCAAAAAAGTGCAGGAAATCCTGCCTTGGGAAATCATTGCTGTACAAAAAAAGCAGCCACTTCACCGCAAGGGATCATAGCCGCCTTTGCAAAATGGATTGCAGCGGATAATCCGTTTGACTGCGAGCCAGCTGCCTTTCAGGGCACCGTATTTTTCTATCGCCTGCAGGGCGTATTCACTGCAGGTAGGTGTAAACCGGCAGCAGGGAGGCTTCAGTGGAGAAATGAACATTCTGTAAAAGCGGATAAGCGCCATGAGTACAGTTTTCATATCAATGCTCCAGAATCCCGGCCTTTCGCCATAATGCCAGTATGGCCTTTTCCGCTTCCTTGTAGCCTGCGCTCGTAAGGAACGAGCCGGCCAGAAGGACGGCTTCATAGTGGGGAGCCAGTTCATGCCGGTGGAGGCGGTAAACCTCCTTCATCAGTCGTTTGGCCCGGTTGCGGGCAAAGGCATGACCGATTTTCTTCGTCACCACAAAGCCCATGCGGATCTCGCTCCTTCTGGATTTCACCAGATAAAGAAGACCCGCCCGGTTGCTGAAACGTCTGCCCTGGCGATAAATTCTTCGGTAGTCCCTGTTCTGTCGTATACGGGAAGAGCGGGGAAGACTGAAATCCGCCTTTCCCTTCTCATCTAGATTAGGCACTTAATACCTTTCTGCCCTTTGCTCTTCTTCTCTTCAGAACAATACGGCCTGCTTTTGTTTTCATACGAGCGCGGAAACCGTGAGTCTGTTTTCTCCAGTGGTTGTTCGGCTGGAATGTCATTTTTGCCATGAGTAACACCTCCTTACATGCTGGCAGTGCCATTTTTCGCACACCATAACAGAATAATTATATCCAAGTCGGTGGTGCCTGTCAATGAGAATTCCTTGACAAAAATGGGGTGACACTGGATACGCCGGATTGGCACTGCGGCGCTTACCTGTATTCCCGAAGGTTGACGCCCGCTCACGCGGGCGAGGGTTGATGGGGCCGTCGGGCCTTTGGCCCTGGGCCCCAAGGGTTCTGTCCGGAATCGGCTTCGCCTTCCGGACAGTTTGAGGGCTCCGCCCAGGGTAGTTATATAGTACTGTGGAGGTCCTGCATAGGACCTCCAAGTCAGCCGAAGTTGGCCCATAGCCTGCCCATAAAAGGGCCTACCTTTTAGTCGGCTGACCGTGTCGCTGGCGATGTGGGCGCCCTGCCGGGCGCCAATTTATATGCCGCCGACAGGCGGTATTTACACTGGCGCCGTAAGGCGCCGTACCTCGCCAGCGCAGCGGTACTTCATAACTACCCTTTGAACCCATCCGGGAGGCGCCAGCCGGTCCCGGATAGAACCCTGCCAGCCCAGGGCCGCAGGCCCGGCGGCTGGCTCAACCCTCGCGCCCAGAGGGCGCGTCAACCTTCGGGAATACAGAAAGCACCACCGGTGTCTCTACTCCCCCTCACTCTTTCTCGTCTTCCACAGCAGCATGGCGCTTCCGAAGACGATGACTGCGCCTCCTGCCCAGGAAAAAAGGGTAAGCCTTTCTCCCCAGAGAAGCCATCCTGCCAGGATGTGGAAGAGAATGCCTGTGTACATGGCAAAGGTGACAATCACCGGCGGAATGTGGGTGCAGCCCCAGGTAAGGGCCACCTGGGCGAAGAGGGCGGAGAAGGACATGAAGAAAATCCATATCCAGTCCGTGCCGGAAGGAAGCACCATCTGTCCCACCATGAGGATGGCACCGCCTATCATGGAATAAAGCTGGAAATAGAAAACGATTTCCGCCCCGGAATGTCCTCCCTTTTCCGTAAGCCTGCCGATACAGGTATAGGCAGAAGCGGTGCAGAAGGAAGAAATCACACCCAAAAGGGCGTACCTGTTAAAAGCTTCAAAGTTCCATACCTGAAGCACCACAGCGGCGCCGGCGGCAATGGTGATGAGCCAGGGTACCACCTTCCCGGAGGGCGTGGTTTTAAGAAAAATGGGAGACAGAATGCACATGAAAAAAGCGGAGAGCTGCACCAGGATTTCCGCATCCCCCAGCTTCATTCCAAGAAGGCTGTAGAAGAAAAGAAGGATGCCAAAACCGCCGAAAAGGCCTCTCAGATGAAGCAGCAGCCTGTCTTTTCCGGAAAATACAGGCTTCCCTTCATGGCGGGCAATGAGGGGAATAAAAAGGAGCCCCGCCAGCCCGCGGATAAAGGTAATCTCCCCCATGCCCAGAGGGGCCAGTACTTTGGCGCTCACGTCCATAACGGTAAATAAAAAGGCCGCCAGTATGGAGGCGGTAATCCCCAGTGTCATTTGTCCTTTCATCTAACACCTGTCTTTCGTGGTTAATGTATCAAATGACTCAAATCGACGGAAAACTGTTTTCCCGAAAAAGGTTCAAAGGGTGTGGTATCGCTTCTTCGGAGCGATGAAGTATATAGGCCGCTTCGCGGCAGCGAGGCTTCCGCCGATAGGCGGCATATAAAACGGCGCCCGGCAGGGCGCCTTCCTCGCCAATCGGTCGGGCGATTAAAAGAAAGGCCCTTTTATGTGCAGACCAAGGGCCAACTTCGGCCAACTTGCACCCCCCTTCGGGAATACAGGTAAGCGCCGCTATTGTCTCAACAGCCTGCTTTTTTCACCATATCCAGCGCCCAGGCAGCGGCATTCCTGAAATCTTCCTCATTGGGATGCTTTTCCGCTTCCTCCAGCCGCGCAAGCCTTTCCGGCGTCATGGGATGGACCTTCTGGGCATGTTCGCTCCGCTTTCCGATGTGGAAGGAGTGAACCCGTCCCTGGCAGATGAAGGTGCCAAGGCAGGTGGAATCCTCCGGAAGGAGAGCGGCGGCATTGGCCAGGTAGTCCCTGGCTGCGGTGGAATCGGGATAGGTACCGGCGGTGCCGTAGATGGCCACCTTTTTATTATGAAGGGAAGCAAGGGTTCTCCTTGCCGCCATATCAGCGCCCCGGCGGAAGCCCCAGAAGCCCACGAATATCACATCATAGCCGGACGTATCCTTTTCCCGCCCCTCTTCTACTATATCCTTTTCTCCCGGAAGGGCATCAAAAATGGCCTGTGCCACGGCTTTCGTATTTCCTGTACGGGATGACCATAAAACTAAAGATTTCATAGCAGTTCCTCCTCTGCGTTTAAAAAGAATATAATATTTCCCTTTCCCTATCATACCTAATGCAGAGGGGTTGTGTCAAAAGCCTATGGGTTATGGGTAAGTGGGCTGGTGAGCTGGTGGACTAGTGGACTAGTAAGAGTCATCAGCTATTCTTACCAAGATTCTTCGTTTCCTTAGATTGACCGGTGTAGCGGGGGCTGTGAAAAAAATATAAATTATTACTTCATAGCCCCTTTTTTGCGCTTCGCCTATAGATTCAAAAAATTCTCAAAATGACAGTAAGTTGTTCTCCGAATCGTCATCTCGAGCGGAGCTGCATGTCGATATGAGGACAAAAGTATTTGGCTCTATTGAGACTCAGAGCCCCGAGATCTCCCGTCACAGTGTGGCTTGTCTCATTTTGGCGTGAGATTTCTCCACTCTGTGGAGACTCTGCATAGAGTCTCCAAGTCAGCCGAAGTTGGCCTCCAGCCTGCACAATAAGAGGCTTTCCAATTGGCGGCTGACCGGCTACGGTCGAAATGACAATGAAGCGGAGTAAGTGTTTGTGTCAATTTGTTCCTTGCAAAATAACGATTAGGCGTCTGCCGCCAGATTGTCTAACTATCTGATAGAGACTCAATCATTTTTTCACAGCCCCCAGTCACGTAACGCCGGCTTTATACTCATCGCCCGTAGGGCGATACCACAACCCTCAGCCCTGCAAGGGCTGTCAGTTGAGTAGACGGAATCAGATTACTCTGTCCGCCCCTCACAGAACCG
>ERZ1034920.1584-NODE-1584-length-14203-cov-4.617684_pt1 | contig 14203 bp, 14 predicted proteins | sample MGYA00520688_ERZ1034920 | MGnify/ENA primary metagenome ERZ1034920 (study PRJEB33766, sample SAMN09781785) | gut metagenome | biome: gut microbiome | host: Homo sapiens | place: Madagascar | study: EMG produced TPA metagenomics assembly of the PRJNA485056 data...
TGCTCGCACCAACTGCGCGCAATTTTCACTGTGTGCTCTCGCCATTGTTCGCCAAAACACTCCATTGGCTTTTGTTTACTTTCATCTAATCCCAGAGACAAATGCAGATCCCCGATCGCCCAGAAGGTTATGGTATTCGGTTTGTTATTCAAATGTTACGCCCTCCTGTTTAATGATCCAATAGAAGAAACCGTTTTTTGGCGCTCCCCCATATCCACGCCTCATTATACGGGATGCCTAAACTTTCGCCAACCATCTTTTCAACATAAAATATAAAGCCATCATAAAATCTAACGTCTCTCCCTTGCGACACGTTCGTGAATCCATTAGAATGTAAACAATGTTATTATTTGGAGGAAAACCATGATCATTGAATATTTAAAAGTACTGATACTCGGTATCGTAGAAGGGATCACAGAATGGCTCCCAATCTCCAGTACCGGGCATATGATCCTTGTCGAAAACTTTCTGCGCCTCAACGTATCCAGAGATTTTTGGGAAATGTTTTTGGTCGTCATTCAGCTTGGCGCCATTCTTGCTGTTGTCGTCATTTACTTCCATAAATTAAACCCTTTTTCACCGCGCAAAACCGCAAAAGAGAAATCTGACACTTGGAAAATATGGTATAAAGTCATCATCGGCTGTTTGCCTGCCGCCATCATCGGCCTGCCATTGAACGACTGGCTGGACGAACATTTCTACAATTATGTGGTGGTTGCCATCGCGCTGATTGTCTACGGGGTCATCTTTATCTGGATTGAAACAAAATACAACTACCAGCCGACCGTCCAGTCTTTTGAAGATATGAGTTATCTCACCGCCTTTAAAATCGGCTGTTTCCAAGTATTATCCTTGATTCCTGGGACTTCTCGCTCCGGTTCCACCATCATCGGCGGGATGCTGGTTGGAACCTCCCGAACCCTAGCTACTGAATTTTCATTTTTTATGAGCATTCCTATCATGTTCGGTGCCAGCCTCTTAAAACTCGTCAAGTTTGGCTTTCATTTTACAGGAAACGAACTAATGATTTTATTATTCGGGATGATTGTCGCTTTTGTCGTTTCCATTCTGGCTATTAAATTCCTCGTTTCCTATGTTTCCAAAAACGATTTCAAGGTTTTCGGTTACTACCGCATCGTACTTGGGATCATCGTTCTCGCTTACTTTTTCTTGAGCTAGGAGGCGATCCATCATGTCCATTTACGAAGAAGTCCATGCGCTTCAACCCACGCTTGTCAGCTGGCGTCGGTATTTTCATCAACATGCCGAAGGTGGATATGATCTGCCGCAAACATTAACCTTGATTCGTGATGTGCTAACCGCACATCACGTTTCCTTTTCTGAGCCTTGTCCAAGCACCCTTGTGGCAGAAATCGGCACCGGGCCGGCCGGCATGATTTTACGTGCCGATATGGACGCCTTGCTAATGGAAGAAAAAAGCGGATTGCCCTTCGCCAGTGAAACCGCTTTTGCCCACACTTGCGGCCATGATTTTCACACCGCCATGTTGCTTGGTGCTGCCTGCCTGCTGCAAGCCCACGCCGATGAATTAAAAACGCGTGCCCGCTTAATTTTCCAGCCCGACGAGGAAAACATCACCGGCGCACGCCAACTCATTGAGCACGGGCTTGTAACCCCCGATTTTCAAGGTGCGTTTGCCATTCATATGTCCCCGGCCATGGAAAGCAGCCGCCTCTATTACAAAAACGGCCCAATGTATGCTGCGTCTAATGAATTTGTCATCACAGTAACCGGTGCCAGCACACACGGTGCAGCACCAGCCAACGGACGGGACCCCATATTTGCTGCCGTGCAAATTTACAACGCGCTCCAAGGCCTGATGAGCCGAGAACGCCCTACTTTAGAACCTGCCGTGCTCTCCATCTGCGCATTCAATGGCGGCAACACCGTCAATGTGATTCCTGAAAAAGCAGAACTGCTCGGTACACTTCGCACCTACAACACCACTCTGGCCGAACAAATAAAAGAGCGCATTCAAGACATCTGTAACGGCATCGCCATAACACAGCGCTGTCAGGTACAACTCACCTACACAACCACTGTCCCAGCCATTTGCAACGACACCGCGCTCAACCAACGTATTTTGCAAACCATACACACTGCAGCACCAGAACTGCTGCCGCAAGAACAAATGGAACCGTTTGCATGGAGTGAGGACTTCGCTCTTTTCGGCAATATTTTACCAATTAGTATGATGAGCCTCGGGGCCCACGTTACCAATTGCAACGCCAACCTTCATAATGCAGATGTGCTTTTTGATGAAAACGCCCTTGCTGTTGGTACTGCTGCCCATGTCTGTGCAGCTTTATCGGCCACATAAGAAGAAGATTCAAGCAAAAAAGACAAGAGAATGCCTCAGCACTCTCTTGTCTTTTTTATTTCTTTTCCCACAACAAGCATACAAAAGCCCCTATGGCTCCCTGCTCACGGTATGTGTCATCAAGCGCCCGTGTTGCTTCTTCGTCCGTCGTCGCAAACGGCAGAAAGACACTTTCAGCGCTGGCCAATAATTGATCCGGCAGCAGCGCACGCATCTCATCGGCTGTTTTGAAAGCCGCATGATGAAACACCGAGTCTTCTCTTGGCATATGAGTTTGATATTCCAGGCCCCAATCGGAATTACCGGTGATCGTACCAATGAGAACACGACCACCTGGTTTAACAACACGCATCATCTCATTCAATGCACGCAGATCCTCATGGATAAACTCAAAAGCGGCCATCGACAGCACCGCATCAAAATGATTATCTGGAAACGGCAAAGTATATAGATCACCCACATGAAAACGCAGTTGTTCAGCATACGGCGAAACAGCCGCCTTTTCCCGTGCATAAGCAATCATCGGTTCAGACAAATCAATGCCGTCGATCGTTGCACCGAGTGCCGCCATCTTCATAGAGAAATTTCCTGTGCCACAGCCAGCATCCAGCACATGCATGCCAGCTTCTGGCTGAAACAGATTAAAAGCACACTCCGTTTCAAGAGCATCCACAAGCGCTCCTTTTTGTGTTTGATACCACGCATCGTATTCCGGTGCTTTTTTGTCGAAATCCGCCATGATGTTCAACCCTTCTTTCTTTAAATTCTCTTACCATTATTGCGCCACAGGTGCCATTTGTCAACGCAACAGCCAATTGACAGTTTTTCATCGATTTTCCTATAATAGAACCAGTCAGTCTACCGATAAGCAATCCAGAACTGGCTGAGGAGGGTATTATGCAAGACAGCAAACTTCTTTCCGGCAGCATTACCAAAAGTCTGCTGATTTTCGCACTGCCAATGATCGCAGGCAATCTTCTGCAGCAATGCTACAACATTGCAGACACCATCATCGTCGGCCGATTTCTCGGCGCCGACGCACTGGCCGCTGTTGGCTCTGCTTACACATTGATGACTTTTCTTACTTCCATCATACTTGGTCTTTGCATGGGCAGCGGCGCTTCCTTCTCGATCAGCTACGGCAGAAACAACATCGACCGCCTCAAAACAGGTATTTTTCAATCTTTCTTATTCATCATCATCGTGACCCTTGTCATCAACATTTTGGTATTCATCGGCATCGACTTTATCATTTGGTTCCTGCGCGTGTCTGATGCCAATGTAGCCGCATTGATGAAGGACTATTTATTAGTAATTTTCGTCGGCATTCTGGCAACATTCTTTCAAAATTACTTTGCCTGCCTGTTGCGAGCGCTCGGAAATTCTAAAATACCTTTGGTGTTTCTCGGTGTTTCGGCGCTCTTAAACATCGCCCTCGACCTCTTGTTTGTCTGTGCGTTTCATTGGGGTGTCGCCGGTGCCGCTTTTGCAACTATTGTTTCTCAATATGTTTCCGGCATTGGTTTGATGCTGTACACCCTCGCCGCCTTTTCAGAACTACGCCCAAGCCGCAAGCACATGCATTGGAACCGCACCGTTTTTCATGAAATCACCAGCTTCTCGTTTCTCACCTGCATCCAGCAATCGGTCATGAATTTCGGGATTCTCCTGGTGCAAGGATTGGTCAACAGCTTCGGTCCTGTAACCATGGCCGCGTTCGCTGCTGCGGTTAAAATCGACACCTTTGCTTACATGCCCGTGCAAGATTTTGGCAATGCTTTTTCTACCTTCATCGCACAAAACTATGGTGCAAAAAAAGAGGAGCGCATTCGTCAGGGCATCAAAAGCGCCTTCCTGACTGCCTCCATTTTCAGCATCATCGTCAGTGCCATCGTCTTTATCTTCGCCGAACCGCTGATGACGCTCTTCATTGACAGCAGCGAAACAGCCATCATCAGCGTCGGGGTCTCCTACCTGCGCATCGAAGGCGCTTTCTACGTTGGCATCGGCATCCTCTTTCTACTCTACGGTCTCTATCGTGCCATCGCTCGTCCGGGCATGAGCCTTGTCCTCACGATTATTTCATTGGGCACCCGCGTTGTCCTGGCCTATGCGCTTTCAGCAATTCCCGCAATCGGCGTCGTCGGCATCTGGGCTGCCGTTCCAATCGGCTGGGCATTGGCAGACATTGTCGGCATCTTGTACTGGCGGCGGCTTTCACGACAGGGAAAAACACTATAAGAAAAAGAACGTTCTCAAGCACTGAGAACGTTCTTTTTTTCTAGCCATGATCGTGCCACCGCCGCGATCACCAACAGTAAATCCTGGCAACGACGTACGACAGGCCCGCAGCAACACCATTGTTCTGATCTCTCAACAAAAACTATTTGCTTTCAACTAACAGCACACCTTCATCACCCGCAATTCTTTCTCCTTTAATAATTCTTAATTTTCACCGCTTGACAATTATCACGAACGTGCTAAAATAATATTAGCACTCAAGATGATCGAGTGCTAATATCTCAAAGAGGTGACATTCCATGGCTAAGAAAGCCTTTAAAGCAGAATCTCAACGACTCATGGATTTAATGATCCATTCCATCTACACCAACCGCGAAATCTTTTTGCGCGAGCTGATTTCAAATGCATCCGATGCCATTGACAAAGTCTATTACGAAACCTTAACCGACGAAAACAGAACCTTTAACAAGGATGATTTTTACATTCGTTTAACGCCAAATAAAGACGCACGTACCATCACCATTGAAGACACCGGTATTGGCATGACAGCTGAAGATCTTGAAAAAAATCTCGGTACCATCGCTAAGAGCGGAAGCTTTGATTTCAAATCGAACCAAGAACAGGACGATGACCACAACATCATCGGTCAGTTCGGGGTCGGCTTCTACTCCGCTTTCATGGTCGCCAAAGAAGTCACTGTCGAATCCAAAACCTGGAATCCCGACGAACCTGCCGCAATGTGGCATTCCGATGGCACCGACGGTTACACCATTTCTGAATGTGGACGCACCACGCCTGGTACCAAAATCACTCTGACCTTACGCGACAACACCGAGGAAGAGAACTACGACGAATTCCTCGACCCACACTTGTTGCGCGCGCTCGTCACACGCTATTCCAATTACATTCGATACCCAATCGTTATGCTTTGCGAAAAGCAACGCTTAAAAGAAGGCACCGAAGAGCATCCTGAATATGAAACCTACTATGAAGACGACACCCTCAACTCCATGGTACCAATCTGGCGCAAAAATAAAAACGAACTCAGCGACGAAGACTACGAAAATTTCTATCACGAACGTCGCTTCGGCTTCGACAAGCCATTGCGCCACGTTCATCTCAACGCTGAAGGTGCCGCACTGAGCTACCGCGCTATTTTCTACATTCCTAGTCAGGCGCCTTTTAACTACTACACCAACGACTATAAACGCGGCTTAGCACTTTATTCCAACGGTGTTCTCATCATGGATAACTGCGAAGATTTGCTGCCAGAGTACTACAACTTTGTCAAAGGGGTTGTTGACAGCGAAGACCTCTCCCTCAACATTTCCCGTGAATTGTTGCAGCACGACCGTCAGCTGTTAACCATCCGTCACAAAATCGACGAACGCATCACCCGTGAACTGTCTCAAATGCGCGACAAAGACCGCGAAAACTATGAAAAATTCTTTAAAGCGTTCGGCCGTCACATCAAAATCAGCATTTACGACAGCTACGGCGCTCACAAAGACAAGCTTCAGGACTTCTTGCTGTTCTATTCTTCCACCGAAAACAAACTGACAACCTTAAAAGAATACGTAGAACGCATGCCAGAAGACCAAAAATACATTTACTACGCTACCGGCAGCAACGCCGAACAAATCGACAAACTGCCACAGGTTTGCATCATCAAGAAAAAGAATTTCGAAATGCTGTACCTCACCGATGCATTTGACGAATTTGTGCTTAGCGTCATCGCAGCGTACGAGGGCAAAGAGTTCCGCTCCGTATCAGGCGACGATCTCGGCTTAGACGACGATAGCACAAACGACGACAGCAGCAGCGACGAACAGAACACCTTCTTCGAAAAACTTGCCGGTCTCTTGTCCGATGAAGTGGTGCGCGTAAAAACCACCGACCACCTCAACGATGAAGACGCTGTCTACCTTTCTACCGAAGGGCCAATTTCCGTTGACATGGAAAAACTTTACGCTGCTATGCCGAACGGCCAAACCGTCAAAGCTCAGAAAGTGCTCGAAATCAACAAAAACCACCCTGTTTACGAAAAACTCGAAGCCCTTTACAAAGAAGAAAACGAAGACGCTTTGAAAGACTATACCAACCTGCTTTATCAGCAAGCCCGTCTCATCGCCGGCCTGCCTGTTGAAAATCCAACCGATTTCGCACGCAGTATTTCCGCTTTGATGACTAAATAACCCTTTCCGAATATCCGCCAAACATAACTCATACACCCCTTTTTCAACCGACCGTCCATAACGGTCGGTTTTTTTGTTTCCACCACCTTTAAAGCTCATGTCAAAGAATCTTTGCGCGTTAAATATCACGCAGCAAACTCCCATTGCTTTATTTTCCGACACACACCTGCGATAATAGAGCCAGGAAAAGCAATGCGCGTTGTTCTCCAAAAGAAAGGAAACCATCATGAAACTTGGAAAAGAAATTTCAACCATTAGAAAAGAATACGGCATGACCCAGGAAGCCTTCGGTCAACTCTTTCATGTGACACGGCAAACCGTCTCAAATTGGGAAAACGAAAAAAGCTATCCCGATCTGCAAACCCTTGTTGAAATGAGTAACCGCTTCGGCATTTCTCTGGACACGCTGCTCAAGGAGGACGAGCATATGATTCAGGCCATTGATAAAGAACGCCACGTCGGCAAACGCCTTATAAAAGGCATTCTCGCCGTCATCTGCACCATCGCAATAGCATGTGCTGCATACTACGGCTATTGGTATTATCAGCGCACCAGCTTCGAGCAACAATTTCAAAACGCCCTGCAAAGTTACGGTTTTTCACAAAAAATCATCACCGACGAAAACGGCAACAACATTTCCGCTGGCTACTACGTCGCTCAAGACGGCAACATCGAATATTCTGTTTTGCCACCAGATTTCCCACCCCTTCTTTCATTTCAAACAAAAATTCCAGACGATGCCAAATTCATTATCGCTAATTGCAAGGACGGCTCCAATACCCTTCGTTTGCGTTGTTCCCCAGCCTACTCCCGCGAAAACGAACAGGACGACATTACATTCAACGATGCTCAAATCACTCTTACCTTAGACAAAGGACTCAAAGAAAACAGCGATAAAACCTACTCTCCAATTCTATTTCCAGAGTATACGCTTGATGAAAACGGCGCCCCTTACGCCGGCCACCTCGACGACGACACTCGCGCTGTTTACAATAGCATGAAAACCGATGTTCAAAAAGCTGCCGCTACCATTCAGACCATGCTTAAGGATTTTTACGCCTAAACAAAAAGAGCTCTAACAAGACTGCCATCTTGTCAGAGCTCTTTTTTCAACGGTATGATTTTAAGAGCGCTTTTCGCTCGTCAGATACACGACGGCTTTCCACCGCTTTTTGAATGCTTTTTCGATGCACCCATTCCGGCATACGCCGTTCCGCAATCCACGGCAACGTCGCCTCCCACTGTTTGACAAGCGCCATACTAAAATACCAGGCCACACCCATGTTCACATAATATTCATCGCACGCACAAGCAGCTACCGCCGCCAGATCATCCTCCTCAAAATACACATCCAAACAGTGTTGCATCAGCATATTGATACCAAACCGCACCGTATATGGATGCGCCGCGTCCGCCAGCCAATGCGGAATAATGCTCCGCAACCGCGCCGGCTCTTTTTTAAAAGCCAACGGCGAAAAGCTATCACAATTCGCCCAATTGTCCACCATCGTCAAAAAACATTCCGTTTCCTGCACGCAATCATCAAAATCCTTCAGTGCCGCCACAAACATGCCATGGATATTCAACTCTTCCACATAATCATGATGCGTCATCGCCATGTACTCCACAATCCGCGGATCATTTTTGTAGCTTTTAGCTATCGCGCGCTGCACCGGCAAACGTACGCCAAGAATGCGCTCTGGCGAAATCGTCGGCACTAATTTCGCATGAAACGCCTTGTAGCCTTCATCCACATTTTCCAGAAGCCGATCACGAATTTCCCGTTCAATATCCATCATCATACCTCCGGCTCGCGCTCAAAATCTCGTTGAAAATAATCATCCAGCGGCACATCTTCAAAAACATGCGCCATATAATTCGACGCAAGCGCAACATATCGTTTCTTCGCTTCATCAAAAAGCGTTGCCAATCGCGGATTCGTCTTATCCGAAAGCACATCCTTCGGTCCCATAAAAATTCCACCCAGCGCCTCCTGCGCTCCAGCCAGACGCAACAGACTCTGATAAAAACGATACCGTCCATCACCCGGTGTTTGCAGCGCATTTTTTATGCGGCCAAAATCAGCAATCAGTGCCGCCACGTCACCAGCAGCGCCCAAGCCTGCCCCTTCATACAGCCGCCCAACTTTTAGTCGCGCGGCACGATCCACCGCAATACAACTGCCCAATGGAAAGCAACGTGGTTCCGCAGCACCGCAGCGCTCCAGCAGATAACGATCAAACTCCGTTTCCATGCGATGATGATTGTACGGCAATTCTTCCACCCAGCGGTCGATCGACGGATGGCAAGTGGAATCCAATGCAAAATGTCCAATCAGTCCGATCAAGTATGCCAAGGAACCGCTGTCCGGCCTTTTCCCACCGTCACCCTCCAGCGCCAGCAGGAGCTTTGCACAGGACGAATGGTGCAATTCACTCCCGATCTGCGCATATTTTTTCCCACGCAATCTCAGCAACTGATCAAAAAAATAAAAATCCGGACCTTGCAGGCCTATGTTGTATAAAGAACGGTGTGTTTTCACCACACGTCGTACCGAGTTATCAAATTGCCGCAGTGTATCAGCACCAAATAAATAATGAGCAAATATTGCAGGCATGTTTCGTCCTCCTTTTCGCCAATCTATACACATCATAGCACACGAACCGCACACTGCCAATTGCATAAAAAAATCTCGAGCTTTTCAGCTCGAGATTTCAGTTTATTTATCATCTTTTCCCAAGAAGCGCTCTGACAGAAAAAATACCAGTTTCCGAATTACAATGAATAGAACGACGAGCGCTACAACCTCTGTGAAAAAGATCGCCCACTCCATGCTAATCCAAGCACCAAGTATCATCAGAGCGGCCTCCTTTCTTAAAGAACAAGACTCATAGAATCCGTGATTTTCTTACGCAGTTCCAGGAAGTCATGACCAGTCAAATTTCTTGGTCGTGGAAGATCGACAACGTATTCACCGGCGAGATGGCTAGGCAGCTTACCATCGAGGATGATAATGCGGTCAGCCAGATAAATAGCTTCGTCAATGTTCGACGTTACGAACAAAATCGTACGTTTTTCTTCCTGCCATACACGTTCAATTTCAATTTCCATGAGGATACGTGTCTGCGCATCAAGCTGCCCAAACGGTTCGTCAAGGATCAACAACGTTGGCTCATTAACGTACGCACGAGCAATACCTACACGCTGTTTCATACCACCAGACAACTGGTTCGGATAGCTGTTTTCAAAGCCCGTTAAGCCAACAAGATCGATGTATTTCTGCGCCATTTTACGACGTTCTTCTTTTGGAACCCCTTTCAATTTAGGGCCCATTTCAACGTTCCCCATAACAGTACGCCAGAAGAACAAGGTATAACGCTGGAATACAAATCCAACTTTATCACTTGGACCATCCACTTCTTCGCCATTTACATAGACATGGCCGGTGGTAGGCGCTTCAAATCCAGCAATCAAACGCATCAGCGTACTCTTACCAGACTGCCCTGGCCCAAGAATAACGACAAATTCATTTTCTTTCGCATGGAAGTTCATCGTTGACAATACTTTTTTATCACCAAACTCTTTGGAGATATCCACGCACTCGATTATATTTGTGTGTTTCTCGTCCATGGACAAAGCCCCCTTTCAATCAGCGTCAAAGCGAAAGAAGTCAGGAAGGAAACGATACAAATCGTCAACATCCCAGCAATACACATTGCAGTGTTATCAATTCTCATACCCTGGTTAATAACGAACCCGAGACCACTTCTCGCACCAACCAGTTCCGCTGCAACCACGCATGTCCAGGAAGTAGACAACGCAATCTGCAAACCAGCGAAAATAGCAGGGATACAAGATGGCGCTGTAACCTGAAAATGTTCTTGCCAGTAAGAAGCGCCAAGATTTCGGATGCAGTCATACAATTCAGGGTCAACAAGACGAATCCCATTATAGGAGTTCAGAATCAGTGGAACCAATGCACCAATAAAGATAATGAAAATCTTAGAAGTTTCGCCAATACCAAACCACAGAATAGAAATAGAAATCCATGCGATAGGTGGCATTGGCTTGAAGAATTCAAAGATTGGACGAATGATCGCATTAGCTGTTTTATTAAAGCCCATCAATACCCCAATCGGAATACCGACAACCGCAGCCAATATGAACGCAATCATAACGCGACGGAAACTAATCCAAGTATGCATGATCAATGTGTTACCCGCCAATCTGGACTGGAACATATTGATCCATTCTGTAACAACTTCCCATGGGCGAGGCATCATCGAAGCGTCACCAACAACGACAATCAAGTCCCAGATGCCCAAAAAGAGAACAATGGAAATGACGTTTAAAACACGTTTATTACGCAAGGCTTTTTGTAACACATTACCGCCTCTGCGTTCAGAAATTGTTTCACTCATAATCAGGCACCTCCTTACTGACCTTTTCTGCTGCCCTTAACGAGCTGCTTTTCAATAAACCCTACGATAACAGTAATAACAACACCAGTCAGTGCGGTCAAAACCATCCCCAAAATGATCATATCCGGCATCAGGAGACGACGACCCATTTCGATAAAGAAACCAAGACCAGCGTTTGCACCAACCATTTCTGCTGCAACCAGGCAAGTCCACGCGGTAGCAAGCGCAACCTGCAAACCACCAAATACCATTGGCAAAGCAGAAGGCACGCATACATTTTTAAAGATTTCCCAACTACCGGCTCCGTAAGTCTTTGCCATACGAATGTACGTTGGATTCGTCATTTTGACACCGGAGCAGGAATTGATAACGCATGGTACCAACGCCCCGACAAAAATGATGAAGACCTTACTGAACAAACCAGTACCAAACCAAATGATGCAGAGAGGAATCCATGCAACAGACGGAATCGGACGAACGATTTCAAAAATAGGTCGAACCAGACCATCAAAGGTCGTAAACCAGCCCATTGCAAGGCCAAGAGGAATGCCAATGACCAAAGCCAAAATATAGCCAATCAAGGCTTCTTCCAAGCTCAAACCAATATGTCCCCAAATAATGGTGCCGTCAGGGTTTGGATTCGATAATTTATCAATAAATAGCGAGATAACCTGCGTTGGCGACGCCAACAAATGCGGCGAAACAAGTTCTGCGCGCACAATACCTTCCCAGAACAGCAGGAATACGCAGATAGAAATCAGGGAAATTATCGTATAGAAACTTTGCTTTTTTTCTGTACGTTTCAATTTTTTATTGCTCGCCATATTTACACCTCCACTCAAGATTTTTTGCTTTCCACCCAGAAAGCAGGAGTGTCTTATGTCACGTTCACTTTTGAAGAAAGAAAGGGGAGTCTATCAAAATTAAGACTCCCCTCCACCCTTCTTATACAAAATTATTTCTTTGCTTCTTTAATTTCAATGGCTTTTTCGAGGAAGGAAGAATCGATGCAATATCCTTTATCTTCGAGCTGCTGTTTTTCTTCAGGAGTGTACTGACCCTGAGATACGAAGTAGTCTGCTGCACCTTGTAACGCTTTGAGCAGTTCGCCACTATTCAGCATTTCTAACTGATCTTCAAGACTAGGGATATCATGAGATTTGATATCTAATGCAGCATTTTCTTCAGTTACCTGCATAGCAGCCCAATCAGTGAAGAAGCTGGAGATTTCGCCAGCCATATCAGTACCTTCCGCATTGAAGCGGTCTGCACCTTCACTCATCATAGCAAGCATGCTAGCGATTGCATCAGGATTTTCTTCTGCCATCTTTGGATCAGCAACCCAAAGCATCAAGCAAGTAGAACCAACTTGTTCAGCTGTAGCAACTTCCTGCCAACCTTTTTCCAAACCAGTGTAAAGGAATGGAGCCCAGAGAACGAGGTAATCCCCTTCGCCAGATTCAAATGCAGCAATCGCCTGAGCCTGTTCGAGGTTACGTACGGTTACGTCCGCTTCAGTAAGACCAAACTGAGCAAGATAGCCGGACAAAGTGTAAGTACCAGTGGATACAGTAGTGGTCAGGAAGGTTTTGCCCTTCACATCTTCAGCAGTACCATAGGTACCATTTTCGTTCTTAGTGTTGAAGATCGCATCGCCTTCACGTGCCAATACAGCGTTTGCACGAGATTCGTCAGAAGATACACCAACGATTGGGGTGTCATAACGAAGCGCAGACATCAGAGTAGGAACAGAACCATTACTCATGATAGCAAGCTGGTTGGCTGGAACCGTCTGAACCATAGGCATCCCGGAATCGAAATATTCCATAGTCATGTTGATGCCATATTTTTCCTGGATGGATGGATCGGTCATAGTTGCGTAATACGCTGGCCACGCATCGATCTGACCCTGGAACCCACCAGACACTGTTAAGACTTCACCTTCGCCGCTTGCGGAACCACCGCCGCCACCGCCGCCGCAACCAGCAAGCGTACCCAATAAAGCGACTGATAAAACGACAGCTGTTGCGACTTTCCAAGTTTTTTTGTGACGTTTCATAAGAAACACACTCCCTTCATTTTTTACCTTTTTATTTTTATGCCCAAGTGTTCTTACCACCACTTGATGGCATCGGTAACATAGTTACGCAATTCAACAAAATCATCTGCCAATGCATCGCGAGGTCTCGGCAAATTAATCGGAATAGATTCTTTAATCGTTGTTGGCTTGTTGGTCAATACCAAAATACGTTCTGCAATATATACCGCTTCTTCAACATTGTGAGTAATGAAAATAACCGTATTATGCAGTTCCTGCCAAATTCGTACCAATTCATCTTCCAAATAGAAACGCAGTTTCACGTCCAGCTGCCCGTAAGGTTCGTCCATAAGCAGCAGATCCGGATCTGTTGCAAATGCTCTCGCAATAGCAACACGCTGTTCCATACTGGATGAAATCTGAGCAGGATAGAGATCCTGGGTCTGAGTTAAACCAACAAGTTCCATTACCTCTTGAACTTTCTTTTCAATCTTATCCTTTGGCCACTTTTTAATTTCCATACCATAAGCAATATTTTCTTTTACCGTACGCCAAGGCAGACAGGATGGTTCCTGAAATACGAACGAAATACTGTGCTTTCTTGGGTCGGCTGGTTCACCGTCAATGAGAACTTCCCCTTCACTAGGCACATACAATGTTGACAGCAGGTTCAAGAATGTTGTTTTCCCGCAGCCAGTAGGACCTACAATGACGAGGAACTCACCTTTTTTTACGGTGAAGTTGATGTCATTCAATACCAACAAATCGCCGAAACGCTTCGTTAAATGATTGACAACAACTTTATCTTGTCTCGTGTCTTCTCCCATACGTCCACTTCCATTCTTTAATAGTATTAGAATAATGAGTGCTACGATTGCCACGAACGACGATAAGCAACTTCTTATAGATAAGTCCGTCTTATTTTCTTTATAAATTAATATTGCAAAACAAGCACAAAACCATTTGC